>Ga0181574_10001535_pt1 | contig 21640 bp, 20 predicted proteins | sample 101ome_24_FD_145600 | JGI IMG/M metagenome (GOLD analysis project Ga0181574, IMG submission 145600) | Coastal salt marsh microbial communities from the Groves Creek Marsh, Skidaway Island, Georgia - 101410AT metaG (spades assembly) | ecosystem: Environmental > Aquatic > Marine > Intertidal zone... | reverse complement strand
CAGGCGATCTGACGCTGCTGCCCACGTACACGCAGGGCATCGTATGCCTCATGGCAGGATTGCCCTCGCGGAACGCACGATGTTTCCGCACCGCGGGGTCCAGTTCAATGACGTACACGTAATAGGTGCGCTTCATGATGTTGGCACATTCGGGCGAAACAAGGCAGGAACTGTCTACTGCCATGATGGAGTAGTACAACACAAAGGAATGATCGCAAAAAAGTAGGGATCCATGGAATGGCTCGAACTGAAAATTCCTCCTGTCCTGGTTGGTTTGGTTACGGCACTCTGCGTCTGGTTGGCAGGGGACATTCCCATGCTTTCCTGGCCCGTTACGCCCTCTCTTGAGCTGCTCGCGGCCGTCATGGCTACCGCCGGTCTCGTTGTGGCCGCCTCCGGCGTGGTTTCATTCTACCGGGCACGGACGAGCATCAATCCACATGCGCCCCACAGGTCCACAAGCCTGATAACGACAGGCATGTACGCGTGGACCCGAAATCCCATGTATATGGGCATGTTTTTCGTCTTGCTGGGCTGGGCGCTCGTCCAAGGGGGCCTCGTGGCTGTGCTGCTCGTTTTCCTCTTCATTCCCTATATGAACAGGTTCCAGATCGTACCCGAGGAACGGGTCCTGCGCACCTTGTTCGGAGAACAGTTTGAGAGCTACCAGCGCCGCGTTCGGCGCTGGATGTGATATCGCTCCGATGCCCGGCTGCGTCCGGGGCCATGTAACGGATTCCCTTTCATTGCCCTCTGAAAGACTCCTTCAACCAGTCAGAGATACGTCATGACGGACCCCGGTACCCGGCCGTATACCATAACGGTGCATGATCGCATGCAGCAGGGCTATACCTACGACCTGACCATGCCGGCCGGAGAGCGCTTCCACCCTGAGTTCACCCCTGAGCTCTCGCCCGCAACCATGCTTGAGATGGGCATTTTCGGTGGAAAATACATGACCGACTGCCAGGACGAATTCCCCGATGCCTGGTTCGAGGAGGCGCGTTTAAGCCCCGCCAGGCGGGATAATTCCCTCAATTTCTTCGGAGTCGATGCCTCCAAGCCCCTCTCGTACTGGATCGAAAAGGGCTGGGTGCATGAGCAGGATCCACGCGGATGGTTCCAGTGGTACTGCCGCTACTGGATGGGCCGCCGATCCGATGATGATGAGCGTCAGATCAAGCGCTGGAAGGCCATGACCCGGCACATAGCCCAGCTCAAGAAAAACTGTGTAGCCGGCGATTGGGCGTGTCGTCCTCGTCAGCGGCAAGCACTACTGCACTGGGCCTACGATTCACGACAGATGTAACGCGGAATCTGACCGTGGGCAGATTCCGCGGAAGCCAGGCTCGGGACTTGTCGGCACGTTCAGTGCGCCATGAAATCGATGGTCGCGAGCTCCTTCTCCCACATGACAGCCAACGTGCCTCCGGACTGGGACATGTTGACGAAGGAAAACGTAAGCTGGTCAAAACTGAACGGTGCTTCCGAGAGCGTCATCTCAGCACGCAGTACGTCTTTACCCGGGTCATAATTGTATGCCCCCCATATTCCGTCGGCGTCGGAGCTTCCCGACGGCTTGGCCTTGTGATCGGAGATGATCAACGTCCATTTGTCTGCTCCGGGCTCGATGAAGAGCGTGTACTGTCCGGCTGGCAGATGCGCGTTGCCGAACATCAGGTCTGCTTCCGTCGTCAGCAGGGTGGACATGTTGGCACCCGCCCGCCAGACCGGGGCGCCCGATTTGACGGCTTGGCCGTAGTTGGCACCCTCGCCGAACATACCTGTGCGTCCGCGCAGGATCGGGCGTCCATAATCAATGATCACCCACTTGCCTCCCTCGTACCCATCATCTCCCCAGGACCCGGCTATTTGAGTGGATACTTCTCCACGGGGGGAAGCAGGGCGCTCCTGTGCACGGCTGGGCAGGACCAACAAGCTCAGAGCAACAATACAGGTTGGGAGGAAAGAAAGGGATCGTCTCATGGCACCTGGGGAATGAAGTTTATTGGTGGTGCGAAAACGCGCCATCGGAGTCCTCGTTTCCATTTTTCGCCTTTTTCAGGAATGAGATGGCGCTTTTTGCGTCGGAGTGGAACCCATCTGATCGAGATGGGTAACGATTCCCATTCGCGCCACGGCGTGATAGAAATAGCTCATCCAGAAGGGCAGAGGGATTAGGCCCAATGATGCCCTGGCAACCGCCGCTCGTCCACGTATGATCGGGAAGGTGCCAACTCCTACCTCAACCGAGGGAAGATGAGCGGGAGATGCCTCTTGACCTCAGTCAAGGGTTCGGTCCATCGGACCGAACTGCAGACCTCTTCCGCCGCTCGGTGTGGAAGAGGTTTTTTAATGACCTCCTCCCCCGTTCCGGCTGGATTGGAAAACAGGTGGGCCCCGTTGTTTCTGGATGAGTGGTTATCAGGCGAACTGCAAGCGCCTGTCCCATCGAACCATCATCCAAGAACGATCCCATGAGTGCCAACGGAACTTCCCACCGATTCGAGACCCTTCAACTCCACGCCGGTCACGAACCGGACAGCGCCACGAACGCCCGCGCCGTCCCTATTTATGCTACCACATCGTACGTATTCGACGATGCCGAGCATGGCGCCAATCTGTTCGCCCTGAAGCAGTTTGGCAATATCTACACACGCATCATGAATCCGACAACGGATGTTTTTGAGCGTCGTGTGGCCGCCCTTGAGGGGGGTGTAGCCGCGGTGGCAACGGCAAGCGGTCAAGCAGCTCAGTTCTTGGCCCTGCAGACGCTTGCCGGCGCTGGTGACAACATTGTGTCCACGAGTTTTCTCTATGGCGGCACGTACAATCAATTCAAAGTCAGTTTCCCTCGCCTCGGCATAGACGTGCGCTTTGCAGATGGGGATGATGCAGACTCCATTGAGTCGTTGATTGATGATCGGACCAAAGCGATTTATGTTGAAACGCTGGGAAACCCGCGCTTCAATATTCCTGATTTCGAGCGACTCGGAGCCATAGCGGAGCGCCATGGTGTTCCACTCGTGGTGGACAACACGTTTGGTGCCGGCGGATATCTGTTTCGGCCCCTTGAGCATGGGGCACATATCGTGACGGCCAGTGCAACGAAATGGATTGGCGGACATGGCACGACTGTTGGCGGCGTCATCGTTGATGGTGGCACGTTTCCATGGGATAATGGTCGCTTTCCTTCGTTCACGGAGCCTTCTCCCGGCTATCATGGCTTGAATTTCTGGGAGACCTTTGGTCCTGAGGGTGTTCTCGGCGCCAATGTCGCCTTTGCTATCCGTGTTCGAGTCGAGGGCCTCCGGGATTTCGGTCCGGCCCAGAATCCGTTCGGATCGTTCCTGCTCCTCCAGGGTCTTGAAACGCTTTCGCTGCGGGTACAGCGTTCGGTAGACAATGCGCTTGAGCTTGCCCAGTGGCTGGCTTCCCGCCCGGAAGTTTCCTGGGTCAGCTATCCAGGGTTGTCAGACCATCCCTATCATGAGCGTGCCAAGAAATACCTGAAGAATGGCTTTGGCGCCGTACTCACCTTCGGTGTGAAGGGGGGAGAAGAAGCAGGTCGCGCCTTCGTTGGCAATGTTACCTTGGCCAGTCACCTTGCCAACGTAGGGGATGCAAAGACGCTGGTCATTCATCCGTCATCGACAACCCACCAACAGCTTACCGAGCAGGAGCAGGCAGCTGCAGGGGTGACACCTGATCTGGTGCGTGTATCTGTCGGCTTCGAGCACATCGAGGATATCAAAGCTGATTTCGCGGCAGCGTTGTCGACGGTTCCTGTACCAGCCTGAGGATACACGCATGAGCGTTACGACGCTTGATTCGTTCCGAACGGAAAAAGGTGTGGACCTCGAGCAGGTCCCCGTTGCCTGGAAGGCATGGGGTCGGCTCAATGCGTCCCGGGACAATGTCGTCATTGTCTGTCATGCGCTGACCGGCAATACCGATGTCGATGACTGGTGGGCCCCCCTGTTGGGCCCAGGAAGAGTATTGGATACGGATCACTTTTTCGTGATCTGTTTCAATGTGGCTGGGTCTCCCTACGGTAGCGTCAGTCCTGTGACGACAAATCCTGACACAGGAGAGCCATACGGAGTGACGTTTCCTGATTTCTCCATTCGAGACACTGTTGCTCTTCATCGCCGGGTGCTCGACGACATGGACATTTCGGGTGTGGAGCTGGCCATCGGTGCATCCATGGGTGGTATGCAGGTCCTTGAGTGGGGCTTTCATACTGACTTGGTCAAGGCGCTCTGTCCGATTGCCGTGGGTGGGAGGCACTCGGCATGGTGTATCGCATGGAGCGCTTCCCAGCGTCAAGCCATCATCTCGGATCCCAAGTGGAAGGGAGGGTACTACCCAGCCGATGATCCTCCGGCGCATGGACTATCCGTGGCCAGAATGATGGCGATGATCTCGTATCGATCTCAATCTTCCTTCGAAAAGCGTTTCGGGCGAGCCAGAATGAAGGACAATCCCGGAGAGCCCATGGCCGTAGAAAGCTACCTGCAGTATCAGGGCGAAAAGCTTGTTGCCCGCTTCGATGCGAATTGCTACATCGCCCTTACTCGTCAGATGGATTCCCACGACGTGGCATGTGGACGGGGGACGTATCCAGAGGTGCTCAAAGACATCAAGCAACCTACGCTCGTTGTCGGGATCGATTCAGATATCCTGTATCCTCTGTCAGAGCAGCACGAACTCGTTCAGTACATGCCCTCAGCCGAGATGGCCGTACTTACTTCTCCCGATGGTCACGATGCATTCCTGATCGATTTCGAACAGCTCTCAGCTCATCTTAGGCCTTGGATGGCACGGGTGCTGAGCGAAAGAGACTACCGTTCCCCCTCTCAAAATGAACCAGATCATGGTATCCTGTCGGCCTCCATCAGTCCGTCTGATGCCGACATTGCCTGATTCCGTGTGAGATCGGCTGGAAAAAAACCGTCGGAGGTCTATCCAGCACGAATGACAAAGGGGCTCCCAGAGAGATCTGGGAGCCCCTTTGTCATGGTTGCCCTACCAGGTAGTTCGCCAGCTCCGCTGGCTCATCAGTCGGCCGCTTAGCGGCCTCATGTCAAACCTTCCCCGCGTGCTTCGCACGCTTCCAGGTTCGAAGTATCAGCTGGTAAAATGTAGAAAGCCCTGCAACCAAGGTGTGGTCGCAGGGCTTTCACAGTTGCCCTACCAGGATTCGAACCTGGAACCTCCTGATCCAAAGTCATTCATGTGAAGGAGTAAGCATTTGTTATAAATATATAAATAACAATTATTTGTGCATAACATACAGTCGGCGTCTTTGTGCGTGTTCTACGTATGTTCAGCATGAGTGCGGGTTGGGAGGATGGTCCAAGATAGGCGTGCCTTCGTTCCACGGGAACTTCAAGGAGGCTGCGGCCTTGACCTTGTGTGGCAGATGGGCCCTCCGCTGGACGCCCCTGTTGTTAACCGTAGTTGGTCGTAGTGGCTGCATAATCTGCGCGATGCAGTGCAGCCGAGTGAGTACAGGGGTTTGCAACAGGATTTCCTCGGCCGTCCAAGGGCAATACCAATCGCGTAGGTAGTCTCAATCAGGCTAACCGATAGGCCGGTTCCCCAATCAGTCCTATTGGTAACTGCCATGACTACTTCTAATAATAAGCGTGACCCGAAAACGCTGGTCCCGCACCCTCGCAACGCCGAGATCTACGGTGAAAATGAACCGGTTGATGATCTCGTCCAATCCGTCAGGTTGTCCGGCGGTATCCTTGATCCGATCCTCATTGACCGGGATAACCATATCCTCTCAGGTCATTGGCGTGTTCGGGCGGCAATTGAAGCCGGACTTAAGCTGGTACTCGTTCAGGTCCAGACCGTCAATAGTGAAGATGAAGCCTTGCAGCTCATTCTCGAACACAACCGCCAGCGAACCAAAACCAACTGGCAACTAGCCAAGGAAGCGCACTTCTACGAGCACCTCGAGAAGGCAAAGGCGAAAAAGCGGCAGTCGGCGGGTGGTAAAGGTCAGGCAAACTTACCTGATGCTGGTCAGACCCGTGACCGAATCGGAAGGCTGATCGGAAAAGGGGGAACGACAGCAGAACGGCTGTTGATGATCCACGATGCAATCAAAGAGGTCGAAGAAGAAGACCATGCGTCGCTCCTTTCTGATCTTGAAGTTAGCATCAACAAGGCTTGGACTAGCCAAGTGCTTGGTGATTGGAAGAAGGCGCAGAAGATTTCTCATTCTTCCACAAATCCTTCATGGGTTGTACTGAAGAAGTGGAAGGAAGAAGAGTGGGATGCAGATAGACTCCGACATGAGATTCGGAAGCACTCAGGGACCAGCTCGGGCAAGATGAATATTCAGAAGAACGACTCAATCGATTGGGCTCGGTTTACCTGGAATCCTGTTACTGGCTGTAAACACGGCTGTAAGTACTGCTACGCGGAGCAACTGACTAAGCGAGCACCGTATGACTTCAGTCCAACGATACATCCAGCCAGATTTGATCGGCCAGCTGCTACTCCGCTTCCGGCCGAGGCGTCAACTGATCAGCGATTCAAGAACGTGTTCGTGTGTTCCATGGCTGACTTGTTCGGTTCGTGGGTGCCTCAGGAGTGGATTCAGGAAGTTCTGAAGGTGGTCAGAGAGCAGCACCAGTGGGACTTCTTGTTTCTTACCAAGTACCCCAAGAACCTGCTCCATCAGGACTGGCCCGGTAATAGTTGGGTTGGGGCTTCAGTGGATTCGCAGAAAAGACTAGACCCGACCATCGATGTGTTTCGAAAGCTGAAGATGTCGCACCCTGGCGTTGTTCGCTGGGTTTCGTTCGAGCCGCTAACGGAGCGAGTCGAAACGCCGGACCTAAAAATGCTTGACGCCATCGTGATTGGTGGTCAATCAGCCGCCAATGGTCAGCCGAAGATCTGCCCCGAAGCCGAGTGGGTCACCGAGCTGATCATCGCGGCCAAAAGAGACGGTTGCAAGGTCTTCGTGAAGACCAACACTGAGTACAGACCGATAGAGCTCCCCAGGAGCCCCTCTACGGCCTCGAGTGGCGCTGGCGGAGCCATGGGCCTAGATTGTCTCCGTCGCTTCAGACGGTCCTCAGGAGAGCCTAGCAGGCCTCCTGGGGGGCGATCATGGCGATCTCTGGTGACTTATTGTTTTCGCCATCTGGCCACCCGAGACCATTCCAGCTGCTTGGGTCCGCCTTCTTGGTGGTGCAGGCTGTCTCCAGAAAGCTCGTGTACCTGCATCCGGATTGACGACACGGCCAGTTTGACGAATTCCGGATCTTCCCCTCGATTTACCTCCCAGGGACACCCCTGAGCCCACTATTGACACTATTCACCACCCAATGTCCGAATCCGAAGCGACGAGAGAATGGGAGAGGGTTCTCTCGGTTGAAAGGCAAGCTCCGTTTCGACCCTGGCCCCCTTTACCTAGAGCCTCCCGAGCATTGCGGGGAGTATTTCCCGGAGGAGCTTAGGGTGTTTCTTTTCTTCGCTCCTCCCAGCATTCAGTGGACGCTGAGTAAGGGGCTGTTTAGGGGGAGGGCAGTGGGCATCCGGCAGGGGCATGCCCAGCAGTGTCGCTAGGCCGGAGCTTCTTTCAACCTGAATGAGTCCGGAGGTACAGTCTCGCGGGCTATGCCTGTCTCGCGATGAGCTTCATTGTATCTACAGCAAATGTTTCGTTTGGAATCCCAAGCGCCACATCTGTGACCAGAAAGGCGATAGAAAGTCGTGCTCACAGTCTTAAACAAATAGATTTTACGATGACACTACACGGTGTTAATACAAACTTTAGAGTTAGGCCACATGTAATAATGTAATACATGAACATAAATTGGTCGGAATACGTGAGACTGCGTATTGATTTTCCAAGGGCTCTTCGATAGTGTGCTTTACTTACTTAATGCAAGAATAGTTCAAAGGCAATCAAAACCTCGCTTTCAGTATTAACCGCAACACTTCTTCTATTTTGCTCTTCTGAATCGTTAGCACAACAAAGAGCACACAAAATGCCGGCAGCCGATGTGGAAATATTTCTGACTATCGAACATGCTACGGCTGAAATTGAAGTCTCTTCTACACCGGCGGATGAAAATGGTGATTTACCGCAAACTGTTGACAAAAACTCATCAGGAGCAGAAACTAATTGGGATGCCGATACTAATTGCGACTCCGCAGGAATTGGGGCAATTGATTTCGACTGTAATACCGTTTACAAAATCGATTTTGATGTACAAGGAAGCAGCAATGACTTAGTATTTCAATATTTCTTTTGCGAAAATGATGATCCAGAGGACGGCTACGACGCTTCCTCACAAGGGTTTTATTGCATCGACGAGGGGAGTCACAGTGCCAACGATATCGAGTTTACATATACATCAAGCGGAGAGTGGAAGATTGAAATTCAGGGCGTCTGGGACCCCGATACTGCTTCCTGGACGAATGATGTGTCCGATGAACTTGATTTCAGTCAGGACTGGGTCTTCCCGTGGGATTACGACATGTGGTGCGATTCTAACTCGACCTGCGAATCCAATATGCTTGATATTGGCTACTTCATAGCCCCACATTGGGATACTTCGAATTACGTGTCTGGTGCTAATGAGATTGTAATCCCTTCAGGCGATTATACATGGGGAGGCGTCAGTTTTGATGTGTCTAATGTTCCGACTGTTGAGGTAAATGGTGACCTTTCTATTTTAGATTTTGAACTGTCTTCGACCGATGTAAATGATTATGTATTGGAGGTAACCGGTGGAGGCTGGGCAGAGGTAAAAAACAGTACCATTGAAAATAAAAACTACAGAGCCGTATTGGTATCTGGAAGTGCCCGCGATATTGAGATTCAAAACAGTACGATTCAATCCCACAACACTGAGTTTGCGATAACTGCGTTATCGAGTTCGGAAGTTTATCTCTATCCCGAAGGTGACGGTTTCAACACTATTAAGGGCAAAGGTATAATTTCTGAAGGTGGCGCCAGTATTTATGGAGGTAGTACTGTAGCGTATACGGGTGAACAAAACTTTTGTAGGCAATCAGGCTCTTTACATCTCAGGGCTTCTGGTACCAATTCTTACGTGAATGGGCAGTACAGTTACTACGTAGGTGGTAACAACCCGTATGTCGACGAGGTATCAGGCGGCGATGTTGTATACACAAATTTAGGCACGGCAACATGTGGGTCATACAAGGGGAATATAAACCCACCGGTAACTTTAGAAGGTGGATCCTCAGAATACTTCGAAGATGAGCTATTGAAAAGTGCTTACTCCGGAGATATTGATGGCTTGATTGGGTCGCTTTCCGATCCTGCACATGCGAAGGAGATGATAACGAGTGAAAGGATAATGACAGTAATTCGTTATGCACTAAAAAAAGCACGTAATCGGAAAGGTGATGGTCAACTTTTACAGCTCGCTGAGCAATATGAATCTGACAAGTATCCTTACGACTTACTTCAGGCACAATACCTCAGTTTGGTTAGCGATTATACATCAGCAAGAATGTTGCTTGAAGATCTTATCACGTCGGGTCGATATTCCTCTGCGGCAGACCACATCTACTCAGAGTTACTAAATTTGTATCGATACCATGCCTTCACAACTACTGTATCTTTGTCTCCATCTAGTATTGAGCATTTGACATATACAGTGGATTATTACGCAAGTGAAATGGGTTCGCTAAGCGATTCAAATTCATCAAACCAAGGGAAGGCGGGTAAGACCGGGGGGCGCAATAGTGATGAGGCTGACACTTCGCCTTTGGAAATCTATCCGAACCCTTTCAATCCTCAGACCAGTATTGCAATAAGATTAGAAAAAATGACTAATGTCGAATTGTCTGTTGTAAATACTTTGGGACAACGTGTGTGGCATATGCAGAAAGGAGAGTTGAATTCTGGCAACCACGTGTTTTCATTCGATGGGGATTTGTTACCAAGTGGGGCGTATTACCTAAGAGCAGTTATCGGAGAGACTGTAGAAACTAGGACATTGCTTCTGTTGAAGTAGTAATTTGAATCTCTTCGAGTCTGGACGAAATCAACAAGCAGTTGAAAAACCTATTGGATATTAGGTTTTTGGGAACCAACTGGCCCCGAAATAAGACAACTCAGCGGCTTTTTGCCGGTTTCTCAAGAGGAAACCAGTTTTGCTGGACCGTACTATGACCGGTTTAGCTATGCATATATTCCTGACATTCCTGTTGTCCATTTCCGTTCTACCCTCGATCGCACAGTCGACGATCTATGTCGATGTCGATGCCACCGGAGGGAACGATGGCACATCTTGGACCGATGCTTTCGTCCATCTTCAAGACGCTCTCACCGAGGCTGAAACTGGCGATCAAATTTGGATTGCTGAAGGCGCTCACACGCCAGATGCTGGCATCGGGTTCACGCCTGGCGACACTGGGATCCGTTTCGAGGTCAAGGGAAGTGTCAAGGTGTACGGTGGATTCGCGGGTGGCGAAGCCTCTTTGTTGGACCGCCCGTCTCCTCTCCTTGAAACGGTATTGTCAGGAGATTTGAATGGGGATGATCTTGAAAATCAGATACCAGACCGGAGTGCCCCCGAATACCAGGACAACAGCTTGAGGCTCCTATTGGTGTACGAAGGCACCGAGGAAGAGCCTACAATACTTGATGGAGTGACGATTCGAGGAGCTACAAGTCACGCTGTGGCGGCGTTGGGTCCTTGCCAATTCAGGGAAGTAACAATTGAAGTCAACGTTGGCGACCTGATCGGCTCCTCCATCAACTGTGTCTTCGACACACTCAAGTTTAGATACAACCGGGCAGAAGACAGCCAGTCAGGAGCGTTTCAAATAAGTCAGTCTACCATCAAGAACAGCACCTTCGAATACAACGAAGCGAATGACGGAGGTGCACTTCAAGTGTGGGGCTCAGAGTCAGACTCGGTCTTTGTTTCCAAGTCTACATTCCACTCAAACCATGCTGGAGACGGCGGGGCGATTGTCAACTCAGGGGGCGCCCACCTCGTAGTCGTCTCAACAAAGTTCATCGCAAATGAAGCCAGATGTGCTGGTGGTGCAATCGCCATGGACGAGAACGGAAGCCTCACGTCGATTAACAACGTGTATGCCTTCAACCATAGTCTGAATCAGACCTCTGAATGCGGGCCGCTAGCTGACGGCGGGGCCCTGTGGGTCTACAAAAGTAGCCTCCACGATTTCAACTCCACCTTTGTATCCAACTCATCAAATGCCCAGGGTGATCACGTCTCGTTATTGGACAGTGAGGGTGTGATGTCAAACGTGATTCTGCAAGGTATCTCACAGGAAAGCGAAGACATCAAACTGATTTCTTCAACGATGGAGATTGCCAACATTCTGCACGACGAGACTCTTGATCCAGCAATCACGGTCTCCGGAAATCAGATTCTAGAGACCGGAGTTTTCAACGATCCAGCGGGACCGGATGGTGTCATTGGAACAGTCGATGATCAATTCACCTTGCAACCGTCGTCAGGGGCCATCGATGCTGGGGACGCTTTCCTGTTACCTGCTGACCTTGCAGACATAGACAACGATGGCGACAGACAGGAGCCATCGCCTCTAGACATCAATGGTCAGCCGCGAGTGCAGGTCGGAAACGTGGACCTGGGAGCCTATGAGTCCTCCACTTCGACAAGTACTGACTCTGAACCAAGGCATTCGCATTGCATCCAGGCTTACCCGAACCCTTTCTCAGGCAGCTTGAACCTCAAGACGTACTTTGCCAGAGGTAGCAGCGCGAAGATCCTCGATGTCCTTGGTAGAATCGTTAGGATTATTGATTTCGAAGCAGGTGCACAACAATCCACAATAGACACATCGGGAATGACACCAGGTCTCTACCTGGTGTCGCTCGACGGGTATCCTGCTTGCTCCATTAAGGTAATTCGTCGCTAAGCTTGGAACATGTGTAAGCTTCCCCATTTTTCGGGGCACTCAAAAGTAGAGATTTCAGGTTAAGGTACGACGTCCACGGGGGCTCGGTAACCGAGGGCCTTGTGGGGTCGATGATGGTTGTAGTCTCGTTGCCATTCGAAGGCTTTGTCTCGCACTTCGTCGAGGGTTCGGAAGACATAGGCGTTGAGTAGTTCGCGGCGGATGCTTCCGTTGAGCCGCTCGACAAAGGCGTTCTGCATGGGCTTGCCCGGCTAGCTGAAAGCCAGTGTGATATTGTGCTCCTTGCACCAGACGTCCAGTCTGTGGCTGATGAACTCCGGGCCATTGTCAACCCGGATCATTTGTGGTAGTCCTCGGCTCTCCTCCAATTGCTCCAGGACGCGGATCACGCGCATGGCTGGCAGCGATGTGTCCGTCTCGATGCGGAGCACCTGCCGATTGAAGTCGTCGATAATGTTCAGCATCCGGAACGTGCGCCCATTCCACCACCCCACCGCGGTGGGGTGGGCTGTCGTGCATGAAGTCCAAGCTCCAGACCTGGTTGGGAGCCGAAGGCTGGAAGAGCTGTTGCTTGGCGCGAGCTGGAAGCCGCTTCTTGGCCCTGCGACGGATGTTGAGCCCCAAAGCCGTGTAGACCCGATAGACGCGCTTGTGATTCCATGTGTGGCCCATGAGCCGTAAGCGGTGATGTGCCTGCCAGAAGCCGATAGCAGGATGCTTCTCAACGAGCTTGCTCAGCGCATCGATAATCGGAGCGTCATTGCGCTCTCGTCGTTTGTAGCGGTACGTGCTGTCGGCAATAACTGCCGTCCTGCAGCCCTGACGGATGCTCACGCCATGCTCTTCAGCCATGTGCGCAACCAACCGCCTCCTCTCGTCAGGGCCTAGAGCTTTTATGGGCGATCGACGATCGCCCGACAGCGTCTTTGAAGGCGTGATGGACCAGCGAGAGCTCCGCATACATCTTCTTGAGCCGGGCATTCTCCTGCTCAAGTTCCTTGATGCGTTTGAGCTCACTCACCGTGAGCCCGCCATACTTGGACTTCCACTTGATGGGCGATGTCCCATCGCCTAGGTGGCCTGGCTGACTTCAAGTTCGCGGCACAGATCAACAGCACGTTCACCGCGCTCGTGGCGGGCCAGGATAGAGACGATCTTTGTCTCAGAGAATCGGGATTTCTCCATGAGTCGAAAGTAAGGTGTTTTTCCTACTTCCGAGTTCACCGACTTCGGGGAAGCTTACAAACTCAAAATCAACAAATCGCTGCGCACGGGTGCGTGAAGGTGCATTTTGAGGCCTTCAAGGGTTGTGTGTTTTGCCCCGATTCTACCAACGCAAAACGCCCCGAACCACCAAGAAACGGCGATTACGGGGCGTTTGAGAGTGTTGCCCTACCAGGATTCGAACCTGGAACCTCCTGATCCAGAGTCATACACAACAAAACTTCACAAAAGATCTAATGTCTTGTATAACAAGACAATACGTAGAACAATTTACAGCGTTCAAACATTTGTTCTACAAATAGTCTACATGACTGCACCTGGAAGGAACCAACCTGGGCAACTAAGGTGAAACACACTGCACGGCCCCTTCGCCAATCATCATTCAGGGGAGTGCAGCAGGGCTCGCTCAGCTAATTATTGTGAGGAGACTGCAGCAGGGTTCACCCAGCGCATTAATGTGGGGAGACTGCGGGCATTTCTGGCACCTCTTACGCCCGGATTCTCCTAATGGCCTACCAGTGACTCTGCGGGATTAGGAATCTACTCAGACTTCGAATCATTTCTGTGATTCAGGGTGCTGGTAATTGAAACACCTAATCCAATGGAAAATATTCCCAAATATACTCTTTCGTCGCTGGTATGTCCGAATTGTGCTTCACTATCCGACGTACCTAGGCTTAGTGCCTTTGTACTGAAGCTCCATCCGGCTATCTACCTGATTTACGGAAAACACCCTGATGATCGTGAATTGGCCTACAGTGTGTCCAGAAGAGGTATTGTTGAACCGTTGCACGTATTGAGTGATGGTACCGTGCTTTGTGGTCGTAGACGATTACAAGCCGCGCAACATGTCGGCTTGCGAAAAGTCCCGGTCCTAATTGTTGATTGCATGTCCCCCATTGCAGAGGTTGAATACATCTTGGATTCTAACGAAACAAAGCATCTATTCGACTTTCAACGGGATCGGGTGGCCGAAGCTAGACTTGAAATATGCAGGTACAAAGAAGCTCAGGGCAACTATGATTCCAGAATCATCAACGCGCTCTTGAGGCACAAAGAAGGACGGTTGCAAGGTCTTCGTGAAGACCAACACTGAGTACAGGCCGGTAGAGCTCCCTAGAAGCCCCTCAGTGGTCTCGAATGACGCTGGTGGAGCCAAGGCAGCCTAGTGCGCTTCGTCGCTTCAGGCGGCCCTCAGGAGAGCCTAACTGGCCTCCTGGGGGCCGATCATGGCGATCTCTGGTAACTTATGATTTTTGCCATCTGGGCACCTGAGACCATTCCGGTTGCCTGGGTCCGCCTGCGTAACAGTGCTTGCCGCCTCCAGAAAGCTCGTGTACCTGCACCCGAAATGACGACAAGGCCAATCTGACGAATTCCGGCTCTTCCCCTCAATTTACCTCCCAGGGACACCCCTGAGCCCAGTATTGACACTATTCACCATCCAATGTCTGAAGCTGGAGCGACGAGAGAAAGGAGAGAGGGTTCTCTGAGTCGGATGGTAAACTCCGTTTCGACCCTGGCCCCCTTTACCTAGAACCTCCCGAGCATTGCGGGGAGTATTTCCCGGAGGAGCTTAGGGTGTTTCTTTTCTTCGCTCCTCCCAGCATTCATTGGACGTTGAGGAGGGGCTGTTTACGGAGAAATGGGTTACTCAATGTCAGCCCAGCGTTCCAGGGCCGCGCGGAGTCACCAACTCGGAGTTACCAGGAAAACCTGCTACGGCGGGGAGGAATTCATGGCAAAGGGAAGTAGCCAGCATGTCGTTTTTTGAGATGACGGCTGCGTAATGAGAAAGCGGCCAACCCCAGAGACACCTCATGGCAAGCGACTCAACAGGGTGCATCCGATGCGGCTCGCGACATCGTTACCAATCAAAGAAGCAAAGTCTTCATCCACGGTAACAGCAATCAAATATGCGAGCGGAACACCGACTGAGTGAAGCTATACTCGCCGCGAGGATGAGCAATCCTGATCTACGCAAAAGGCGACAAGAAGCCCTGGGCCGTTATCATGCTCACAGCAGCTATTAGACTATCGGCAGATTTACCTCTGAATAGCCGAGTCCAAGAAAGTACCCAGGCTCAAAGTTGTTTTATTTCATCACAGAAAAAGAACGCGCCCCATAATGTCCATTGATAGAATATTGAATATGATATATGCCAGGACTCCATCCTTCGACGTCAATCGGAAGTGTTGTATTGCCGGCGTTTATCAACATTTCTTTTCGTGAGGCAACTAGTCTACCTAGGGAATCTACTACCCTTAAAATAAGTGTTGATTGCTCGGGTATCGAGACCGAGAAATTAACTGAACCACTGGTCGGATTGGGAAATAGATTTATCTGTAGATCATATGAGGGTGGGGATATCAGAGGTGTTCTTGTCCTTAGCTTCATAATGTGATCCCTTCTCTCCCTAACGAAACGCACGTCTTTCTTAAGTTGGGAAAAAGAGTCTAGGTTGGAATCACCTCGCGACCAGACTATCGCAACAGTTATTGAAAATGTTTCGCCTGGCTTAATATTTACCGGTCCAAAACTTGATAGTATATGTTGGTCTGTCGGGCTGTCAACCTGTCCCTTTCCGTCAATATTTGTTGCCGACCAGAACTCGTTATTTAATAGGTTACCTGGCAAATAGTATTCAGAAAATGCATAGGTATTGTTTTGATGGTCATAGGCGATTTGACGATCACCCACGGCATATCTGGACCGCAATTGATTATACACAATCTCTTTTGAGCTGCTTGAAATTCCATTGTCTCCGCAATTGCACCAACGCATGGAAAAATTAAAACCTGGTTCAACGTACGGAGTAGCTCGCGGGAATGTGGTATCGGCTTTGTGACTAGCATGGATTATGGTGATTCCAATTGCTGGGGGGGCTGCGCCGTATCCTAATCGATCAATATTTTGGTCAGGGTCAGTATTTCTACCATTCAAACTATAAACCATGCCCAAAGAAGAATCAGTACCAACCCAGTCATCCTCTGGGTTACCAATATCCGGGTTATTGAAAAAGCCGATCCAAAAGTCGCTAATATCCGTCTCGTTCTTATTGACGACCTCGTATTGATAAAAGGTCGTGTTTCCAATGACGCCGGGAACTCCAAATGCGTATGCCATGACCCGTACCTCAACCCCAAGTGGTTTAGATAATGGGCTGCTTCTCTGGCCACTCTTATCATTCATTATCCACCACAGAGCCTGATCACCCCTCATTCCAGGCCGGTCACCCAATTCTGGTTGATAACCATCTACACCATTTACTTCGATGTATGGTGCTCCAATATTTCCCGGCCAGTACCGAATTCGGGTTGAGATGTTGCCTCCCTTTTCTGCATTCACTAGATCGTCTGCAAATCGCATTTCGTAAATCTTGTCATAGGCTGAACAATCTGATAACACACCATCCAGTGGCAAGGTTGGACCAGGCCATAGTTGAGAAGGACCATAACTTGATGCCGACACCCTTATTTCATCTTCAACAATGCCTGACATCCACAAGTTTTGATTGAACATGGAATGCCTATTACTGCCTTTTGGAACCTCGTAAAAGGCATCTCCCTCACCGTTCCAAAACAATGCGCCCGAATTAAATAGCTGGGCCTTGACGTTCCCAATATCCAACCAGCTATCGGCGCTGCCAGTCGGACAGTCCTCGTACTCATCAGACGAAACTACTTGTCCCTGAGCTGAAAAAGCGCCGTAAAAGGAAATAAATAGCGCAACAATAATTACTATGGCGCTTTCCCAACTGAATAATGGACTCTTGACAATGAGCATTTCCTTGTCCAGTTCCATGATGATAACTTGCCGCACAAGGTAATTGTTGGTCGTTTGCGATCAGGCCAAATTCAATTTCCCAAAAACATAGCTACTTAAAAACTACGATAGTGGCAATAATAACTGCCTTGCTCTCTGGCACGGATGTAGCATGGCTAGCCGTCCCTTTATACAGCGGGGATATTATTGCTTTCATTTGGCATGCTGCGGTGAGCAACATGAATACCAATGGAGTTTGCTGTACACATCAATCTCCTATTTGAAAATTGATATGGAGGTGTGTGCAACTTGGCCTCCTGAAGTTGCTTTCAAATAGTATATACCCCTTGCAAGTTGGTTCCCATTAATTAGCTCAGAAAGTTTGAGGGACTGACGATTGGGTAGTTGAGTGAAAAAAGACGATGCAACAATGCGCCCCAATACGTCCACAATCTCAATATAGAGCGTCTCTTCAGATTGTGTTCTTGTCTCCAAATATATCTCGGTGGACAGTCCAGGATTTGGATAGGCAGTAATTGTCATTTGATCTGGCTCCACCATTAAAACACTGCCTGGAGAAACCACTTCGAATGAGGGAGTGGATGATTTCTTCGACACAGGTGTCCCTCCGCCAACGCTTGTTCGGAATGTTGCTCCAGAAGCAGTGGAGAAAGAATTCCCAAAAATCAATGTTCCGCCTGGGGGAATAACGAAATTAACATCTGAGCCACTTGATAACGTAAAGCCGGACGCTGGCGTCTCCATGTCTGATTCAGCTACCACCGTTCTTTTGTCAGATATTGACGATCCGGGAATTTCCCCATCACCGGAATCAACTACGGTAAAGCGAACTACAGCAAGAGTTTCCTGAAAAGCGGATATCACATCGGGGCCAGCCCCGGGATGAGAATCAATGTATGTTACAAACTCATAGGACCCCGTGATAAATCCGCAATCATACCATTCATCTCCACAGCTCGGAGAGCCTGACAGCCAGCTCCCATCTTGATATCCAAACTCAAGTGAGTGGAGGGCGTGCCCACTGGGTAGCGTGCCCAAGGTTTCATGCTCGACATCAAAATCCAAAGGTTGCATGGACGCCGGGGACGCCGGGGCATCGAATCCTAAAACGATAGTCATTGTCAATTCTCCCTCCTCATCTGTAGCGCCCGACGGTCCAATAACAGTTGCATACCGCCCCGCGTAGTAAGTATTGCTCCCATCTGTAGTGAAATCTGGTTGATCACATGGGCTTGAAGGGCACGACCCTACATAAACGCTCGTGTCACCGAAATGATATTCACCGAGGTAATAAAGATATCGAAGGTTCTTAACATCACCCGTAATGCTGTACGGATTGTTATTAAAGTCTGACACTAAGCCCGCCGAGTGTTGGTCATAATTGTTTATATAATTTGTGTTTCTCACATCGTAATACAACCAACTGAAATCACCTGACGGAGTGAAGTCAAAAGGCTCGTCGTCTTCCATCTCGGGAGGAATAATTTCGGCAAAATCGATAATCGACGTAAAAACCAAGTCCCCATTCGAGTTGACATGTACGCTTGCATTTTGTGCGTATATAGGGTCGACTATTATGGCGTAGAATCCAACAATAAGAGCCAGTGCCGATACAACGCGTTTGTTTCCTGAAATGGCCATGTTGTCAGTGATGTTATGTCTTAAAATAATGTGCCTTCATATCAGGAATAACTCAACGAGATGTTTCCTGTTTTCTCAAGTACTTAGTTGCCTGTAGGTACATCAATACCAGCATCAATTAATGCCGTAGTCAGAATGTCAATCGACTCCTGTTGATCTTGGACTATTGATATTAACACAGGGATCAATTCTGAATAATTGACGGTATAGGCAGAAAAGGGCTTATCAGAATCAAGGTTGGAGCCAAATAAATCGACGGTCGAAACTAGATCTGACAATTCTGTTGGAAGCAGATCTTGGGCTAACACGCCGTAATGAACACCCATGGATAGTTCTACATCTGGGATGCCGGCGGATTCAAGTTCCGATGTCGATGCAAAGCGATACATCCGTGGACTCAAGCTCAACACTGCGTTCTTAATAGCTGCGCCTATAGGTTGAATGTCCCTTTTCAGCCTTGAGTCAGAAGACTGTGTAACTGAGCCCGTCACGTACACATTCCCCTGAAAATAACCTGCATATCCGCTGGCAGTGGCAGCATATCCATAAACTCCCCAGTTAGTTGTAGCTCCAGAGGCATGACCGTAGAGGCCAATGTTCTTCGTGCCAGTATCCGCAGCAACTCCTGCAACACCATATTTGTTAGTCCCACCGTTTTGGGATCTGGCGTATAGCCCATAGTTGTATGTTGCAGACCCTCCGTCTCGATCAACTAATAAACCGTAGTCTAAGCTCGATTCAATCAGCAGTTGTTTTGTTGACGATGGGGTGGCCCCACCAATCCCAACCCTCCCATTACTATCTAATTCAATCTGAGCACTTGATGTGCTTGGCAACAAGAGTGTAAACAATGCAAACATCATTATGGCGATGCCCGACTTTGTCGAATGATCGGAGGCGTTTTTCATTTGCTGATGGTACTAGGATTAAGTGTTACCGATACACGAAGAATTTGAAAATGATTGTTTACAGACCACAAAAGAAATACGAACATGTACGCATTTATCGGTTAAGTATGTTGTAATTTGTCCCCGGCACCCCATGCTGTTTCCCCTTGTAGTGAAAGCGTTCGATAAGTCGGGCAATGTGGTTTTCGAGGTAATTTCCAATCAGTGGGTTAACAAGAAGTATCGATATTAACATACGGGGATCTTTTCCGTCTCGACTCGCCATTTATGCGGTGAGCGTGCTGATGAGAATTTCCTCAACCGGGAAGAGAGCGAGGCCGCATTCGGTCAGTAGCAGTACAATCCTCTGTCTTAACGATGACAAAATCAGACGTATTGGGGAGCTTGGGTAGAAGAATGCGGAAGTGATGCGGGTCCTTGCAGAGCTGTTGCGGTGCATCATGCCTTTATGGATCATTCCGATAAACGCTTTGGGCTCTGATTCGAGTAGGCGACGAGACAAGCGATATCAATATGTCGAGGCCGACAATCGAATTCGAAAATTAATATTTACGGTGGATGAACAGAGGTCGGCTGAGGAAGCAGGTTCACGTCGAAAGTGAGTAAGCTATTCAATCAGCTTCAATCATGTACTTTGATGGCGTGCGCACCAGAGCGCAAGTGCTGGAATCCTAATCACATAATAGTGGGAGACAAACACCCACTTAAACAATTAGGACTCCAACCATGGAGATCAAATCAAAAGACGAGGCACGATTCTTTTCAAAAGTAGATTCAACTGAAATTGAAGGTTGCCACCCGTGGATTGCTTGCACGACACAAGATGGCTATGGGTTGTTTCGAATCAATGGAACATTGACCACCGCCCACAGAGTGTCGTACGAAATCACCGTTGGTCCAATTCCAGAAGGAATGGTAGTTCGCCATTCCAACGAATGCACAACACGAGGCTGTGTCAATCCGAATCACCTCTCAACTGGCACTCAGGTCGACAACATGCGTGACCGTGACGAGGCGGGACGAACACCCAAGGGTGAATCATCAGGTGCTTCTAAGTTGAAGACGGTGGGGGTACTAGACATCCGTAAGCGAGCTGCTGCAGGAGAAACCCAGGCATCCATCGCCAAGGACTATCAAGTAGAAACCTCTACTATATCAGCTATCGTACGCCGGAAGACCTGGAGGCACATCTAGGATCGCTTGCTGGGTGTGACCCAGATCAGTCTGGCGGAATCCGGTGAATTCCCACCGAGAATCTGTCGATCACGGGCTGCTGAGGAGAAGCTCTCCGCTGAACCCGATCTTGGGCTCTATTCCCACGTGCCGCATGATGCGTTTATAGTCGCTGTGGATGAAATACTCGGCGTTCAGCTCAGAGAAAGTGTGGTAGACAATGCTGTCAATCAGACTCAGGGCAATCTGTTCTTTGTACGCGTCGGTGCTTGGGCCAGGCTGCCACTCCCTGATCGTTTCATATGCCTGAGTGGAGAAGTCCCATTCGGTAGTGTAATCGTCAATAGCGTTGCTCGCAGCGATGATGAATGGTTTACTATAGAAGGAGGCAAACGATTTCCGATTGATGCACCATGCTGCGCTATATGTAACACTCATCATGGCGTTTACTCAGTTACCTCCTGATGCCAGTTTGTTGTGGTATTTGTCTACCAAGTAGCTTCGAAAACGCTCTTGTACTGCTTCACGGATAATCCTGAGCGCGCATTCATCATCTTCATCATCAACATAGTCTTTTTCGGTGGGGAAGGATGAGGTGATGCTGCTGGCAAACTGGTATTGAAGCGTACGCAGCTCTCGAATAGGGTCAGGTTTGTACTGCTGCTGGTTGTTGAGCGCAGCAACAGCCGATTCGAGGCAAAACGATCCTGGTCCTTCAGTTGAATCGGCTCTTGGCGATGGACTTTGCCAATCACTGTATTCATCTCCACCGGAAGGACAACCCGATAGGCAGGTCACATGATCTTGATATATGTCTCCTGGAAGAGGTGCATCGCCATTGATGCGAATACCCACTTCTGTAAGCTTCCCTGAAGTCGGTGAACTCGGAAGTAGGAAAAACTCCTTACTTTCGAATCATGAAGAAATCCCGATTCTCTGAGACAAAGATTGTCTCTGTCTTGGCCCGCCACGAGCGTGGAGAACG
>Ga0181574_10001533_pt1 | contig 21644 bp, 18 predicted proteins | sample 101ome_24_FD_145600 | JGI IMG/M metagenome (GOLD analysis project Ga0181574, IMG submission 145600) | Coastal salt marsh microbial communities from the Groves Creek Marsh, Skidaway Island, Georgia - 101410AT metaG (spades assembly) | ecosystem: Environmental > Aquatic > Marine > Intertidal zone... | reverse complement strand
TTGATTTCCTTGCGTTTTCATTCCTTTCACGTCAATGAACTCATCAAGTAGCACCTCTTTGTTGGGTAAATTTTTTGTAGCCTTAAGTAATTTGTTAAAGATGATTTTTACACGAGCTTTGTGCGCAGTTGTAGCTACATCGAGATGACTTCCTTCGGATTCACTTATGAAGGATACCTTTTTATCAGTTGTTACTTCACAGAAGAATCGCTTTACATAGTGAATTTCTTTCTCACCGTCGTAATAAACGGCGGAAATAGGATGTTCAGGATTCCATTTTTCGATGTGGAACATGTCATCGTCAAAGTGTGTAGCTAGGTCAAAGCTAGATAGACGATATTCTCCAGACTTATAGAGTGTCAATATCTTATCTTCTCCACGGAAATCTCCTAAAAATTTACCGCGTTTTTCATCATTTAGACGACCAACAATATCATCATACCAGATTTTTCTTGCGGCTAGGGTAGAGCCCCCAACCTCTTTTTGAGTGACTTTAGAAACCAGCTCCTTTGTAACAAGATTTCCTGCAGCGGTGCGACTCTTAATTAGTTGTTCTCCCATATCGATGTCAATACGGAGTTTTTTCAAGTGTGTACGCGGCCGAAGTTGCACTGTAATAACTTCACGTTCTCCATTTGGATGGCAAGAGAAATAAAGAAGCTGTGAACCTTTTTTACCTTTCGTTAGATCATATTCTTTATCGCGGGTTATGGAATTCACAAAGAATCGCTTCATATATGTTGGACCCGTCTTTCCATCACTGTACAATACATGATAAATAGTACGTTTATCTCCTTTTTTCCAAACTGCCGCATGCACAATACCTTTTCCAACAAATTTCTTGTCAGATATTTTAGTAATCATCATTTTGCCCGTATCGAAGAAAACAATGATATCGTCCAGGTCAGAACATTCTTGTACGTAATCATTTTTCTTCAGGCCGTATCCGATAAATCCTTCTTCCATGTCCACATACAATTTCTTGTTTGCGATGACTACTTTGGAAGCGTTGATATTGTCAAAAACTTTTATTTCAGTTCTACGTTCTTTTCCTTCACCAAATTTCTTTTTCAAGTCTTTGAAGTAATCTACTGCATAATCGATGAGGTTATTGAGTTTGTGCTCAACTTCCGCTAATTCTTCCTCTAACTTAATTAATATCTCATCTGCGCGGAAGGCATCAAATTTAGAAATCCGTTTAATTTTTATCTCCGTTAAACGTATGATGTCGTCACGTGTCACGACGCGTTTGAGATGCTTAGTAAATGGTTTTAATCCATTGTCGATAGCGCTGATCACACCTTCCCAGGTTTCCTCTTCTTCGATCAGGCTATACACTTTGTTTTCAATGAATATTTTTTCTAATGAGCTAAAATGCCATTGTTCTTCCAGTTCATTTTTACGTATTTCTAATTCCCATTTTAAAAGCTGAACGGTATTGTCTGTATTGATACGTAACATATCGTTCACTCCCAAGAATTTTGGAGCATCGTTATCTATCACCGAAGAGTTAGGTGAAATGGAAATTTCACAATCCGTGAATGCGTATAACGCATCAATGGTTTTATCAGGAGATACGCCAGGAGCCAAATGAATCATGATCTCTGCGAACTCTGATGTGTTATCTTCAATCTTTTTAATCTTGATTTTCCCTTTATCGTTTGCGCGAATAATTGAGTCTATCAACGAACCCGTATTTGAACCAAAAGGAATCTCTGTTATGGTCAGTGTTTTATTGTCAATTTTATTGATTTTAGCCCGGACACGTACTTTTCCACCGCGTAGTCCTTCATTATAATTGCTAAAATCTGCCATTCCTCCAAAAAGGAAATCAGGAAATATTTCTACTTTTCGTCCACGTAGGTGGTTAATTGAATTGTCAATAAGTTCAATAAAGTTATGGGGCAAAATCTTACATGCTAAACCAACTGCAATTCCTTCCGCTCCTTGCGCTAATAGAAGGGGGAATTTCATCGGAAGATGATCAGGTTCTTTGTTTCTCCCGTCGTAACTAGCAAGCCAATTCGTTGTTTTTGTGTTGAATGCAACGTGTAATGCGAATTTGGATAGGCGCGCCTCAATATAACGTGATGCTGCAGCGGAGTCACCAGTAAGTGTATTTCCCCAGTTCCCCTGCATGTCGATGAGCAATTCTTTTTGTCCTAATTGTACTAAAGCGTCTCCAATCGAAGCGTCACCGTGCGGGTGGAATTTCATGGTGTTCCCTATGATATTCGCTACCTTATTGTAACGTCCATCTTCCATTTCTTTCATAGAATGAAGAATGCGGCGCTGAACAGGCTTCAACCCATCAAATAATGCAGGGACTGCACGCTCAAGGATTACATAGGACGCATAGTCAAGAAACCAGTTTTCATAGAGCCCTGTTACTGGAACAATATTTTCATCAATTTCTTTTCCATTTCCTGAGTCTCCTGAATTTACCGAAGAAGCATCGTTTAATTCGTCCTCATGTGGTTCTTGATCTTCTGACATAGTGTTAGGAAGCTTTATCTAAATTCTTTTCTTCTTGTTCTTTCGCGAGTTCTTCTTCCAAATCTTTCTCAACCTTTAGATTATTGATGATGAATTCCTGACGATCAGGCGTGTTTTTACCCATGTAAAAGGAAAGGATATCATCAATGGAAGATGTTTTGGTGAGCAGTACCGGTTCAAGGCGTATATCTTCTCCGATAAAGTTCTTAAATTCGTCTGGGGAGATTTCACCGAGTCCCTTGAATCGTGTGATTTCCGCATTCTTTCCAATCTCTTCAATTGCCGCACGTCGTTCCTCCTCAGAATAACAGTAGAACGTCTTTTTTTTGTTTCGAACTCTAAATAATGGCGTTTGTAAAACGTATACGTGATTCCTTTTTACTAGATCTGGAAAAAATTGCAAAAAGAAAGTCAATAGTAGCATACGAATGTGCATTCCGTCCACGTCGGCATCGGTGGCAATGACAATTTTACTGTAACGCAAATTGTCCATGTCATCTTCAATGTCTAGGGCTGCTTGAATCAAGTTGAACTCTTCATTTTCATACACTACTTTTTTTGTTAGTCCGTATGAATTTAATGGTTTTCCGCGCAAACTAAACACTGCTTGCGTATTAACATTGCGCGATTTCGTAATCGAACCACTTGCCGAGTCACCCTCTGTGATGAATAAGGTAGTTTCTTCGCGACGATCATCTTTCATGTCCGTTAGGTGTACTCGACAATCACGTAATTTTTTATTGTGTAAACTAGATTTTTTTGCCCGGTCTCTGGCAAGCTTTCGAATACCTGATAGTTCTTTACGTTCTTTTTCGGACTGTTTGATTTTTCGCTCTAAGATTTCAGCGACTTCAGGATTTCGGTGTAGGAAATTATCGAGCTTCTCTTTGAGGAAATCATTTACAAAAGCCCTCATTGACTTCCCTCCAGGCTCAATTTCCTGTGATCCTAGTTTTGTTTTAGTTTGTGACTCGAATACAGGTTCTACTACTTTTACCGCACATGCTGCGACAATCGATTGACGGATGTCCGATGCTTCGTAATTTTTATTGTAAAAGTCCCGTATCACCTTAGCAACAGCCTCTCGAAATGCGCTCTGGTGTGTTCCGCCTTGCGTGGTGTGTTGCCCGTTTACAAAAGAGTAGTAATCTTCTCCATACGTTTTTCCGTGTGTAAAAGCCACCTCAATATCTTCACCTTCCAAGTGAATAATGGGATATAGGGGGTCGCCATCTTGATTTTGTTCGAGTAAATCTTTTAGTCCATCTTTCGAGTTGTAGCGCTCTCCATTGAAATGGATGGTTAGCCCTCTGTTTAGGTAACAATAATTCCATAACATCTTATCGATGTAGGGCGTTTTGTAGACAAACTTTTTGAAGATTGTTTCATCTGGAGAGAATTCAACGTATGTTCCGTTTGCTTCAGTGGTTTTTTCTATGTTACTTTCTTCGATTAACTCTCCGCGCGAAAATGCAGCCCGTTTTAGCTCTCCGTCACGAACAGAGTAAACCATAAAATGGCTACTAAGGGCATTTGTAGCTTTCGTACCGACTCCATTTAGTCCTACGGATTTCTTAAATGCTTTGGAGTCGTATTTTCCCCCAGTATTTATTTTCGATACTACATCAACTACTTTTCCAAGAGGAATTCCACGACCATAATCACGAACAGAAACTAATCCATCTTTTACTTTGATTTCAATCTTTTTTCCGTTCCCCATGACGAATTCGTCAATGGAGTTGTCGATAACCTCTTTTAGTAAAATGTAAATTCCATCGTCCGCAGAAGCCCCGTCACCGAGTTTCCCAATATACATTCCAGGACGCAAACGAATGTGTTCTTTCCAGTCTAATGAGCGTATATTATCTTCTGTATAATTATTTTCTGCCATAGCACTTAAGCGTCTTACTCAACCTAACAAAATTAATGAATAAGCGGCCCCTTTGCACACTTTTTTTTAGAGGTTATTCACCATGCATGGTGGAAAGCGACTGAAAGCAGGAAACTAAGAAGCTGAATGAGGGTTTAATCTTCCTCTTGAATCATTTCTTGCCACGAAAGAGGACGTCTTGAAATGTCCCACTTAAACTGTTCTACGCGTGCTTCATTTTGTTTGATCTGATCCATTGGGTACATAACTCCATCAGGAGCTTCCCGGTATGTTACGCCTTCAATGTTACCTTTTTTAAAGTATAGTGTAATATCTGAAGAATAGATGCGATTCATCCCTTGTTGCTTTACCATTACGGTGGTGTCATTCTCCTTTTCTTCTTCAATGAAATAGATTGATTTGGCATTTCCCAATATGTCGACTCTTCGAATGGAAGTGCTGTCAAAATAGGCAACCATATTTCTTCCATAAACTTGATTGTAATATGCGGCGCTATCAACCTCAGAAACAGTAAGTGCATTGTGCTGGATGAATGCTTTGTGTATTTTTCCTTCTTTTTCAATGGCGGTAATAGTGTCTCCTGATAGCTGTGCTTTACCTGTCCATAGAACAGGGTTGTGGAATAACGTCATCCTCCCTTGAGGGCGATCATAGCTTAACGAGTCGCACACGCCTTGAAGGTCTTTTTTGTAAACATTCACGCCATGGTATGCGAGTACAAGTCGGCTATCATTGAGTGAATCTAGGTAATTGAAAAGGGTGTCGGCATGAATAAATAAAGTGTCCAGGGGGTTTTCAAAACGTTTTACAAGCGCTTTTCCAGTGATAAGTGCTACACGCTCTTTTTCTGAGCTGCGCGCATAGTCTCCTGAAAACTCGATGTGCTGTAAGCTATCTCGAATCAAGACGTTACCCTTACCAATTGACAAACCATTAGGACTATCGTAGTATAGGCTGTCCGCGAAAATAGTTTCTTGGTCCCGCAATATGGATGCGTTCTTTTGAAGGACTCCTTCTTCTTTGTTTACATCATACCAGCCACTTTCACAATACATTTTAGCGTCTTGACTAATGATGTCTGTCGGGCCAAAGAAATAGGCTCTTTTTTTTCTGCCATTGAATTGAAGGGTGTCTGTAGTTACCTTGTATTCATTCGATGTGTACATAACGTCGCTTCTGAAAAAGAAGTCTTTTGACTTCGGATAGAAGTATCCCAATTTGCTCGTTAGTCGTTCATCAGAAACAATGTTCGTGATGATACCTCCGTTTTTATATACTCCGCGATCAAGTTTTGCATCGTAGTCCATAGAGTCCGTGCTCAGCCGGTATTCATTGTCTCTCAATCGTACGTTTCCCCATAGTTTAGCATATTCCGTTTTCATGTTGAAAAACAAGGAATCGCAATACAAGTTCAAGGTGTCTTTTTTATTGAGATGTACTTTTCCATAGGCGTACACCTCTTTTTTTCTGTAATAGTAATAAGCAGAATCGCAGTACATTCGGTCATTATTTTGTTTAATGACTACGTTGCCCTTCAGTAAATATCGCCCACTTTTGCCCTGCAGAATAAGCTTGTCCACTCCTTCAACGAGTTCTAGTGAGTCGATTTGCGCCAAGGAATTGTCCCACAAAAAAAATGCGCTTATCAGGACAAGCGCAATTTTTGATATGTTGACAGATGTCTGCAATTATTGTTTATTCGTTAATGTTTGAGTTCTATCGGGACCAACTGAAACCGTTGTAATAGGCACTTCAAGATGTTTCTCAAGATACGTTACATAGTCTTTTAGTTCTTGTGGAGCATCTTCGAAGGAAGTCAATTTAGTTAAGTCACAATTCCATCCTTTTACCTCTTCGTAGATAGGAGTTACCTCCACATCTTTGATGTCAAACGGTAAATAATCAATTTTCTTGCCTTCAATTTCGTAATGTGTACAAACTTTGATCGTTTCAAAGTTATCCAGTACATCGGATTTCATCATAGAAAGTTCAGTTGCTCCATTGATCATTATTGCGTATTTCAAGGAAGGCAGATCAATCCATCCACATCTTCTTGGTCTTCCAGTTGTTGCTCCGAATTCGAACCCTTCCTTGCGAATTTTTTCACCTATTTCATCATGTAGCTCTGTTGGGAACGGCCCGCTACCAACACGAGTGCAATATGCTTTAAAAATACCGATCACATTACCGATGCGTGTTGGTGCAACTCCCAGTCCGGTGCATGTTCCAGCAGTAATAGTATTGGACGAAGTAACGAAAGGATAGCTTCCAAAATCAATATCGAGAAGTGTTCCTTGAGCTCCTTCAGCGAGTATTGTTTTACCCTCTTTTAGTGCGTTATTTATATAGTGCTCACTGTCAATAGTGGTAAGGCTCTTTAAAAGTTCAATTCCTTCGAAGAAAGCTGGCTCAAGTTCTGCAAGGTCATATTCAAAATTGTCATGATGGCTCAGGATTCCAACATGTTTTTCCACCAATTGGTCATATTTTTCTTTGAAATTAGGTGTGAAAATATCACCTACTCGAAGACCGTTTCTACCGGTTTTGTCCATGTAAGTAGGGCCAATTCCTTTTAGCGTAGAACCGATTTTTGATTTTCCTTTTGCTTGTTCAGAAGCTGCGTCTAGCAAGCGGTGCGTCGGCAATATTAAGTGTGCTTTGTTTGAAATGAGTAACCGACTTTTTACATCAATATTAAACGGCGCTAACTTTTCAATTTCCCGTTGGAATATTACAGGGTCAATCACTACTCCGTTTCCAACTACATTGAGGGTATCTTCTCGGAAAATTCCAGAAGGGATAGTGTGAAGCACGTGTTTGATGCCATCAAATTCGAGTGTGTGTCCAGCGTTAGGACCTCCTTGGAAGCGTGCGATAATGTCGTATTTGGGAGTGAGAACATCTACGATTTTCCCTTTTCCTTCGTCTCCCCATTGTAAGCCTAATAAAACGTCTACTTTGTTCATGCCTCTTGTGCATTAAAAATTTTTTGTGCTTCCTGTATGGTTGCACAAATTGTGAATATTGATGTTAATTTGGTAATGAAAAAAAGCTTCTCCACACTTTCAGATAGTGCGATTAGAATTAATTCTCCCCCTTTATTTCGAACTTTTGTCAATAGTCGAACGAGCAAATTTAAGCCACTGCTATTAATGTAACTAATGTCCGACATATCAATGATAACTCGTTTGTAACCTTCTTGAAATACCTTGTCTAACTGAGTGGTGATTGCATCAAAATCATCTGGTGCGATAATTTTCCCAGCGAAAGAAAAACAAACAACACCTTTCGGGTGCATAGCTATTTCCGAAGTAAAACTCACGAGTTGGATTCTTCTTTATTATCGTTACGAACCCCATAAAAATATAGTGAATGGTGTTGAATTTTTACACCAAAAACTTCCTCTATCGTGGCTTTGATGTTTTGAATTCTGGGGTCACAAAACTCAATTAATTCTCCAGTATCGGTACAAATCATGTGGTCATGCTGTTTGTAGCCATGCGCTTTTTCGAATTGCGCAATGTTTTTACCGAACTGATGCTTTCTTACGAGGTTGCAGGCTAAGAGCAATTCTATTGTGTTGTAAAGTGTAGCACGTGACACACGATAGTTCTGGTTCTTCATTTTAATATAGAGCGACTCGATATCAAAATGACCTTCGTAATTGTAGATTTCTTCGAGTATAGCAAACCGCTCCGGAGTCTTTCTATGTCCGTTTTTTTCAAGGTAGGCCGAAAAGATGTTCTTGACCGTTTCCTGTACGTTTTCCATACCGCTTAAGTATTAAGAGGCAAAAATAATGTTTTTAATCAATTGTTTGAAAATCCTTAGTCAAGATTTACGGAAAGTTTTGAACGTGTGTGTATAAGTTTTCGAGGAGATCGGAATAGTGTTCGAATCTTCTCCGTATTTTCTGAGTTTCACGGCAGAAATAATGTATATTTGAATTGAATAAGGAGGCTATGCGTATTTTATTTATGTTGATTTCCGTTGCAGCGATTTTTACTTTTTGTCGTAAAAAGGAGTTGAAATTTACAATAAACGGAGTGGTTAGTGATGCGTCGTTTAGTGGTACATCTCAAGGAGTAAAAGTGAAGTTGTTTGTGACTCCGTTAGGGGAATCGGAAGACCTTGTAGGAACAGCCACGACAAGCTTAGATGGCGTCTTTGAGTTTGTTATCGACAGAGAGCGTATTGAGAAAGTGCGTTTGACTTATAATAAGATCAACTATTTTGAAGAGGAGCAGATCATCTATTTTTCTAACTTGGAGGTTAATGAAGACAATGATGCTAGTCAGTCGCTGACTGCAAAGTCGTGGGTGAGGTTTCAGATTTTTAATCAGTCACCTGCATCGGCTTCTGATGAATTTAAATTGTTTAAATATCGCGGAAAAGAAGATTGTGCTGAATGTTGCCCAATTGGAAATTCATACTACTACGGGGCCGTTGATACAGCAGTGATCTGTCCGAATGGTGCGAATTCATACACAAGTTATTATTACTGGGTTACGAATACACAGATTTACGGTCAGGACAGTGTCTTTACAACACCATTTGATACGGTGACCGTTAATTTTGTTTACTAGTGTTTCGTTTCTAGTTGTTTTGTGAATCACGTTTTCCCAAAATATCTTAATTCGGATAAGAGCTATTTATTTTGATTATATTTGACTAAATAATTTTAAAGAATAAAACTATGCCAACTTGGGGAATAATTTTAATTGTTATAGGTGTTTTACTGCTGTTGATTGCAGGGATTTACAACTCTCTAGTTACATTACGTAATAATAGGGAAAATGCATTTGCGGATATTGATGTTCAATTGAAGCAACGCCATGATTTAGTGCCTCAGCTCATGGGTGCTGTAAAAGGTTATATGGAGCACGAGCGTGGAACATTTGAAGCGATTACTCAAGCTCGTCAAAAGGCTATTTCTGCTTCAACCATTAATGACAAAATTGCTGCAGAAACAGAATTAACCACTGCTTTGAGTGGTTTAAGTATTCAAGTAGAGGCTTATCCTGATTTAAAAGCGAGTCAGAACTTCATGCAATTACAGAATGAGCTTGCTGATATTGAGAATAAACTTGCTGCAGTGCGTCGTTTCTTCAACGGCGCTACGAAAGAATTAAACATTGCAGTTCAGAAATTCCCGAATGTTCTTTTTGCTGGAATGTTCGGATTCAAGACTGAACCGATGTTTGACCTTGGCGACACCCAGCGTGCTGTGATGGATAAGGCACCCGAAGTAAAATTCTAATGAAATCTTAAGATGTTAAGCTGGGCATTCAAGTTCGAGCAATCAATAAAATAGTAATAGTTAAAGGCATCTGACTTGTTAGGTGCCTTTTTTAAAAATATATCGAAATGAAGTACGTAGGTATTCAACAACAAATAAGCTCTAACAACAGAAAGTCCATTTTGCTGTTGTTGGCTTTTCCGCTCCTTGTTCTAGCCGCGACTTTTGCCGTTGTGTTCTTTTTTAACTTTACTGAAGACGGTCCTCCCACATTACAAGAAGCACTTGCGGTTTACATACCAACAATTCCTTTGGTTCTCGCTGTTGTTGGAATTTGGTTTCTCATCGCTTATTTTGCGAATGCGGCTATGATTAATTCTGCTGCAAGCTCTCATACCCTTTCCCGAAAAGAGCACATGCGCGAATATAATCTTACTGAAAACTTGTGTATGAGTATTGGTATGAAGATGCCGATGCTGCGCATTATTGAAAGTCCTGCGCTTAATGCTTTTGCGAGCGGAATCAATGAAAAGACGTATACGGTAACTCTTACCCGCGGAATTATTGAGAAATTGAATGACGAGGAGCTAGAAGGAGTAATAGCTCATGAACTCATGCATATTCGTAATAAGGATGTCCGTTTACTGATTGTAACCATCATTTTCGTGGGTATATTTTCTTTTATCGTTCAACTTGCATTTAGAAGTGTTTTGTATGGAAGTATGTCGGGTGGAAACCGCAAGAAAGATGATAATAAGGGAATGATTGTGATTCTATTGATAGCAGTTGTAGCGTACGTGCTTTCTATCTTTTTCAAGTTTTCACTAAGTAGAAAGAGAGAGTACTTGGCTGATTCTGGCGCGGCTCAAATGACAAGAAACCCTAGGGCGTTGGCGTCGGCTTTACGCAAGATTTCCAATAACCATCATGTTGACACTGTGAAGTCCGAAGACATTCAACAAATGTTCATTGAAAATGCGCCCGAAGATTCGGCTATGGGATTCCTTGGAGGGTTAGGAGGGTTATTTGCTACGCACCCGCCCATTGAGAAGCGGATACAGCTGCTAGAGCAGTTTTAGTAGGGATTAGTCAGGTATTTAGAAGCTTAAATCTATAACTCGCCAAGCACAATATGCCCATCACATCTTTTCACCATTGACGTAGAACTCTTTGAGAATAGGGGTTCCATTTTTGTCAAATATGATCATTTCACCATCTACTTTCCCTTGGTGATAGGGAATAGTTATGTAAACTTTATCGGAATCAGGAGCTGGATAGAATTTTTGACATTTACCATTATATGGCTCGTCGAAATATAAAAGAATATCCTCGCCTGCTAGGTTTTGTCCAGCCTCGAGAGAATCGCAATGCACAACTTCTTCCTTTCCTATTGATTTTCGAATTAGTTTTCCATTCTTATACAGGTTCATACTTATGGTGTCGCCCCGCATAGAATAAAGTAATTCGTGTCCATGAAGTTTGCCTTGGAAGAGCTGCTTTTCCTTTAAAGTAGTCTCAACATTGGGGTAGTTCTCATAACAAACTCCTGTGAAAAGTAGAGTGTCGGGATAACAATGAACATTGTTAGAGTCGATATAAATACTGTCGCAATGCACACGTTCAGTGTGCGTATAAGCATCGAATTCGCCCTTCAGGAGTCGTTCACGAATTTCTTCCGGAGAGTTAGAAGGCCCGCAAGACGAAGCAACTAGTGCTAAAGAACATAAGTAAAGAAGGGTGCGCATAGTTCGTTTTTTATGCAAATTTAGTGGGTTTAACTACACTCAATGGTATAAAATGTTAAAAAATAGCAATAGGCTTCATTTTACTGTATGTTACATGTTTGGTAACAAAATCCTTTGAATCAGATGTGAAAAAGCGAGAAGTCATTATTTTTGGTGTGTATCTGTAAATGTAGACAAAATGCCACATATAAAAAATGCCTTGTTGAGGTATCGTATTATTGATAAGTGCTTGAAGAATGCACAGAACCCTTATCCTACAAAGGAAGACTTACGGTTTGCTTGTGAAGAAGCTCTTTATGGGTCCACATTGGGAGAACATATCTGTGATTCTACTATTGAAAAGGATATGTTTGCTATGCGCATGGAGATGGATGCGCCTATCAAATACAGTAAACGGTACGGAGGGTATTATTACAGCGATGAAAGTTTCTCCATCAACGAAATTCCATTATCTGAAGATGATATTCAGTCTATTAAGTTTGCAGCTAGTACGCTCGCGCAATTTAAGGATGCTGAAATTTTTAAACAGTTCGGGTTTGCGTTGGATAAAATAATTGATCGCGTTTCAACAGTAGAAGATACGAAAAAGCCAAAGGTTGAAAATAAAGTCCAATTTGAAACAGGTGTTCGTAACACGGGTAGCGATTATTTATCGCCATTGCTGTCTTCTATTGAAAATAAAAAGATTGTTTATTTTTCATATGAAAGTTTCGTTTCTGGGGAGAAAAAGCCACGGAAGGTAACCCCGCTATTGTTGAAAGAATACAGAAATAGATGGTATGCTATAACTTTCGATATGGTAAAAAGTACGATTATCACGTATGCGTTGGATCGAATTTCTGACTTTGAAACTTCCGAAGAAGATGGTGCCGTGCCTATTAATTTTAATCCAGACACATACTTCAAACATGCAATAGGTATTACTACAAATGAAAATGACCGTCCCGTGAATATAACGTTTAAGGCCACCAATGTTGCTGCAAAGTATGTTGATTCGCAACCGCTTCACGCATCTCAAGAGAAGTTGAAAGAAGGGAAGAAAAGGACTGTTTTTAACCTTTTTGCAAATGTTTCAGAAGAACTTGTGCGGGAGTTATTGAGTTATGCAGATGCCTTAGAGGTCATGGCTCCCGATGAGCTCCGCCAAGAAATGAAGAAACGATTACGCGAAGCATACGAACGCTATGTAGATTAAGTGTCTAATTACACCGATTTTTGAAGTGCTACGTTCTCCTTCTAACTACCTCTTGTAATTTATTTATCTTAGCAAAAAAAATATAATATGGTACTGGATTTCTCAAATAAGAATGGTGTTGCGACGATTAAATTCAGTCGTCCTGACAAGTTCAATAGCTTCAATCAAGAGCTTGCTTTTGCGGTTCAAAAGGCTTTGGATGATTGTCATACTGATCCAACTGTTCGAGTGGTTGTATTAACAGGGGAAGGTAAGGCATTTTGCGCTGGACAAGATTTAGCGGAAGCAACTGATCCCAAAGGTCCACCATTGAAATCAATTGTTAGAAAACACTACAATCCAATTATTGAGAAAATAAGAAATACTGAGAAGCCGATTATCGCGGCTGTAAATGGTGTCGCTGCTGGAGCTGGTGCCAACATTGCGTTGGCGTGTGATATCGTTATCGCAGCGGAATCGGCAAAATTCATCCAGGCATTCTCTGCGATTGGCTTAATTCCAGATAGTGGGGGAACGTATTTTTTACCGCGTTTGGTGGGGACGCAAAAGGCGCTTGCATTAATGATGACAGGTGATCGTATAGATGCCAAGGAGGCAGAGCGAATGAATATGATTTATAAAGCAGTTGCAGATGACGAGTTTAGTGAGTTTGTTACAAGTTTTTCAGCAAAAATCGCTAAAATGCCAACGAAAGGATTGGTGCTCACAAAAAAGGCTGTAAATGCTTCATTTGACAATTCCTTGACGCAGCAGCTATCACTCGAAGAAGAATTGCAAACGATTGCCGGACAATCGTTTGACTTTAAAGAAGGAACATCGGCATTTTTAGAAAAGAGAAAACCAGTTTTCAAAGGAGAGTAAGATGGAAGATTTAATAAAAGTAGGAGTTTTAGGTTCGGGGACAATGGGCTCTGGTATTGCGCAAGTAGCTGCGCAAGCAGGTCACCAAGTTGTCTTAGTTGATATTAATGCTGAAGCATTAGAAAAAGCAAAGAATTCCTTGAATAAAATCATGATGCGCTTAGTTGAAAAAGGCACATGGTCAGAGCAATTTGCGAATGAAGCTTTTGGACGAATAGATTTTTCTGTGGACGTGAACGATTTCGCCGGATGCGAAATGATTATCGAAGCGATTGTTGAAAATATCGAAGTAAAACATGCTGTCTTTTCAATAATGGAGTCGATTGTTGGTGAGAAGTGTATTCTTGCCTCCAATACTTCTTCACTTTCTATCGCTTCCATCGGTTCAGTATTAAAGAATCCGAATCGTATTATTGGAGTTCACTTTTTTAATCCTGCGCCCCTGATGCCATTAGTGGAAATTATTCCTGCGGTTCAAACTAGTGATGAGGTTACTCAAGTAACACGTGAACTTGTGGACAGTTGGAAGAAAGTAACGGTGCTTGCAAAGGACACGCCGGGCTTTATTGTGAACCGTGTCGCACGTCCGTTCTATGGGGAAGCGTTGCGGATTTACGAAGAAGGTATAGCAGATTTTGCGACCATCGATTGGGCAATGACAGAACTGGGTGGGTTCCGAATGGGGCCCTTCACGTTAATGGATTATATTGGAAATGATGTCAATTATACTGTTACTGAGACTGTCTTTGCAGCTTTCTACTATGATCCGCGTTACAAACCATCTTTCACTCAAAAACGTCACTCTGAAGCTGGATATTTAGGTCGAAAGTCGGGTAGAGGTTACTACAATTATGCTGATGGGGTTGAAATTCCAGAGCCAATAAAGGATATAGCTACCGGAGAGCAAATTTTAGAACGTATCCTAGTAATGTTAATGAATGAAGCCATTGATGCCCTATTTTTGAACATTGCAAGCAAGGAAGATATCGATTTGGCAATGATTAAAGGTGTCAATTATCCAAAAGGATTGCTCCAATGGGCTAATGAGATGGGATTAGAAAATGTATTGGCTAAGCTGGAAAACTTATTTCAAGAGTATGGAGAAGATCGTTATCGACCAAGTCCATTACTACGAAGAATGGTAAAGTCAGGTAGTACCTTTTAAAGTTTTACTAATCGGTATGTCCACGTTCCTTCATAGGTGGAGATTTGGGCATTGATTTTCCGGTTAGTGATTGTGAATTCATTCATACTAAATTGAATGAGGTGGTCGAATTCGTAATTGTACACAGGGATAAATAGCTACTCACTGCATGAATTTATACAGTTATTCAGCAGAATATCCCAGCTCCCTGAATAGGTTCGATTATTGTGTTCGAAATATGCGAGTCGATCTTCTTCCAGGCGGAGAGTAGAATTTCCATAAACGGAAAGATAGTCCTCTTTGAAAAGTGCGCCATATTCTTTAAGATGAATTTTTGTGAACTGCCAGTTTCCATTTAGTTTTCGAGCGTATTTATGATAGGGATCTTTTCTGCAACTCGAAAAAACGAGAGAAATGGACAGTAACAAAGTAAATAATACAAGATTTCTCATAACTTCTATGTGTGAATTAACAAGAAATTAAAAAAATCAATAACATATTATTGTGATTTCAAAACGAGAAAACAAGCAGCTCTATTTCATCAACTTTTTTTCCGCTTCCTTGGTATAAAAACCGTTTTCGGCAACGATTTCCTTCCATAGGTTTTTAGCTTCCGATGTTTCCGCTAAGTTTTCTAGCGCTAACGATTTAAACCAACATGCTTCCTCGTAAAAATTCCCAAAAGAAAAAGAGAACGATTTTTCAAAGCGCTGTATGGCAATATCGTATTTTCCAAGGTTGAAATACGCAAATCCACTGTAGAAATTGGCATTCATATCCTCAGGGTACTTTTCAAGGATTAATTCAAGTCGAGGCAATGCTTTTTTGTATTTGTTTTGTGATATCAACTCCATTGTTTTATCGATATATTCGATGTATGGGATGTCCACTTTTTCCCAAACTAGTTCTTCGTTGCTTGATTGTTCCCAATGTTCCTGATTTGCCGGTGTCCCAGAATATCGAAGGCGCTCTGTGGTGATTGTGCCATCTCTGTATGCTCTGTAATCGATTAACTTAAGGTCGCTGAGGTAAATTTCTTTCGCTTGATTATAAATCAAACTTGGAGCTATATCAGGTGAGGTATTATTTTCTATTATCGGTAATTCCGGAAGCGGCTGTTGTGTAGTAAGATCTTCCTTTTGGATTTCAGGGTTTTGATCTTCTTTTGTTTGAGCGATGTTCTTGGCAATAAGTTCTTTTGGGCTCACTTGAGATGCTATGGCTATTTCTTCTAAGGCTTCTATTTCCGGAATCAAATCTATTTCTGTCCGTTCTGTTGTTTCGTTTAAAAGAAAGGATTCTGTAAGATCGGCTAACTGAACTTCTTCTTTAGGTAAATAAGAAATATATACCAGCAATCCAATCCCGATAATGAGTATTGCCAAAACAGTTTTGACGAGTATTGAATAATTAGAACTGCCGTATCTTTGTGCCATCCGATTATCCATTTTTTTCATGGCATCCGTGCTTAGTCCGCTTGTTGACCAACCATCCAATGCATTGCTGTCAAACTCGTCCGCTGCGGCTTGTTCTTCAATGCGCTGTTTTTCCTTACCGTTTTGGTAAGTATCGATATCAGCACGAGAGATAGCATCTCTGCGCCCAAAAATTTGATTAAGCAGATTTAAAACTATCATGGTTTTCTAATTTCAATTTTAAATTTCGTTTTCCGTTCTGGATGGCACTTTTTACCTTTCTCAGGGGTAATTTTAGGGCATCACTAATTTCTTGATAGGATTTCTTTTCCAAGTAGAACAAATTAATCGTAAGCTGTTGCTCTTGTGTTAATTCGGCAATAGCTGCTTCGAGTACATCCAGTTTTACCTCGAGTGTTCTTCTTTCTTGGTCATCTTGAATCACTTCGGTTAACTCCTCTTCTAACGATGATGTGAGCATTTTTTTCTTTCTGAGTCGCATTAGACAAGCGTTTTTTGTTGTCATGAACAGCCACGACTTCAAATGACTTATCTTAAATTTAGCAAGCTTTTCGGGTAGTCCTGCAAAAATCTCCATCACACAATCCTCGGCATCTTGTGCATTTTTCAAATAATTTAAGCACGTACCGAACATTAAATGACCAAACCGGCGATAAATCTCACTTATGATTGCATTCGAAGGATAAAGACGATATTCTTCTGCGAGGTGATTATCCTCGAATCCTTGATATGTCTTCTTTTTTCTAAGCATTTATATAATGATGCAAAGACTTGCTTCACTCCATAAATGTAGGGCATATTTTTCAGATTTTTTGAAAACTACCATATTGTATTCTTTTGCTTCCAAAATTAGTTTGTTATCCTGCCAGACGCACGAAGTTTTGAAAAGTTACAGGGAATATTAGTTTTTAAAATTATGAAGGAATATTGAAATTAACTTCTGGAAAAAGCATATCTGGCTGGGTGTCGGAATGGAAAGCTGAAAATCTTAAAAACACAAAAAGGAGATTCCTTTCGGGAATCTCCTTTGAGTAAGGTATAACGTCTCTTATAACTTGCTAATGAATACTTCCAAACCTGATTTCAAGTTCGCAGCCTTATTTTTGTGAATGATATTTCTTTTTGCAAGTTTATCCAACATAGCAGCAACAGAAGGAAATAACTTTTCAGCTTCTTTCTTATCTGTTGTAGCGCGCAATTGACGAACAGCATTACGAGCAGTTTTATGCTGATACTTGTTACGAAGACGTTTTGCGTCGTTAGATCTAATTCTTTTTAAAGCAGACTTATGATTTGCCATTATTCTTGTTTATTATATTATTTTAAAAGTAGCCCATAGGAGAATCGAACTCCTGTTTCCAGGATGAAAACCTGGCGTCCTAACCACTAGACGAATGGGCCATTACATTAAAGAACTAACTGTCTTTTTACTTTAGTAGCCCATAGGAGAATCGAACTCCTGTTTCCAGGATGAAAACCTGGCGTCCTAACCACTAGACGAATGGGCCGTAATTTTATTATTTCAAAAATCGGAGTGCAAATATAATTTGAATTTCAGTCACAGCAAAAGAAATGCGAAAAAAAAATTAAATTATTTCATCATTTTCATTACTAAATCTGAATCCCAGTCGTTTAGCGGTTTTTAAATTCAAAGAGGAACTCATCATTTTCATGTCTCCAACGCTGACATAGTTAACGATGTCATAGGGTGGGGTGAGAAGGTCAAATTTGACCGAGTGATGAATAGCGTGCCGAATAATTTGACAGAAGTGTTCGGCATTTAATTCGCCGTTAATAAAGTCTCGGAACTGCGTACCTAAATGGCCTTGGCCCTCTATGAAAAAATGATTGTCTTTATTCACGAAAATTCGTCCAATCAAATAACCTGAATCATTCAGTCGATCTTGTAAGAAAGAGTCCGCTAAAAAGTTATAAATATTGATAATTCCGCAGTATGCACGCGAGTCATCTTCCTCTACATATGAGGTCTTCCAAATGCTGTGTTCTTTTGGAAAGCTAAAAACGTTAGTGTGCATGTGAAATACAAGCAGGTCGCTTCCTACATAAGCTTGTATTTCAAAATCACCTTTATCGATTACGCTTAAGCGAACACGTTCATCAGGAATGAGTCCACGGAAATCGTCAATCTCCTGAGAAAGAAATGTCTTCATTTTTCCGAAGGTATCTTTTGTAACTTCGTATACATCTTGCTTAAGAAGCGATTGTTTCTCGAGTAGTTGAGCTAGATCCTTTTTTGCAATCATATTAATATGCTTTGGCAAAAAGTACACGTCCTTTTGACGGTTTTCCGGTGATGATACATTCACCCGTCTCTTCTGTTCTGTCCAAAGGAATACAACGAATGGTTGCCTTCGTCTCCTCCTTGATTTTGTCCTCTGTCTCCTCGGTTCCGTCCCAATGTGCGGAAATAAATCCTCCTTTTGTGGAGAGAACGTCTTTGAACTCTTCGTAAGAATTGACTTCGGTAATGTGTTCACTTCGGTAAGCAAGAGCCTTATTGTATAAATTGGACTGAATATCCTCTAGCAATTGTTCAATATAGTCTGCAATACCTTCCCAGTCGACACTCTTTTTCTCTTTCGTGTCACGTCGAGCTACTTCCGCTTTGTTATTCTCCAAGTCACGCTGACCAATGGCAACACGAATTGGGACTCCTTTAGTTTCATATTCAGCGAATTTCCATCCAGGTCTACGGTTATCGTCGTCATCATATTTCACACTAATTCCTTTGGAGCGAAGTTCACTTGTTAACGTTGCTACGCGATCAGAAATGGCATTGAGTTGTTCCTCTCCTTTGTATATCGGCACAATAGCGACTTGAATAGGGGCTAAGGTAGGAGGTAAAACTAGACCTTCATCGTCTGAATGAGTCATGATTAGCGCTCCCATTAATCGTGTACTAACTCCCCAAGAGGTTGCCCAAACGTACTCTAGACTACCTTCTTTATCCGCAAATTTTACCTCAAATGCTTTCGCGAAATTTTGACCTAAGAAATGAGATGTTCCGGCTTGTAATGCCTTTCCATCTTGCATTAGCGCTTCAATACAGTAGGTCTCCTCTGCACCAGCGAAACGCTCAGAAGGAGATTTTACTCCCTTGACCACTGGCATTGCCATATATTGTTCGGCAAAATCAGCATACACGTGTAGCATTTGTTCTGCCTCTTCGACAGCTTCTTGTTTTGTGGCATGCGCAGTATGCCCCTCTTGCCATAGGAATTCAGCAGTTCTCAAAAATAACCGAGTTCTCATTTCCCAACGGACCACATTTGCCCATTGATTAATAAGTATGGGTAAATCACGATAAGAATGGATCCAATTTTTGTACGAATTCCAAATAATAGTTTCTGAAGTTGGGCGAACAATTAGTTCCTCCTCTAATTTAGCAGACGGATCAACTACAACATTTCCATCTTCATCATTCATTAGTCGGTAATGTGTAACTACGGCACATTCTTTCGCAAATCCTTCGACATGTTTTGCTTCTTTGCTCAAATATGATTTTGGAATGAAAAGCGGGAAATAAGCATTGGAATGTCCTGTTTCTTTGAATTTCTTATCTAGAATATCTTTCATTTTTTCCCAAATCGCATAACCATATGGTTTGATTACCATACAGCCGCGGACGTCAGAGTGCTCTGCAAGATCCGCCCTATTAACTAGTTCGTTGTACCACTTGGAATAGTCCTCTGCGCGTGTTGTGTACTTTTGAGACATCTTGGTATAGTATTTGTTAAATTTTAGTTAATTATATATTTTATCGGATCGTTGTAATTGTCAACGCGTGTTTGCAAAAATACAAAAATGCTTTGCCCGTCTGACGATATATTCGTAACTTTATAACAATTATTCATCACTATGAAGAGTTTTAAAAATATCATTTACTTATCTACGCTGAGTTGGTTTCTTTTTTCGTGTGCACAATACGGAATGATATCAGACAATGATGTGTATCTTCAAAAGCCTTCTGCCGTGGTGTTGGATGGTGATGCAAATGATCCAACTACGTTTAATAATTTTCGCGCGGGTCGTGAAGGGCAGTTTGTTAACAGGAATAATAATGCACCTAGAATGTTTTTAGGTTTAGGATATGGAGTGTATGGAGGGAACTTCGGAGGTATGTACTCTCCGTTCTACAATCCGTATGCAACTTTTGGTTGGAATGGTTGGAACAACGGATGGAACAGTGGTTTTGGACATCCTTACGGTTTCGGAAATAATTACGGTTACGGAAATTATTACAATAACGGAGGCTTCTTCGGTGGAAACAATAGTCTCTGTTCATCTGCTCATGACGGGCCTACCTATTGCGGTCCAAGAGGGTCATTAAGTTCATCATCTGCGCGTTCAAGTGCATATCCAGAAACTATGAAAAGTTTAGTTCAATCTGGATACTTGAAAGCTCCGAGACGTTCAGATAATTTTAACTCCAAAGCTTCAAATGAATTGTCATCGAAATCAAATGAACAAGCACTGAACCGAAGAGTGGTTGATACGAGAGAGTACGTTCGCCCTACTACTGTCAATAATCAGGGTGTGCGTAGTTCTTCGACAGTAGACCATCAACTTCGTGGCGCTGCCATGTCGGCGTCCCGTTCTATACCTGCCTCAAGGGCTGGTGCGGCTTACCGACCAAGTCAGACTGCGCGTAATTCAGGTGTTACGACGAGCACGTATGACCGAAGAAATGCAAGTAGTCGATCAAGTTCAAGTACATTTTCCGGTTCTCATGCAGGATCCTCCTCCAACGCTTCACGTGGTTCTTTTTCTAGTCCGACCAACAGCTCTTCTCGGTTAGGATTTAGTTCAAGTTCAAGTTCAAGAAGTTCTGGGTTTAGTTCGGGAAGTTCTTCTACGAGAAGCTCTGGTAGTTCTGGAGGCTCTAGAGGTTCATCGAGCTCCTCATCTCGCAGTGGAGGAAGACGTTAGTATTTTTTTGAATCACTCAATTATCGCTTGAATGAAGCAATCATTCTATACCCTTCTGTACGCTATATTGACCTTTTCTTCTTGGTCTCAGAACGAGACTGATGTACTTCGGTATAGCACGACGGATATGTTCGGTTCCGCACGATTTGAGGCTATGGCGGGTTCTTTCGGGGCATTAGGTGCTGATTTTAGTGCCATTCAAATTAACCCAGCAGGAATGGCGCGATTTTCTGGCTCCCATTTTTCATTTAGCCTTGGGAATTTACTGGTTGCTACTAGAGGGGAATACAATGGTACTTCGTCAAGAGCGCTTAAGAACTCTTTCAAACCTGGTGTTTTTGGTGTTGTGTTTACCTCAGATGCGAGTAACGAAAATAAAGGTGTTATGTATCGTCAGTTGAGCATTGGTTACAGCCGCTTAAAGTCCTTCGATTTCAACCAACGTTATGAAGGCCAGAATTTTTACAGTTTGCTCGATGTTTTTGCGAATATGGGATCTGGGATTTCTCCAGACTTTATATATACAGACCGCCCATTTACAACGGGACTGGCTTATGACGTTTATGCGTTAGACTATAATGCTGGAACAGGGGAGTATGAGTCACGCCTAACAGCTGGTGACATGTACCATAATCGGGATATTGCTACCTCTGGAGGTATAGGAGATTTTCATATCGGGTACAGTGA
>Ga0181574_10001532_pt1 | contig 21669 bp, 21 predicted proteins | sample 101ome_24_FD_145600 | JGI IMG/M metagenome (GOLD analysis project Ga0181574, IMG submission 145600) | Coastal salt marsh microbial communities from the Groves Creek Marsh, Skidaway Island, Georgia - 101410AT metaG (spades assembly) | ecosystem: Environmental > Aquatic > Marine > Intertidal zone... | reverse complement strand
CGCCGAAGCCAGGCGCCTTACAGGCGGCAACCTTGACGATGCCGCGCATGTTGTTAACCACCAGGGTTGCCAGCGCTTCGCCCTCGACGTCCTCGGCAACAATCACCAGCGGACGCGATGCCTTGGCAACCTGCTCCAGCACAGGCAACAACTCGCGAATGTTGGAAATCTTTTTGTCGACCAGGAGCACGTAGGGATCTTCGACCTCTGCAGACATGTTGTCCTGATTATTGATGAAGTAAGGCGAGAGGTAGCCGCGATCAAACTGCATGCCCTCTACCACGTCGAGCTCGTTCTCGAGACCGGAGCCTTCCTCAACGGTGATCACGCCTTCCTTGCCAACCTTGTCCATGGCTTCGGCGATGATCTCACCCACGCTGGTATCGCTGTTGGCTGAGATCGTGCCGACCTGAGCAATTGCCTTGCTGTCTTCGCACGAGGTGCTCATGCCGGATACGGCTTCTACCGCTGCCGCGACCGCCTTGTCGATGCCGCGCTTGAGGTCCATGGGGTTCATGCCTGCGGCAACAGCCTTAAGGCCTTCATTAACAATGGACTGCGCCAGCACGGTTGCCGTGGTGGTGCCATCGCCCGCTGCATCGGATGCCTGGGAGGCAACCTCTTTCAGCATCTGCGCGCCCATGTTCTCGAAGCGGTCTTTGAGTTCAATTTCTTTTGCCACCGAGACACCATCCTTGGTGACCGTGGGGGCACCGAATGACTTCTCGAGAATTACATTGCGACCTTTAGGACCCAGCGTTGCCTTTACGGCGTCAGCGAGGACGTTTACACCCTCGAGCATGCCGGCGCGTGCCTTGTCGCCAAAAAATACGTCTTTAGCTGCCATTATTTCTATTCCTTTCTTTCAAGTCAGAACGGTGCGCTTACTCAACGACCGCGTAAATTTCGCTTTCGCTCATCAGGATCAGCTCTTCGCCATCCACCTCAATTGTGTTGCTGCCGGCGTACTGGCCAAACACGATTTTGTCACCGACCTTGACGGTCAATGCACGTTGCTCACCGTTATCCAGCACCTTGCCATCACCGACCGCGACGATTTCACCCTGATTGGGCTTCTCCTTGGCGGAACCGGGCAGGACGATGCCTCCAGCTGAGGTCTCCTCTTCTTCATTGCGACGAACGACCACACGGTCGTACAGCGGACGAATCTTCATGGGTTTAACTCTCCAAAGTTATCGATTTCGCTAGCTCACCCTTGCGGGCTTAACCCCTGTATGGGGGCAGGGACGCGCATTTCAAGGGATTTTTTAGCACTCTGCAAGAGAGAGTGCTAAAAAAAATGAAAATTCGTACCCTAAACGTGCGAATGGCGCGTCTTAGAGGACTATTTTGGCGTATCCGGGGGATTCCCGCCGGGGGAGTGCTTGAGCTGAGCGGTGCCCTCTGGCACCGACTGCACCGAAAACTCCCCCTCAATGATGTCTCCCTGGGCCATCCCTGAGCCCTCATGAAACGGCTCGGCAGTGCCTGTCGGGATCAATGCGCTCGCGGCAAGTCGCCGGAGTGGCCCGACAAGGACCAGAAGCGCCAGCAGGTCAGAAACTAACCCCGGTATCGCGAGAAAGAGGCCGGACAGTATCAACGCAAAATCTGACATCAGTAATTGCTGAGGCAAGGCGCCCCCGGCACTCGCCTGCACCAATCGCTGCAAGCTGTTGCGCCCCGCCCAGCGCATAAGCGCAATTCCCATCACAAGCGCGCCCAGCACCCAGAGCATCGCTACTGCTACAGTGGTCTCAATACCCAGTTGAATCAAGCTCCAGAGTTCCAACCAAGGATATAAAAAAAGTAGCCACTTCAATTCAGACCCACTCCAACATGCAGCGCGTTTTGCTGATCAGTCAGGCAATCCCCTAGCATCGAGAGGCTTGCTATAAGTAACCCCGCTACATTCGCCTGCACCCTCCGCATCAACGCTCCACGCTCAGTGCTTAACTGAGTGCCCATAGGGCAAGCGCCAGGGCGCTACCCACCGCAACAGGGTGAGTCCAGGCAGGGCGAGTACCGTACAGAGCATGAAGAAAACAACCCAACCCAACTCCTCCACCAGCCAACCGGTAGAGGCGTTGGCGAGGCTTCGCGGAATTGCCGTGAGTGCGGTGAAGAGCGCAAATTGGGTCGCAGCAAATGTTTTGCTGGACTCGCGGGCGATAAACGCAGTCAGGGCCGCTGTCCCGAGCCCGACCCCTAGATATTCGAATGAAATCACCCCGGCAAGCAGCCAAAGCTCTGGTCCGATCGAGGCCAGTAGCGCAAAACCCGGAATACTGGTCATCTGGATGATGCCAAAAATCCACAGAGCGCGATTAATACCCAGCTTCAGCATCCACAAACCACCCAGCAAACCACCCGCAATGGATGGCCACAGCGCGGCATGCTTGGCGACCCAACCGATCTCGGTCATGGTAAATCCTAGGTCCAGATAAAACGGCATGGCGAGAGCAGTGGCCATGTTGTCCCCCAGTTTAAAGGCCACCATAAAGAGAAGTATCAAACTCACATCTCGCCAGCCACGTCGAGCGATGTACTCCCGAAAAGGCTCAAGCACCGTTTCCTTGAACCCTCTCGTCGTGGGGGACGGACGTTCAGGCTCACTAATCGACAAGGACAACAAAACACCCACCGACATGAACCCCGCAGTCACCCAAAATACCCACACCCAGGGTAATCGATCCGCGAGGATCAGTGAGAGCGACCCGGGCACCAGGCCGGCGATACGATAGGCCTGAACATGTATCGAATTGCCCAAACCCAGTTCTTCATCAGGAAGCAGTTCTCGCCGGTAAGCATCAATAGCAATGTCCTGCGTGGCGCTGAACAGCGCAATGAGCGCTGCAAGACTCACCACCCAGCGCATATTTTGCGCTGGATCGACGTAGCCCAGCGCACCAATACATGCAATCAGAACTACCTGCGTGAGCAACATCCAACCTCGACGCAATCCCAGTGGCAACGCCCATCGATCGAGCATTGGCGCCCACACGAACTTCCACGCGTAAGGCAGGCCCACCAGCGAAAATAAGCCAATATCAAGCAGCGATACCTCGGCGGCGCGCAACCACGCGGGCATCAATTGAATCAGCAAGTACAGGGGCAAGCCCGAAGCAAAACCCGTGAGGAGACAGATGAGCGTGCGACGGTTCATGGCCTTCTGTATCTTCATAGACAAAGGATCTCAATTAACGCCCAATGCCGCCCAAAAAAAGCAGGAACATTACAAGCGAGGCTACTCAGTCAGCGAAAGCACAAACCTACTGGGTAGTGGGGTATAAAGCCTACCAGAAGCCACCGAGCACTTGTGGTGAGGCGTGCGCGCAAGGAGATACCATAGCCCAACCAGTGTCGGGACACGATGGCTTCGCTCTCACCGCTACATCCGATGTTGGAACCCGCACCCACTCAAGCCTGCCCAAGGGTAAAGTGAAGGCTGCTATTCAACTAGCCCGGCACAAGAAAATAATGCGTTATAGGGCCCAGTTGGCTTCGTAGGCGGCCAGCAGAGCCTCACGTAGGGCGACCTCGTCAATGCTCTGCAACTCGCTGGCAATTTCCTCACGGAACTCGTCCAGAAACTCTTGTTTCAACCGTTCCCGTGTGCTGTTTCTCAGGGCGTCCGTGAGCTGTTGCTCAACTTGCTCAAAAGGCACAACGTCCGCCGGCCTGCGGTCAATGAGCTCGATGAAGTGTGCGCCGAATTTGGTCATGACGGGACCAACCCTTTCGCCCACCTTACGAAGCGCAAACGCCGCATCGGCAAAGGTTGGCTGTAGCTGGTTTTTTCTGCGGAATCCAAGATCACCCTTATTACGAGACGCAGAGGGATCGTCTGAGTATTCCGTAATCAAAGTACTCAAGTCATCGGTGCCATCGATGATTTCTCGCACTTCCTCGACACGCTCGACAAATGCTTCGAAGGTTCGGCCTTCGAATGCAACTAAAAGATGCCTTACGTGAATCTGTTCTGCCTCCATGAACTCATCTTGACGAGTCGCAAACTCCACTTTTGCGAGCTCGCTCCAGTCGATCATCGCCATGCGCTCACTGATCCGATAATCCAGATACCGCTGCAACGCCGCTCGACGCGTCAGATCGCTTACCTCGAAAGCCCGATCCGACTCAGTAATCAGATCCAACCCACGTTCAATATCCTCTAGCCTGGAAAGCAGATACAGATTTTCAACAACCAGCGTGGGTGCCCGCGGCTTTGCCATAGCCTCGCGGTAGCGGTTTTCCAAGGTCGAGCGACGAGAGTAGTAAAAAGCCTCATCGAAGCGGATTTCTACGTTATTCGCTGAGAGCAGTACGTCATCGTCCGCGCTCCAAGCGGCGCAGGAACAGAATAGAAAAGTACAGTAAAGGAGCAAAGATTTTTGCGTCATCGAAGTTATCACTGAATCAAACGCGACTATCGGCGAGGGTTAAGGAAAGGGGTGGGGGGGAGAGAAATCGCACCCCCCACGTTATCGCGGTTATTTGAGCCTGCGCGCTATATCAACAACGTAAGTATCCCTACTCTTCCACTTGTTATTATCGTCACAACGGCGTCTGACCGTTTGATACACAGTGGGGGCTACAGAATCGTCAACGTTTAAGTACTTAGCAGGATCCGGATCTTTCACCCTGTCAGACACGTTGTAATATTTGGCGTAACATCGCGTCTCGATATTGACGTAGTAAACCCCATCGGGCACACCCAAGAAGCACGCTTGGGTTTCATACTTCGTCTGCTGCGACCAATAAAAGAGGGTTCTCGCTTCCACACCATACCAACTGCAGAGCTCCGGTGCATCATTATTCAGAACAGGCCCGTTTGGTGACGCCGACATCCAAATATGAAAGATGTCTTCCTTAGCTCTGTCTCTACGCCTCTCTGCAGCGGTTAACTGCAACATTCCATATTCTACCTGATCATTGATTGCGTTGGTAAACGGGATGGCCACCGTCATACCATCTCTTACATAAACGGGCCTCTCGCCGGTTGCTGCGATCCACGGATCGAAATTGTCGTCAGGGTCACATACCGACAAGTTCTCGTCATTACCGGTACAGTACTGGCCGTAGCCTGCGCCTTGGCTTACACCACCACCGCTGTTTTGCGCAACGCAGGTGTTATTCTTGAACGAGCCCGCTCCCCCATTACTGGTCGTGCAGGCTGTCCCGTCGGGTATGGAACACACACCGGCAGAGTAGGATCCGTCAGCACCATTTTTGCTGCACGCCGTTCCATCGGGGATAACACATACCCCACCTTGATAGGTCGCATTGACGCCCTCTTTGACGCATGCCGTTCCATCCGGGATTACACACAAGCCATTTTGATAGGCGCCCGAGACACCGTCTTTCGTACACGGGTCTCCGTCCTTGACTCCCGACGCCGGGCGCGTCAGTGTGACGTCGAAACCAGAAATAGTTAGCGTCAGGTCGCCATTGCCATCTGTTTGCAAACTAATGCTGTCTGTCGATTCCAGCGCCACCCTGTCCGTTGTATTGTCATCTTTTACCGTCAGTGTTCCGGCGGACGCCACCATGGCGCCCATCACAACCACCGCAACAAGAACTCTCGTTTGCCATCCCATTAACATTTGCTTACACCAACACAAACCGTCCATCACACCCTCCGGATATCCATTTCCTTGAGGAGTCCCTTAGACTCCTGCGGAGTTATTTTGACAAAAAATCTACTCGTTAGTTCAAGAAAAAAGGGGGCAAAAATGCCCCCTTTTTTTGACGTGAGATACGCCTCACTAGTCTGAAGCAACAACGTCTGTCTTGTGCACCCACGCAGACTGATAGTTTGCTTTGGTGCCACCCACGTCGCCGTTAACGTATTCAACCACAGCGAAGCCAGTCACAGGCAGGCCACGCATAGCGCCGTTCTGTCCGCCGACTGCACCTGGCAGGGTGCGAGGATTATCCATAGTGTTCTGCACGGAAGCCTCCGTGAGCCCCATTACCGCCCAACCCGCTGGCCAGTCCCCGACAAAGCCAGAGGCGTCAGCCAGCAGCGTCCCCGGACCATTTACGGCACTGGTCGTTGCGTTGAAGTGAACGATATTGGTTTCGTTACAGATCAACCAATCGACGGGATCCTCTGGATCGGGACGAACGGAAGGCGAGAATCCTGGGCCCTCAGGCGTTGCCACCGGTTGATCCTGCTCTTGCTCTTCGCGGTCATAAGCAGTCATGCCAACCGGCTGACAGTAAAGATTGTCGCCAGTCAGCGCCTCACCGCCCAAAGTATTGGTAAATGGTGCGTCGAGATCCGTGCCATCCCAATGGTTGCTCTTGGTGGGCATTGTCACGATCCAGTCAGTCAAAGCACCGATCGCCGGATCAACCACATAGTCGTTGCTGAGTGACGCGGTCATGAATACCGCTGAGACAGGACCATAATTCTGGCTAATTGTAGCCTTGGTATAGGTCGTCTGAGCACCGTTAACATTCACTGTGGCTGTATCGGCCATCGCGGGGTCGTCAAAGTCTGGACGGGTATCACCCGGAGGATAGTGTAAAACCGAACCTTCGGCTGCGGCCTCAACAAGATCCTCAATGGCAGCCGCGTCATAGCCAAACGCGGTTCCCTCAGCGACGTTAATGACGGTTGCCACACCATAAAGGCCGCCACCGTTCCATACTGGATCGAAGTCGGTTACGCCCACGGTGGCCAGAGTCAGCGGCTTGCCAGTGTCGGGATCGTTACCAACGAGGTCGGCATCCGCCTCTTCGTACCATGCACCGCCTGAGGTCCAATTAGTGGTCAGCTGGGCACAATCACCGGGCTCCCCAGTCGCGCCGTGCAGGATGTCTGCGTAAGTATCAGACGCATCTACGATTTGCCCCATCTCGATGACTTCGATGTAACCAGTTCGGGTCCGGTTGCTCTCCGCAGCCGTGGGATTATCTGAATCTGCCGCCCATAGCAAGGTGCTAAATGGTTGTCCGCCCTCAGGAATGGTGGGCACGGTGCACGAATTGTCAGCGGTATCGATCTTTGCGCCTTCACCGTCTACGGTGATCACAAAACCGTAATGATCCAAGGGGGACATGTAGAGGTTGAAGTCAAGCGTTTCGAGTGACTCCTCGCCTTCCACCATGCGCACCTTGACCGCCTTTGCCTGGTCTGTGGTGTTGACAATATGGACGTAGGTATCGTTACCACCATCCGCGGAATACAGCGCATACACCAGCGCCTCGCCCGTACCCTCTGCATTGAGGTACATCTGAGCGCTTGCCACGCCAGCTATTCCGGCTGCGCTGGCCGCCACTGCTAGCGACAGTAAGTTCTTTTTCATGAATCACTCCTAAGTGTCTCAAACGTTTGATTACGCTGCTAAGTCCAGCAACTCCAGAGGTTTATCGCTGACAAACCCCCAGCTCGTCGGTCTTACGAGTCGCGTGGCCACAGCATACGCAGGACCGAAGCTCCTCAGACTTACCAACTTTCGAGAACGTAGCATACCCGTTCTCGTGCCTCAAGTAGCGGGAAATTGTTTTTTTTCAACAAAAACCGCAAATTCCCGCAAAAACAACCAGTAACCCGCTACCCGAAGAGCGGATACAACTTCCGCTCGTGGATTGACGAGTCACCGCCTCACTTTATTCCCGGAAAACAAATTTTTGGTGATGCATGGAATGTGCCGTGAGCCGCCGCGCCCCGCTGGGTACCCGTCGCGTCGGGGCGCATCAGCGCGAAATGCTGGTGTACCACTCGCCCTCTATCTTCACCCAGACCTCGGTCAGCTGTCTGGTTTGCTCTCCGGTCATATTGAAACCGCGGTATGTGACCAGATACACGACCTTGCAGCGGCCAAACTCGGTGCCGTCATCGCAAAGAATCGTATCCAGCTCGGCACCAGTCCACATGCCGCGACCGGCATAGTGCTTGGAATAAGCTTGGTACGAGTGTGCCGACTGGTAAGCTGGCGGCGTAAAAGCATAAGCACCTTCGATGTCATAGGCCATTAGGGCATCGAGCCACGCTTGCGCCCTCGGCCTCACTACCTCCTCGTCTGCAACGGGTACCTGAGTGGCACAGCCAGACAGCAATGCAGCCCATAACAGTCCAACCCCCACCTGATTACCCGCAAACGGCCCTTTACGCATCTTAACTGTCTCCAAAATTAACCGGCAAGTCGCTAAAGTCCTCTAGACCTCGCATTCTGCGGCGCATTTCTTGATTCAAATCGCGTAACTCCTGATCGCCTTCCACCACTCTCGGCGATATGAAAATCAGCAGCTCTGTTCTGGAGGTATCTCTTGTCGTGGTACTGAACAGCCCGCCCAGCAGCGGAATGTCCATCAGCAGTGGGACCCCGCTTCGGCCCTCACTCTCATTGTCTCTGATTAACCCCCCCAGTACCACAGACTCGCCCGACCGAATCGCTACAGTTGAGCTCACATTCCGCTCTAGAAAACTTCTTTGACCGGTTGCCGCATCAACCGACCCCACGTCGGTAATGGATTGGTCTATTTGCAGGGTAACCAAACGACCATCGTTTACCGAGGGAGTCACCTGCAGTTTGACCCCAGTATCCTTGTACTGGATCGACGTTTGAACATTACCCCCATTCGTCACTGTTGCTGCACTTCTAATTGGCTGCTGATCACCTACGTGAATGTTGGCGGTGTGATTGTCTAACACCATAACCGAGGGCGTCGAAATAACGTTGATCAAAGATTTTTCAGCCAAGGCATTGACCACCGCCTTGACTGCATTCGCGCTGTCCGAGACGGTATAGGAGAACCCAGGAACCTGTGCACCCAGCCCACCCCCGAGATCCAGCAGGCCCCTACCAGTGTCACCACCACCAAGATTGTTATCAAAGGCCCATTCGAGCCCATACTCCAGATCGTCGGTAAGCGTCACTTCGATAATACTGGCCTCAATCAGCACCTGAGTGGCAACAATATCGAGCCGCTTTAGGGACTTTTCAATGCGCTCGTAGTCATAGGGCGTCGCCAACACCAGCAGGGAATTGTTGTACTCATCCGCCACCACCCGAATATCGTCACCCAAAGAAAATTCGCGGCCCGCCAGCGACGAATTGGGGCCGCCAGATTTTTGTTGTGGGGCGATCCCGCCACCCACTGTCGCCTGAGCGACTCCCGGTGCCACCCCCTGACGCACTCCGGTCTTGGGGGATCCATTGGCGCTTCCATAGATGGTGCTCAACAGTCCTGCCAGTTGCATGGCATTTCCGTTCCGAACCTCATACACGTTCAGCACGGGCTCCGACCCCTCCTGTTCGATATCGTCCAGCGCCTTAATCCAATCTCCCACCCGCTCCAGATAGCTCTCTCTCGGAGAAATCACCAAAATGCTATTCAATCGCTCAACAGGCAAAACCCTGACCATTGCCGAGATCCCTGAGGCTTCCCCCCCAGTGCCACCCACAATTTGTTCCAACTCAGGGTATATCTCATCCACCGAAGCGCTCTGGAGCGGGAACACCCCCACGGAAACACCGGCCAGCTGATCGATATCAAACGTCATGACAATGTCTAGCCAGCCCTCAAGCTGCATTTGCGTACCCGCCAGCACAAGCAGGTTGCGCCCATTGTCAATTCTAATGAATGCATCATCACTGGCCACCGGCATTAGGATTTCTGCCATCTCTGACGCGCTGATATATTGCAAGGGGACGATGACATTACCAAACCCAAAGGACGGCGCATCATCGAAGCGGGGTACCGCCTTTCTAGCGTTATCTGACCCACTAACGAAGAAGCGATTATCGGGGCCCCGGACCATAATCACGCCATTATTGCGAAGCAGTGACTCGAGAATGGGCAACAATTGATCCCGCGGAACCGGAGAGCGTGTTCGAAGCGTGACCTCCCCTCTCACCGGGTGCTCGATCATATAGTCAAGCCCAAGCGTTTCGCCCATTATGGAGTGAACCACCTCATCCAAAGGCGCGCGCTCGAAATTCACCATCACAGCCTCCCCGTCCAGGACGATGGGGGGACGCCGGGATGATGGCGCTACAAATTGCCCCGAGCCGGCAAATATCGTGGGTTTCGCCGATGGGGCCTCCGTTGCCGCTATTGCAGCGCCTGCATCGGCCTTGTCGGGAGCCTCTGCCGGCAGCGGGATTGAGACTTCTGACGCAATCGTGCTCCCCACCTGAGTCCCGCCCGATGAGGCACACGACCCCAGAACCGCAACCATCAGCGCCACTGCGGGGCCATGTGCTGCGAATTGTCGTAACCAAATGGCTTTCATCATGACACCTTGTCTCTTCATCTCAGTCTGCAGATCTCGGGGCTTCTCCCGGCGGGACGCTATCCGCAGGGCCGTTATCGGTATCTTTGCGGAACCGGTTAGCCGACTTCTTCCGATATATATTCTCGAACGTAGGGACCCAGACCTCTGCCGGTTCCCCCTGCTCCTGAGTCTGGCCCTCGGCGTTGATCCCCTTAACCGATGAGTTGAACCCGGAGCCCACAGCCGAGCCTAATCCTGCCGCAAGCAACCCCATGGATAACCGTGCCTCTGAGACACCGCTTCTGAACACCGCGCCACGAGGTTCAACCGCGGCCAACGTCCACTCTCCCAACTCATCGCCGAGCATCAGCCTTCGGCGCACATTACTACCCTCCCGCAAGATCACCCCCTGGGATCCGTCCGAAGAGAAAACTCCGTGTAGGGTGACGTCCTCAAGCATGTTTGCCTGAGGTGTGGGCGCTGTCGACACCTCGACTGTCTCGACGACCGGTCCCGCCTGCAGTACCAGAGGTCGTCGGGCCGTCACAAAAAGCGGGCGCGTCACAAACTCATTTGCCCCGGCATCCGGCAAACGCTCACCCTTCACTCCGAGGGTGTTCACAAGTGCAATCTCCCCGGGCGCCACAGGATCAACGGTGGGGCTCCACAGCAAAATGCCGCACAAAATTAAGCCGCAACCGCCAACCATCCACCAAGTGACTCGAAGGTAACGCTCCAGCCAAATGATTGTTTTGTTGTTGGCACTCATGAGCTCACCATGAGCGCATGCACATGCACATCTAGGCTCAACGCCTGCTCTTCCTCGGGGGTGATCTCGTTGCGACGGCGACGGTTCCGCCGAGCCTGGGCGGCCGCAATATTGAGTTTGGTGACCTCCAATGTGGGCGTAAAACCGTACACTTCTCGTAAAAAATCGCTCAAAGCGTCAGGCAATCCACTCATGCTAAGCTGCACCTTTAAGACAGTGAAACCCTCTGGGGCATCGTCACGCTCCGTGGCGGGAATGAGCTGACTTCCTTTGACCGTTAGGCCCGCTTCCTCGGCAAAAGCACGCAAAACCTGCTGTAGTCGGGCACCTTGTTGCGTCTGATCAGTCTGCCCGGTAAACGCCAGTTGCTCGAGCGCAAGATTGGTGGCGGCGACCGCTTGCTCGATGTCCTCCTGCGCCCCCTCGTAACCTTTTAATCGCGCAATCCGAGGCGCGCTACGATCTATCTGCGACCAACTCTGTGACGCTACGGACAGTATCTGGAAACAAAATACGATCAATAACCCAGCCAAAGCCAGCGCGACACCGCCCACTAAATGACGAGCCTCCTCGGGAAGCCCAAAAAACCAGGATCTCAGTACAGCGAAGCTCATTGATCCCGCCCTGACAGTCGCATTGTCAGCGTAAAACGCTCTTTTCCAGTTCGCGGATCTCTGGTGAAAGCTGATGGAGCGGCCACCTCGCTCAAACTCGCGGCACCCGCAAACGTCGTTTGTAATTGCGCAGCGTTCTCTGCTTGCCCGGTAATAGTCAGTACACTTTTGTTAAAGCTCATGCGGGTCAGATAAGCAGAATCTGGCGTCAACTCGGCAATACGGTTGAGCCAAGAACCATAAAAGCGCCGTTCTTCGAAAAATGCGGCCGCAGCGGCGAGGCTGTCTTCCGCTTCCAGCAACTCGTTACGGGCGGCCGTTGCAGTGCCCGCCATAATCTCGGTGGCGCTCAAAATCTCTGCGAACTGGTTCTCCCTGATCGATAGCATGGCCGCTGGAGACGCGGCCAACATCGTTAGGCCCGCTGCCAAAAAAGCACTGCGCAAGCCCATGCGCGTGAGATTTGAAAGATAGAGGGAGCGCCGATGCTGCGACGCGCCAACGCCATCAAACCTAACTAGTTTTCCGTCAGCAACCGCCCAAACTTCAGTGCCCGCGGCACCGGCATGCCCCGGTATATCAGCCTCGGCAATAACGCGGTCAATCGAAGAGCGCGATGCGAGAACCAGATGAATCCTCAACGCTGCATCGGTCTGCCGCACCGTTCTCCAACCAAAACAGGTTTCATCAGCCGAGAAGGGTGAGATGGTATCAACTTCCAAAGATAAAAATGCCTCCACCTCCAGCTCTGCAGTTGCAGGCAATTCAATAATTTTGGTGAGTACCAGCGCCTCGGGCAAGACTATGGCAGCGTGTTCCGCGTCAGATTGCGAGGCTACCACCAGACCGAACGCCTCTGCGTCGTCACTATCCACACAGTGGAGCTCGCCATAGAGACAGCTTTTGGGTAAAAAACGTTTTTGCAGCCCAGACTCTGTGCCCCATAAAATCTGGCGGACCCCCAATGCGACCTTCGCCCCAATCTGGGACAGATCCCAACCAAATAATGACCAGTCGCTCACACTATTACCCGTCTCAGTCACAACCCTATCACCCTGATACCGATGTTGATAATTGCTCTGTACGGATCAGTTTTTCCTCTGAACGCGACATCCAGACATGGTACTTTGATCGACCGCCATCCTCGAACGAGAGCTCCACGACAACAGCACCAATGGCCTCCCCTAACCGACCCAGTGCCAGCGCTTTTTGTCGGTACAGGGACTCAAAAGTAATGGCCCCCTCGACCTGCCTGACCGGCGCCGAACCACCCAGCCCTCGCCCCGAAACCGAGCGCTTTTGCCCAGATGAACCGCTAGAGGCCTTCTGTACCCTTGCCATTGCATCCAGCTCCGTGGGCGCCTCAGTGGGGTCCCAGCCGCTGGTGCGATGCACATGGACAAAATCCTTTACGCGATCGTAAACCTGTCGCGTCATACCCCCTGTCACCAGTAGCTCCTCCCTAAAGCGAAACCCTTTAAAATCAGACATTTCGCGCGAGACCGGTGCATTCTGATCCCGGTAATCAAGAATGCCTCTCATTATCGCCGCGGCTCTGCTTGGCTCGACTCCGCCCACTGCAACAAACATTGTAAAAAGTTCCTCTTCAGAACCGCTGTTCAGTGACACAAACGCTGACGCGGGCCTGATAGTTGCCCGGGCTTCAATGCCATCAAATTGGTAATCGAATGTTGCTGCAACATTCCCCTCATCCCCGCCATAGGTCAGGCCCCCGGCCTCACCCGATGGGCTCAACGCTTTTAATGCGGCGTCCCTGACAGCCAAATAAGCAACCCCACCGGCCAGAGCGCGGCCTTTGGCCTCCTTGATACGCACCTCTGCCAAACTAATATCGTCTCGCGCAAAGTGTATGACGGCCGTCACCATCAATGACATCCCGGCAATCATCCACAGTAAAAGTGCCAAGGCATAACCGGACTGTCTGGTTTTAGTCATAGAGGAAGCCGATAACGATTCAGATTGACGACGATGGGGGGCCATGTCACTCCCTCCACTGTCAGCTCAATGCTCACTGCCCACGGCACATAATTGTTGGTCCCACCCTCCGCGGCATACTGCCTTCCCCATCCCGTCGATGGATTAGATCGATACGTCAACACGAGACTCTCTAAATTGGTTAGCAGCGGGAAGTCGGGCACCATTTGCGCCCAGTTCGGGGCATCATTAGAGGCCCCCAGGGGCGCAAAGGAGAGGGTGAGCTGCTGGCCTTGCTGTGCAAGTCGCAGATGCTGCAGGCCCGCGGCCTCACCAATGCGGTCGAGAGGCGCAACCCACTGCAACACTGCACTTTCGCCGCTAAATAGGGCCTGTTGGTTCAACGCATCCCGGATTGCGCTGCGCAGAAACCGATCCACTTCGCGAAGTTGTTCTGTTTGCTGCGTCTCATGCTGGATCCGCTCGTAAGTCAGGGCGAAAGTCCTCAGCGCAGTCACTGTTGCCAGCATGATTATGGAAAAAATCACAGTCGCAACGACAACCTCTACCAAAGTCATCCCCCTAGCATTGTTCATCACTCAACACGCTCCCGCAGAGGAACTACCGTTATTAAATCGACCTCTCTGAGACCTCTTGGTCCCTGCCATTTGACCCAGACTTGCAAAAACTGCAATGACTTTGCCTGCCCTAGGATTTCCTGATCCGTTTCCATATCAGAATTGGCAGAGTCAATGTCACTCGATGCGGGTCGAGTGACAACCTCCCACGTGAATTCCTCAAAAACTCCCGATGTCCGGAAGGCGGAATCCGTAACAAAACTATTGCTGGCCAAAAGAGTTTCAGCGAGTGCTGCTGCCCGACTGTACTGGCCAGACACCAAGACATTGCGAACAGCGCCAGTTGCCGCTTGATATAATGCAGCAAGGCTCAATGACAAAATGACCAGGGCCACCAACGTTTCCAACAGAGAAAAACCGCGGCTCGCTTCGGGCCCTGTCTGTTGGGTTGATGTCATAACTTTTCCTGCCGAACATCTCCCAGAAGCCAATCCACGATGAGCAAAGTTCCTGCCCCGGAAGGGCGCTCGATCCTGATTTCGCCGCCTGAAGCTCCACCATCGGGGTAAAACCGTATTGCCCCCATCTCGTCACCCGGGCTCACTTCCGCCGCAAATACCAGATCTATGCGCACATCACCGGGCAGAGCACGGAACTCATCCGGATTGAGGCTTTTGGGGTCGGAGGTTAGCGCAAAACGATTGCGATCGGGATCGATGACCAGATCTATGGGTTCTCCCCGCACTCTGGATTGCATTCGCGCCTTCCTGACCGCAGAGGAGAGCTCCCGAACAGCTTCACGGTATTCCATTGTGGAGTAAAACGAGCTCCCGGCTCCACTCGCCGCGGCAGCGAGTAAGCCCAAGATAACGAGAGCAAGGAGAAGCTCCAGCAGGGTAAAACCGCGATTGGCCCGAATCGCGGCACTAATTGCTAACGTCTGAGGCCTCACCACTGCCACCAGCTCGCCCGTCGGAGCCAAAAGATATAATTTCAAACCCCGATGCCGTATCAGCTGGGGATCGATACCGATAATCGTTGCCCCAGGGGTCGAGAGGCACGTCCTCTTTCTTCAAATAAGGGCCGTTCCACCCTCTCGCACTGCCCGGGGCCGCAACCAGAGCCTCAAGCCCCTCGCCAGAATTGGGGAAGCGCCCGACATCCAGCTTGTAGAGCTCCAGCGCTTGCTCGAGATCTCTAATCTGGATTTGAGCAGACTTCGATTTTGCGCCGCCCAACTGATTAAGCACCTGAGGCCCCACCAAAGCCGCTAGCATCCCCAAGATAGCCAAGACTACAAGTAACTCAACGAGCGTAAACCCGTCCCAACCCAGCGCCGCTTTCCTCGATCCCAGCATAATTCCTGTCCTCATATCAATCAGTAGCGGTCTATACAACTAACGTGTTGACGGACAATATACCCATCAGGATGCCCATAATAATCACGGCAATAATGCCGCCCATCCCCAAGATCAAGGCAGGCTCCAACAACGTCAATGCGCGCTTGACCTCGTCCTCTACCTCTGTCTCTAACACCTGCGCGAGCTCGAGCAACATCTTGTCCAAACTACCAGACTCCTCTCCCACCCTCACCATTTGCAGCGCTACCGGAGAGAAAATTCTGGGGTCGAGAGACTGAGATAATCGCCCTCCCCGCTTGATGGTCTGCGGAAGTTCTAGCAGAGAGGCCCTGATCAGACTATTACCGACGGTCCCGACCGCGATATCCGTGGCCCTCAACATGGCAACCCCGTTGTGCAGGAGCGTGCCCATGGTCCTGGCAAAACGAGCGACCTCGTACTTCAACATTATGGAGCCGACCAGAGGCAGGGTCAGACTTTTTAGATCGAGCCACTCACGCCCATGAGGTGTCAAGAACCAGCGTCGCGCCCACCACCCGCCTGCTATGAGCAGTGATAACAAAAGCCATCCCCACGCCGATACCACATCTCCGAGGCTCACAATCAGGCGCGTCAAGAGCGGTAAGGACTCGCCCATATCCTCAAACAATGCCTCAAACTCGGGCACCACGTAGCCAAGCATCACAAAGACCGACGAGGCGGCAACAGCGGCCAAAATAGCCGGGTAAATTAGTGCTGAGATCACGGAAGACCGCACGGCTCTTGCCCGCTCGAGATACGCAGCAAGCTCGTGCAAGACATCGGCAAGATGTCCACTCGCCTCCCCGGAGCGCACCATGTTGATGTAAAAAGAATTAAAGACTTCCGGGCGACCGCCGATCCCGGCGCTCAACGATTTACCAGCTTTCAGAGAATCAAGTAGCTCCCGGAGCAAATCGCCCTGTGCACCGTCAGCAGCGGACTCGATCTGCACTTTCATCGCTCTGTCCAAGGGAAGTCCCGCCCTCAACAAAACAGACAGCTCTGCGGTGAAGCGAAGCACATCCTTCCGATCAAAGCGTTTCTTGCCGGTTTTAGTTCTCTGCTTTACCGTTATTTTGTCCAGCAAAGAGCCGGCAACCCCTGCATCGGGAATTGCAAGCTGGGCAGAGCTGTTGGCGGGGCGTGATGACGCCGCCTCAGCTGTAGGAACAATAGACAATGGCGTGAGTTGCTGGGCGCGCAATTGGCGCTGGGCCGTAGCAACATCAGCAGCCATTAACACCCCAGAGTCAATCTCACCTGCTCGACCGAGGGCCTTGTAACGAAAAGTTGGCACCGACTATTCACCAAACCTGGGGTAGCGCCTAGATTGCTTGACGCTCATCTCTGGGCCCCTCGCTTTGATCTTGAGTTACGCGCAGGACCTCATCCAGCGAGCTCAGGCCCATCGCCACCTTTCGAAGACCATCGTCATATAAGGTACGCATTCCTCTGGCGCGGGCATGCTCTCTCAATTGATGGGCGTCAGCCCCCTCGAGCACGGCTCTCTGGGCAGTCGAGTCAAGCAGAAAGAGCTCGTGAATAGCCATCCGCCCTCGATAGCCAGTATGTTTACACTCTTCGCACCCTGTCGCTTCGTAGATGGTGCGGCTCCCTGCACCCATGTACGGTTCAAGCCCAATGGTATTCAGCGCTTCCGCCGGGATCTCAGTTGCACGTTTACACTGATTACACAACTTGCGCACCAGTCTTTGCGCCAACACGCCGTTCACTGCCGCAGTAATCAAAAAACGCTCCACTCCCATGTCCTCCAACCGGGTTATCGCACCCGCCGCGGTGTTGGTATGGAGGGTAGAGAGCACCAGATGACCCGTCAGCGCGGATTGAACAGCAATTTGAGCCGTCTCTGTATCGCGCATTTCTCCAATCATAATGATGTCGGGATCCTGCCTGAGAATTGAACGCAAGGCTCTGGCAAACGTAAGGCCGATCTGGCTGTGTACCGGTATCTGGTTGATGCCGTGCAACTGGTACTCCACGGGGTCTTCAACCGTGATGACCTTTAGGGAGTCAGAATCCATGTTAGATAGCGAGGCGTAAAGGGTGGTCGTCTTGCCAGACCCCGTGGGTCCTGTGAGCAGCAAAATGCCGTGAGGTCGTCTCAAAAGCTCCGAATATGCCTCGAGGGTATCATCGCTAAAACCCATATCCGACAGGTCCAAGCGAATACTCTCTCTGTCGAGCACACGCATCACGACCCCTTCGCCGTGAACCGTAGGCAGCGTTGATACTCGCAAATCTAGCTCGTGGCCCTTAACACGCATCATGATTCGTCCATCCTGAGGCAGCCGGCGCTCAGCGATGTTCAAATTAGCAAGCAATTTGATTCTGGATACAATGGCGGCACAAAGATTCGCATCAACAATCTGACTTGCCTCCTGAAGCACACCATCAATGCGATAACGCAATCGCAAACCGTCATCAAAATATTCGAGGTGAACGTCTGAAGCCTCGATATCCAACGCGCGCTGAATCAGTTGGTTCACACGCTGGATAACCGGCGCCTCGCTCGCGAGGTCTTTTAAATGCTCAACGAATTCTGACTCATCTCCGCCGAGCGCGCCAAAAGCGTCAAACTCATCCGGCTCATCGCTCTGCGCATAACGCTCCAGCGCGGACTCGATATCAGAGGCAGTTCCTAAGCAGACTTCGATACGCTTGCCGGTCGCCAGTTGCAACGCTTTGCTGACAAACTTGTCTTGAGGCCTGAGCGCCGCCAGTACAATGAGTTCTTCGCTTACGGACAAGGGCACCACCTGATGGTTCAGACAGAAGTACTCCGGCAATGACTCAATCAGAATCTCTTCGTCTGGATACTCTGACTTGTCGGCAATCGGCACCCCCAATTCCTCACTGAGGAATTTCATAACATTCGCCTCTGCCACTAGCCCGAGGCGAATAAGCGCCTCGCCCAGCATACACCCCATTTCTCGCTTGGCGACGGATGCGCGCTCGAGATCTCGCTCACTTAACAATCCACTCTCAACGAGGCGAGCCCCGAAGCCCGAAGGAGGGGTTGACGATGAGAGTACATCCAAAGTCTCCAAGTTCACTCCTTGGGCAGAATTGCGGGTTGCAGCACAGAAGACGGCCAGCAGGGATGAGTTATTCCTGATCCCACCAGCTCTCACCGAACACCTTACCACTCCAACTCCTATTTCTTCGGCGAAGTTTTCACATTCGGAATCTGCAATGGGGACTACCGGAGCGCAAGCGACCACCATTGGCCGTTTTCTCTTGAGCGGCGGGATCCCGAGTTCTGATCCAAGATCTAACGCTCGTAATGGCACTGATAAGCGATACACTCCATTCGGCTGGCTCCATTAAGCGTGCCAAGTAATTAGGGATGGGCTGTCCAGGCAACTCAAAAATGACGCGTAGAACAATAATCTGCCACTACCATATTTTTAAAACTGCCGGCACCAGTTTTGAAAAAATCTTGCGCAACAACTTTGGTGAGCGTCACTTGTCATTTGATGGCCCGACCACATCATCCGTGATCAGCCAGCCCGAACTCGTGTCGGTAATCGATGCCAATCCTGATTTGGTCTCGTTATCCTCGCACCAGATCACTCTACCTGCACCGACCAGTGACCTCTTTACGCTTGTACCAGTAATTTTTGTCAGGCATCCGATCTTGCGGATTCGCTCGGTCTTCCTACACGAAAATCGCCACCGACATAACATGTCAGAGGGGGCCAGTCTCGCGGGCTTTGATTCCTGGTTCGAGGGCCTCCTATCGGGAGACCCCAATCAATTGCAAATTTGTAATCTTCAAACCAATTTGCTGAGTCGCGCCTACGATAAACCGCCAGTCGGTCAGGAAATCGACGGCCGCCCCGTTTATGATCTAGATGCCGCGCTTGATAACCTTTCGAAAGTGGCATGCCTAGGACGCACAGAGTACTTTGACCGCGATGTAGCGTCTTTTATCCCAATCCTTTTTGAAAGGGGGTTTGACCTTGAGTATGCGACACCCATCAGGGAAAACGTTGGAGCACCGGATTTTGGCCTGTCACACTTGGAACAACTTCAGAGGATGCAAGCAGACCTGAGCACCGAGACTTGGGATCTGTTGCATTGGTTTAATCACCAGGATCTAGCATTGTTTAAGGCTGTGTGTGGACGCATCGACTCTTGAGCCTCTCTCACGATGAGAATAGCGAGAGGCACCGAGTCTTTTAAGAGAGGGGATCAACCCGTGGCTTGGTCCCAATCCTGAAGTGTGTTAACTCACACAGGCAGGAAGCAATGCAATTTGGTCGGTAGGCGGTGGCATTTGTCTCGGCATAATTAGGGAGCGCGATCAGTGTCGTTGCGTTAAAGATTTTTTGTATCGATTAAGCCCTCAGACACGCCACTCGAAACACCTGCCAGCGCTTTACGGAGCGCCACCTCTGCTACCGCCGAAGTAAAACGGCCCTCAAGCGAAGCGCGGCCATTTCGTGAGAGCAGGCTCCACAGGTCGGGGTTTGTGTAGACCTCAGTCATTGCCGAAGCGAAATCCTCGGGAGATTCAGCAACCATAACCTGCTGCTGGTCAACTAGGCCCATTCCCTCTACCGATACTGGAGTTCCCACCAGCGGCAATCCATAACTCATGGCCTGATTTACCTTGCCCTTTACTCCCGCACCGTAGCGTAGCGGCGCGATGGCCAAACGGCAGCGCTGATAGTAGGGCGTGAGATCCTCCGCAAAACCGACCATGACGAGCCCTTTGGATTCGCCCCACCGTCGAAACTTGTCCGGCATTCGGCTTCCGATAATGAAGGTTTTCGCATCAGGACAAGCGGCGCCAACTAAAGGCCAGATTTCGTTAGCATAGAACTCGACTGCATCGATATTGGGCGGATGTTGAAAACCGCCGACGAACATGACGCCTGATCTGGCTTCAAATCCGGACTTAATTTCGATGACGTCATGCACGTTGCTGATCAGCTGGCATTTTGCCTCGGGCACTTCGCGGGCCAATTCCGCTCGCTCCACTTCACTTACCACAATCGTCAAGTCAGATTTCCGAATTAACTCATGCTCCTCGCGATAAGCGAGCTCGGCCTGATTTCGGGTGCTTTTCTTGCCGTCGAGCTCAAACTGGCGACGCAGCCGCAAATAATGCAGGTCGATCGTATCGAACCAAATCTGCGCCCTCGGGTTCACCTCACGAACAGTGTCGACGTGGTGGACTGCAATGTAATGCCTGCACAGCGTCACCACATCAAATTCTGATCCATGACGGCGCAAAAACGATTCGACCGAGGTGAAATGAGGCGAGTGGATCACCTCGACACCCTCGTTTGAAAGCTGTGTCCGGTAGGGCTCCGCGCCATCGAGGTTATCTGCAATGTAGGTCACCTTACAGCCCATTTGCACAAGAATACGCAACAAGCGTAGCGTTCTGAGTGACCCCGAGTCCTGATCGGGGGTGAGCATACACGCTTCGACCCACAGCACTCGCGCGGCTGCGTTACGGTCTCGCTCCAACATCGGTTCGACGCCGTTGGCGCGATGTCGCGCCAACGGCTGACCCCATTTTTCGGCAAATTTTGCCTGATTAGCTACCTGATAGGCCTTCATACCGGAACCCGTATCAGTCCCGTGTGAGAGCCCCTCAAAATGGGTGACCACCGCGCGTGGCTGATAGATAACCCGCTGCCCCGCGGCGCGAACAGCAAAACAAAAATCGGTATCCTCATAATAGGCTGGCACAAAGGTCTCGTCGAAGCCGCCGATATCCCGCCACAGCGACCGCGCCACCATCAGCGCTGCCGCCGAGCCGTAATCCACCTCCCGGGGGTAGCTAAATCTGGGATCGGTGGGGTCCTCTCCACGACCCCAGTTCCAGGCGGAGCCGTCGCGCCACACGATGCCACCCGCCTCCTGAAGGGAGCCATCCTCAAAGCGCAGTTGCGCACAGACCGCACCTACATTGTCGAACTCGTCAAAGGAGGCGAGGAGCGCACTGATTGCACCTGAGTGAACGACGGTATCGTTATTGAGCAGTAGGACAAAATCGCCCTTGGCGGCCGCTACCGCTTTATTACAGGAACGCAAGAACCCCAGATTCTGGTCGTTACGGATCAATCTCAAACCGGATACGCCCAAGGCCTCGGGGGAGAACGGCTCCACAAAGGCGTCGTCAATT
>Ga0181574_10001529_pt1 | contig 21687 bp, 23 predicted proteins | sample 101ome_24_FD_145600 | JGI IMG/M metagenome (GOLD analysis project Ga0181574, IMG submission 145600) | Coastal salt marsh microbial communities from the Groves Creek Marsh, Skidaway Island, Georgia - 101410AT metaG (spades assembly) | ecosystem: Environmental > Aquatic > Marine > Intertidal zone... | reverse complement strand
GTGGCTGTACCTATAGCAAGGTTGCCGGTGCTATCTAATGTAAGTCTTGTATCAGTGTTTAAATCCGTAGCATTTGCTGAAATTCTAAAACTGTTATCAGTATTGTATAACCCAGTAAGATATGTGTATTCGCCGGTGGCTACAAAACTCATCACAGCATCGCCGGTGCCGTCTTGTTCAACTTGTAGTTGTGAATCTTGTGTTGTTGAATCTCTGTAAACTGTAAGGAGTTTACTAGGTGTGCTAGTACCTACACCGACAATGTTAGTTGAAGAATTTACAGTAAAGGTTGATTGATCAACTGTTATATTTGAGTCAAAAACTACTCCTCCGACAAAAGTTCCGCCTGTGCTTGCAGGCACTGCGTCAGCAAAATCTATGTCGCCATGGGAAACGATAGTTACTTCGTCATTAAGTTCAGCCCCTGTTGCTAAAGTAATAGAAGAACCATTTATAGCACTGTATTCTGCACTATCTAATCTAATTCCGTTCACATACACATCGCTCATATGTGGATTATAACTCAAAATCCTACCATAACGATCAGTACCGCTGAATAAAGTTTGGTTTAGAGCAGCAACAAATTCGAACTCTAATTTTTGTAGTTGATATGGAACCGAGCCGGGATTTACACCTATATAATTGGTCACATGCTTCTCCAAAATTATACAGTATTTAGCAGGTTAGCATAGCATAAATATTGTAGAGAAACAAAGAGGAATTGTAGTGTCAAAAACATTCAACCTAGCTATTTTATCAAGAAATCTAGACACTTCTGGCAGTGATATTAATATCAACGATAATGCAAAATTTTTAGTAGGCACCGGCAATGATTTAGAAATAGTTCATAACGGTTCTGATAGTGTTATTAATGATGCAGGGTTAGGATCTCTATTGTTACAGTCCGGAGGTTCTACAAAGTTAGAAGTAAATGCGACAGGAGTAAACATAACTGGTCCTCTTGCAGTATCTAGCACTGTAGACGGTAGAGATATTAGCACCGATGGTTTGAAGCTAGACGGAATTGAAGCAAACGCAACAGCTGATCAAACAGATGCAGAAATCAAAACAGCCTACGAAAACAATGCAGACACAAATGCTTTTACTGATGCAGAAAAAACAAAGTTGTCTAGCGCATTAGAAGATGCCGACTTTACAAATTCAACTGCTGTAAAAGCTATAAATCAAGGATTAGCTACAACCGATTCTGTTACATTTAATCAGCTTACTCTAACTACAGAACTGCGTGGTCCAAGCACATTTACTATAGATCCAGCCACTGTAGGCGATAATACTGGTACTGTGGTTATTGCTGGTGACCTTACTGTTAACGGAACAACCACTACAGTTAATTCAAATACGGTTAATATTGGCGATAACATCCTTACATTAAACTCAGATGAAACAGGTACACCTAGTCAAAATGCAGGCTTAGAAGTAGAAAGAGGCACTGACACTAATAAAACTTTTTTGTGGAACGAAACTAACGATGCTTGGACTGCTGATGGTGATTTTACAGCTACAGGTATAATCACTGGTCCAACCACTGATACGTTATTAATAAAAAACTCAGCTGGTACAACACTCAAAACTATAAGAGGTGTGTAAAAGCAAATAAATACCATGTTAATATAAGGTATTATATATGGCAGTAAGAACACCATTAGTAGACGATAGTACAAATTTGCGTGAAGCAACTACAGCTGAAATAGATCAAATTAAAGCAGAAATGATAAGACAATACAGTCTTAACATACCTGTTACTTTAACAGTGGTAGCATCAGGCGGCACTTTAGGCACTATATCTGATACTAGATTGCAAGCAGGTGCGCATTCAACTAGTACTACAGCTTTTCCTACAGAAGCTACTACCGCTGAACCATCAACAGTTACCGTTAATTATGACAAAATTTCTCAAACAATATCATCTGTAAGTACCCCTGTTGATACTAACAATAAAAGATTTTTTGCTTATTATGATGACCCTACTGACACAATACAAACTATGAGTCTACAGGATATGATCGATACATTTGGTGGACCTGTCGTCGATACACTTACAGACGGATCATTTACAACAGATCAAGCTGGAACATACCGGATTCACACCGCAACGACATTAACAGGTGCAACAGAAGTTAGTGGAGCAAACACTGCTGTTTTTTTAGACACAAGAGCAGACACAACTCTCTACACAGCAGCTGGTATTCCTGAAACTCTTGATCAGCCTACAACAATAAGCAGTTATTATCTTTTTAGGGTAGATGCTGCTGCTGCTGGATCTTTACCTACTTTATATAACATAGATGGATCTAACCAACTACAACAGATTTCAACAACTGATGTTCGAACTATTCTACAAGAAATAGTAAGACATACTGCGGTCAATGTTGTTGGTTCTAGAATTGATTACAACTATACTACAGGAACAAATTTGGGCACTTCAATGGTTGATACAAGATTAAACGGCGCTGGTAATTACCAAACACTATTTGTAAATGTAGACGACTATAGAGCTCAAGAGTTTCCAGACGGAACAGCTACAACTATTAACACATATAATCTCAAGGTACAACAAACCTAATGTTTACAAAAAATAATATTTTATTTGTTAGATATGCTAATCCACAAAATAACACTATCTACATAGAATATGGAACAGACGACGATGTTAATTTTTACTACATGCCAGTAATGCCTTTGGATTCTTACGAATGGCAAATATTATTTAAAGCTGGATATGATACTGATAAGATATATCTCAACACTCTTGATTGGATTAAAAATCCTTATCTTTCTAAATATGAGTATAAAAAAGATCAATCCAGCAATCTTATAAAACTTTGTAAAAATAACGAAGCTCATTTTAATGTTTCTTGGAATGATTCATATCTAGTATTTGATGCAGATACACAACAGAAACTTTATGAAACCGCTCCTAAATTTAAAATAGCAATTACAGAAAAAAATAATCCTCTAATGGTTTACGAAACTGTAGACGTAAATTTTCCAAGTGCTTCAATTTGGAAAACTCATAAAGAAAAAGTTGACATTCCTCACTTTTCCAATTATAGTTTGTATATTACATCAAGCGAAAAATTATCTTTTAAAATTAGTCATGGTTAATAATGAAAATTTATTGTGTTCGCATTGGCGAAAAATATGATATAAGATATGAAGATTATCTAAACAAAAAACTATCAGATATCGGGTACACTATAACTTGGATAAGGCAGCCATTTGACGATAGAGTTGCACTACAGTGGAACAAACTACAAGTAATGCAACTTAAAATTTCTGAGCCTGTAGTTGTAATGGATATTGACTTACTGCTAACAAACAACTATCGCGAACTTATAGAATATCCTATTGAAGAAGATGAGTTTCTGTTGTTACCAGCTTGGTGGAACAATTCAAACTTTGCTTACAACGGTGGCTTTCAAAAGTTTGTACCAAGCAAGTGTAATTATATTTTTGATGAGTTTATAAGTAAGCCACTTTATTGGCAAGGCTATTACATTAGAGAAGGTATGACAATAGGTCCTGTCAACGGCGAGCAATTCTTTGTAGTTGAACAAGCACGTAAGAAACTTAAAGTAAAAACTGTGCCCAACAGTTGGGTGTGCCGTTGGGCAAGCGAAGACTTTGTTGAAACTGTAAGACGAATGCCTTACGATGAATACATCAAACACGAAAACGAAAACTATGCTAACATAGCAAAAGGCGCAACACTATACGATGGTCTAGAATTTAATCAAGATATTAAATTAATACATTTTACTCACACTTTAAATAAACCACACAAATGGCATGGCTATGAATAAAACCAAATATATTACTGGATTATCATATGGGTTTCACGACGCAGGTTATGCATTACTAGCTGATGGCAAAATTAAAGAATGCCATCATGCTGAAAGATTCACCAAGCAAAAAAACGATAAAACTCCTGTACCTTTGCCTAGTTTAGGTATGACAGCTTATTACGAACGTCCTCGATATAAAAATACAAGAAGACTCTATGCTGGACAAAGTTGGCGTAAAGAACGGCCTTGCCATGATTACTATATACCCCATCACTGGAGTCATGCTGCGGCTGCTTACTATACAAGGCCATTTGGCGGTGTTGAACCTGTATGTGTTGTAATTGATGCTATCGGCGAATGGGATACAGTAAGTATCTGGTATAAAAAGAAAAAAGTTTGGTCACAGCGTTATCCTTATAGTATTGGTTTATTTTACAGTGCTATTACGCAACATATAGGCTTAAAGCCAAATGAAGACGAGTATATTACTATGGGGATGGCCGCATTTGGAGAGCCTAGTGTTGACTTAGAATATTTGTTTAAAGAGAACTTGCATCTTGGTATTAGTAGACGTATAGAACATGATATAAGAGACATAGCAGCATCTGCACAAGCACTTGCAGAAAAAAAGATTATCGAAGTTATGATGCGTGCTCGTAAATATAGTAATCATCTGTGTTACGGAGGCGGTGTAGCATTAAATTGTGTTGCAAACTCAAAAATAAAAAATATTTTTGACAGTGTTTGGATAATGCCTAACCCGGGCGATGCTGGTTCGGCACTCGGCGCAGCATTATCTGTTAACGGATATAGAGTTCCTTTTACAGATGCTTATTTGGGGTATAATATTGTAAAGCAAATTAATCCTAAGGAAGTTGTTAAACATTTATTGAAACACCATTACTGTGGTATAGCTAACGGTCGTGCAGAATTTGGTCCAAGGGCACTTGGTAATCGCAGTCTTGTTGCAGATCCAAGACTTGAGATTAAAGATACTGTAAATGAAATAAAACAACGCCAAAAATTTAGACCATTTGCGCCAGCTATCCTTGAAGAACACGCTAAAGATTACTTCGATGGTCCTATGAACGAATATATGCAATATGTAGCAAAAGCAAAACATGATTACAAAAGTGTTACACATATAGACGGCACTGCTAGAGTACAAATAGTCAAAGAAAGTTGTTCAAGTATACTAAGACCCATCTTAGAAGAATGGTATAATGCAACTGGCTGTCCTATGTTGTTAAATACAAGTCTTAATATTAAAGGCAAACCTATGGTAAATGACTGGTTAGATGCAATGAACTTTGAAAAACTTTATAAAGTAAAGGTTTTTTAATGATCAACTATAGGATACATTTGAAACAACCTGTTGAAAATAAAAGCGTTTTCTTAGGTCCTAGGTCAATAACTGATCACATTCCTATTCCCGGTAATTACAAAAAGGGTTTAAACGAGGAATGGGATAGTAGATTTGATTTAGACGCAGGCGATGACATTCCTTGGGATTGTTGGGATACCATTGTAGAAAAAACTTTGGAAACTAAAAATAATATATACGAACACTGGGATCATCACAGCAATAACGAAAGAATTAACAGAGCTATATTAAATATTTCTGTGCATAGACCAAAATATTGTTTTGTTATTTTAGATGATTGGATCAAATTAAATTTAAATTGGGATATAGATGTTGATCTGCATTCTATATATGAACCTAATCAAGATTTGAAAACTGATCTACAAATACATACACAAATGAAATTAAATAATTTTTTATGGAGTAATCAAGAGTATATATTTGATATTTTTGTAAAGAGTACTTTAGAAAATCTTCATACATTATGTTACGTAGCAAGAGAGTTTGACTGTAGTCTTGTGATTGCACAATTACAAGATCCCTTTTATAGCTTAAAAACTCGCTGGCGAGCGCTTGAACATTATTTGCATAGTGTATTATTGCCATTTAAAAGAGATACAGTTGATATGGTGTTAGATGAAACAAAACATTTGTTAGATTTTTACGCTATAGGCTTTCCGTGGTTAGATACAAAGGATGTGCTTATGTCAACAAATAGATTAGAACATCTTATTCCTGGAAGTATTGATTTTTTTAACCGAGATGGGCAACACTATGTTGCTAAAAAATTAATCGATAAAGCACTGTGGATTAAAAGCGAGTCAGGATTAGATTTTTTGCACAAAAGACGTAATTAAATTACTAACTTTTTCTAGTCCTATAGGACCAAAATGATGTCCTTGGTCGTGCCATGTGCTTGTAAAATCAATTTCATCTTCTACAATAAAATCAAAACAATCTAACGTGTTTACCTTTTTGAAATGCGATAACCATGGAAAAATTAAAATAGGTATGCTTTGTTTTTCAACTAAAGTTTTTGTGTATAATATGTTTGCCATAGATGACTCTGTAGCATAGACTGATCCTACACTATTAACTGCATACTTCATCATATTAGTATAAGTTTTGGTTTGCCAATTTACATTGATATCTTTTATTATACCTGCATTAAGAAAGCAAGTGCCATACCAAGGGTCAAAACCCATATGGCAAGAATTTTGTAGTAAACTGAAAGCATTAGATACATGAGTTGCTCTACAATTTTCATATGATACTTTTTTAAAAAAGTTTTTTGTATCTTTAATAAAGCCTAATCGTGTAGGTGTCGTCACTTGCCAAATAATAGCATCTATTTTTTGTTTTTTTTGAAGAAGGTGCTTAATCATTGCTGCTTGTGTTTCTATACTGCTCACATAAAAAGAAAAATTATAAAAATTATGTTCTCGATGCTTGTTAGCTAAGATATCAACAAGATTTAGTTGCATATTATTAGGATCTAACTTTTTATCGCCATAATAGCCTCTACTGTAACTACAACCTACATGCACTATGTTCATAAAAAATCTTCTTTGTTAAATATTTTTTCAAAATGATATCCCCTACGCCTATCATATTCATTTATAAATTTCAAAAATCTTTCTGTTATCTCATGTTTAGTTTGTGTATGTTTCACGCTGTTAACAATTCTTGAAATGCGCTCTTTTTCTCTATCAATAAACCAATCATTGCTTTGTATGAAAGTGTTTGTTTTTGCTAAAGAACTTTTTAATTTAGTCGAAGCAAATTGTACATCTAAAAAATCTGGATGTTTTAATTTTGCAAAATCTATCCGTACCCTTTTAGAACCAAATTTTTCTTTTAATGTTGCAACCCATTTTGTAAAATCTAATAAAGACGGCAATGCAAGATTATTAACCGTACTCATAAAACTTACTTTAACATTACTAGTCATCTCTAAAAGGCTTTCTACATTTTTTACAAGCATTGTATAATCTAATCCATCTCTTGCATATTCTGCCTGCGCATCGGTTGATTCACAACTTATATACACTGTCAGGCTTTTACAACTTTTTTGTTCTTCGATAGACTGTAGTAAAGAAATAAAGTCATTCCATTTAGTCAGGGGAGGACAAGCATTTGTATTAATTGCAAAATCTAAATTAGGATGCAAACCGTCGCGAATCATTTCTAGAACTTTGGTTGTATTCTTACTTAAAAGAGGCTCTCCGCCTGTAATTCTTAATTCATACAATCTATCAATTATGTTAGGCAACCACTTTTCAAAAGCTTCTATATATGGATTTTGGTCTTTATTTGGTATTTGCGGTACTCTATAATTGTTATATGATGTGTCTCCTAAATTATAAGATCCGTTCTTATCTATATCGTCTATCCATTGCGAACTAAATGTAGGACCGCAATAGGCACATGCAAAATTACATACGTTAGAAAAACTTACTTCTAAAGATCGCGGGAAGCCAACATCGTTATTCCATTTGTCATTTAATATTTTTTCATAATCTACAACGCTCCATTCAGCACTGCTTTTCATTATTCTATCTGAATAACCAGCTTGTGCGTCTTCTACAGTTTTACAATAGGTGCAATCTGCAACCCAATTGCCCGAAAGCATTGTTTGTCTATCTGCATTTTTTCTATCGGTATTATGAAGCGCATTTGGATTTTGTTGTAATTTATTAATATCTATTGGATGTGCTTTTGTATGATGACAACTGTGTGTAAGTCCTACACCTAAATGTAGTGTAGCTTGTGTCCATTTTGCAAGACAAAAACCTTTGCCAACAGCATTTAAATTCAACTCCGTCTTTTGGAGATCATTTTTCATCTTTTGCTATTTGGCTCATTTCATCTTTATATGATAATTTTAATTTTTTTAGTCTTTGAATTTCTAAAGTGTTTAAATGCATTGCTGATTCTAAAGCTAATATTTCTTTATCAACTTCTTGATGCTTTTGCTTTAAAAAAGTAAGTCTATGATTCATAATAATATTTATTTGATGATCAGTTTGTCTATCATATTTTTTGAATAAGTTTGTAGATGTTGCTGGTTATGTACTAAAACATCTTGCATTTCAGTAAGCATTAAAACACAGTCTGATATTGATAATTTATTAATATCTTCCAAGACTTTATAAACTTTTTCTATTCGGGTATAATGATTCGGTTCCTCATCGTAAGATTCATCCCACCATGTTGAAAAACTGCGAAATCCATTTTCTTGTAACCATTGCAATGATCCAAGAGGCGAAACTAAAACAAATGGCCTAGCTGCTAACATTGGCTTAAGGGTTTTTTCACTAAACCTTGGCCATTTACAAAAAAACGGACTTTCGGTTATAACATTACAAAATGAATTTTTAATAAGATCGATTGATTCTTTATTTTTTGCGTGGGAGTATGCATCTTTTATATATTCGTTTGTAGGAAATATTTGATGTAATTTACGTTCATTTGCCTGACTATTTTCGATATTTGGCATTTTAGCTACTTGAGGATAAATTTTATCATTAAATGTAATGTATGAATTTAAGTTTAACAAGGCGCTACTTATTATATGACGAGATTTTGTATATCTGTTATTTAAGCAAGAAAGTTTATATTTAATATTTGTGCTAAACGCTTTTGAATAATCGTTTTCAAGGAACTGCCAATTAGGCAAATCAAAATATTCAATATCTTTTAGTTTATAAAAATGATAAAATAATATTGGTTTATTGATTAATTTTTCTATTGTCTTACATAATTTATATTCATATAATTGCTTTAAATCTACAGATCTGTCTATATCTAATGCATCTGCTACAAAAAAATATAGTTTACAGTTTGTCATAACATTTTTTATATGCTTTACTGCCCAACGTGCATTGAATTTTGGAGATGATCCGTATGTATCAGAAACTAAAAATACAGCATTTTTTTCTCTAGCAATGTCAGCTAACACTCCATACTCGTCGCTAAGTGAACCTTGAAGATCCCAATATGAAAATTCAAGCGTATCAAATGGTGAAATTACGTGTAACATATAATTACTTATAATTAAGTATATGAACTCTTCATTACTTAAAAATTTTAACAATGCAACGCTCAATTACGATTTAAATCAATTCAATTGGCCTAAATTAGTATTAGAAAAAATTCAATCTAAATATTCAGCTGTTCAAAATTTAGAATACATTCACAATTTACTTTCTCCTAGGCAAATATTTGATATTGCAAGTTTGGTGCAAAATAGTTTTCTTGAGCAAGAATGGTCAGAAATGCTTGACAAGTTTGCTGAAACATATATAGCACCTTTGTTAGACGGACAACGATATCTTATCAAGCGACAGCCTACTCTAAATATTGTTATACCTAATCAAGAAGCTGTAGGCAGACGTTTGCCATTTCATCAAGGTATTTTTTACGATAATGGTAGAGGACAAGGTACGATATGGATGCCATTAACAAAATGCTACGACTCTAATTCTATGTGGATAGCAGGCTTAGAAGACAGCAGAAAGTTAACAAAGATTGCTGTAGACGAAAAACTCAGCGTAGAAGAATTTGAACTGTATTCAGCTCTTGAATCTATACCAGTCACATTAGAACCAGGACAGGCTCATTTGTTTTCTCAAGAGCATATACATGGCAACATCAACAATCTAACTGACATAACCCGTTTTGCAATTGATTGGCATATTCTCATAGAAGGCGAAGAATATCACAATAGACTACCGGGAGCGTTTTTTAGAATGCCCGGAGACTATGTCACAGATATATATGTAGATAATTCAAAAAGCTTCTTATGCTATATGTCTAACAATAGTGAATTTGATAAGCATTTATCAAAACATGTTCAGCGTTGTACTATAGAAAAATATATACAGCAACACGATATAGCTCCTAATGGCTGGCAATTCGAAAACGAGTATCTTACACACTTACCTATATTCCAGTATCTACTAGGTCAAAATATTGACTGTATTCTAGTACTCAGTATGTATTCTATATCAGATGATCTATTGCAAGAAGCTATTGATGCAGGAAAAGAGATACACTTTGCAAACGAATATATGTGTATTAAAACACAAGAGGATTTAGATAAAATTCTACTATATAAAAACTTTGCTGTAAAGAAAAAAGGAAAACTAAGCTTTGAAGACTAAAGTATATTATACTAACTTACCTGATAATAAATCAAAAATCTATGGTGGTGCTTATGGTATACATAATCAGCTACTTGTAAATCATAGAGATAGATCGATAAAAAAATTTACGTCTCTTAACAGCGCAAAGATGAGCGCAGCTGAAAACATCAAACGACAATTTATAGAAACTTATCCTTCATGGATGTTCAAGCCGTTTAATTTCGATAACACAGACTTATTAACCGAAGCTTGCTTCACACAAGGCACAACAGAAAGCTTTGCACAGTTTTACATTCGATACAGAAACAAAAGACTTCGCATTGCCCGTGGTGAGTATTTTTATCATCAGATGATGAAGGGTTTGCGTTATGAAGGCAACTTTGCTTGGCTTGAAGATGAACCTATTCAAGCCGGCGACGTAGTTCTAATTAGCTTACCGTTTGCTGACAGTGGCACTTATTATGTTGGAATAGATAGCATACTAGATCAGTGTGATTATTTAGGTGTGCCTGTCATGTTAGACTTGGCATACTTAAATTTAACTGTGGGCAAATATCTAAACTATAAAATTGACTTTTCTCGACCGTGTATAGAATATGTAGTAAGTTCGTTATCTAAGGTCTTTCCAGTTGAAAACATGCGTATAGGCATTAGACTACAAAAAATAAAAGCAGAAGATCAACTGTATGTAATCAATGAAGAAAACTACAATTATATAAACCTAATGAGTGCATATGTAGGCACCGCAATGATGGAAGAGTTTTCAGCTGATTGGGTAGTAAACAAATACAGATCCAAACAACTAGAAATGTGCGATAAACTAGGGCTAGGACTTTCTCCGTGTGTACCTTTTGGAATAGACTATGCGGATAGGTACCCCGAGTATAATCGTGGTAGAGATTCAAACAGGCTATGCTTTTCTCGAGTATGGGATGGCAGGGCCGACTTAGAGGGTCTATCCGATTGAAAATAAACACTCACAACGACTGGGATCCCTTAGAGGAAATCATAGTAGGTCATGCCGACCATGCTAGGGTCACCCTAGACAAGACACAGCACAGCTTTTCATATGCTGACAAAGTATGGAATGAAATTGCTCATATGGAAGGGCCTCTGCCTCAATCTATAATTGACGAAGCTAATGAGGATATCCAAGGCCTTGTTGATGTACTACAATCAGCTGATGTTATAGTGCATAGACCTAAGAGTATAGACTGGAGTCAAGAGTTTTCTACCCTTGACTGGACTAGCAAAGGATGGTATAGCTGGTGCCCTAGAGACCTTATCTTACCCTTAGGTGATATGCTAATTGAAACACCCTCTCCTGTCCGCTCTAGATATTGGGAAACAAGATTGTACGAAGACATTCTTTATGAAGCGTTCGAAGACGGTGCACTGTGGATCAGCGCACCCAAGCCTAGACTGCTAGACGAATATTATGATTTAGAAAACGACGTAAGGGGTAGGTCAACACTTCTAGATCAAGAAATAATATTTGACGCTCCGAACATTGTACGTGTAGGCAAGGATCTACTGTTTCAAATATCTAACAGTGGCAACCTAAAAGGCTTTCGTTGGTTAAAGCGCTTGCTAGAACCTATGGGCTATCGTTTACACTACAGTGAGCTTTATAGCTATTCGCACTTTGATAGTACAATCATTCCGCTTCGTCCAGGGCTGGTCCTACTTAACAGCTCGAGGGTTACCCCTGATAACTGCCCTGAAATATTTGCAACGTGGGATAAAATATATTTTGAAGATTGCATAGCCCAAGGGTCAAAATTGTCTGGGTATAGCGCACCGTGCTCGCCTTATATAGGGCTAAACATTCTAAGCATAGACCCCCACACAGTTATATGCGACGACCAACAAGTGCCGCTTATGCGTGAATTAGAAAAGCACAAGATCAACTGTGTGCCTATACAATTTAGACATGCCATGACCCTAGCAGGTGGTATGCATTGCACCACCCTAGATCTCAGGAGAAAAGGCCAGCTAGAATCCTACCGATAAATATTATATGAATCCAAAACATATACATATTAACGTAGACGATTTTAATTTAACCTGGCGGGGATATCCAGAATCAAAAAGTTGCATCAAGCATCAGCTAGACGAGCAACGTGACCTAAGAAGTGACGATGCTTTTCCGCCTACTGTTACAGAACATAACACAGGTATACGTCAGCAGTTTTTTGATGTAGATGACATTGACTTTGATTATATAGGTACCCAGCTAGGTATAGACATTGTAACTGTAAGTGCAATCCTTCAAGAGCCTGGTAACTTTATACCTATACATAGAGACACTTTTTATCAAATAAAACAGCGTTTCCCTGACGATAATAGAATCAAAGTTAGAGCAAACGTTTTCTTAGAAGATTGGCAGCCAGGTCATTTAATACAATACGAAAGCAATGACGGGTGGAAAACCATCGACAACTGGAAGGCAGGCGATGGTATCATGTGGTCTAGCGATACTCCTCACATAGGTGCAAACGTGGGGTTAAATAACAAGTATACGATGCAAATAAGCGGTTTTTTAAAGGAAAAATAAAATGGCAAAACTAGAACTAGGTGGCCCTTCTGATCATAAGGATTGGGTTGAACTCATGGGAGATAGCTATGAATCTCGTGATGCTAAAGCAGATCGGTTCGGACACGCTATGGAAGTCGACGGTCCTTGGGCTAACGTTCAGGATCATAAAAATTTACCGTTGAAGGTAGGCTATCATGATAGATCAATGCAACAACTAGCTTGGATCCATGGTCAACGTGATAAGCCGCCGACAGCTTCTCCTGACCAAACTCCTATAAGCAAAGATGAACTAGGATTTGGTCCTGGCTTTGGAAACGGCCCTGCTTTTGCTGGTGAAGCAGGCCGAGGCGCATATGAACATAAATTACACTTCGAAGGTGCAGATTCGGGGTATGCATACGACTACGGTTATAAAGGGTCAGGCGTCTATGGTAGAGAGAAGCAGGGAAAATTCACAAACGAGTGGGTAAGTACTGTTGAGTCTTCGTATCACCTTGCAGGTAAAAGTTCTATTTACGAGCTTCACTCTTTGTCTATTTTAGTTGCAGCTAATCAAGAGTTATATGTAAACGAAGCTACAGAAGCGTGGTCCCCAGCAGTTTCGTCATATATAGGAGGTGTTGGATCTCCTTGGGCAAATGCATGGAGCACTGCTGTTGACGAAGAATATGCAGCATGTAAAGCTACCTTCAAAGGCGACGCTATAACATTTTACGGTTTAGATAAAAAAGACAAAGGTGTAACTAATGCAAATGGCCTTGGTGATATCTTAGGACCGCAATCCTATAAACAGCATCCTGTTGAACACCTTTTTGCTGATGGTGTAAAAACTGACTTCGAAAAAACTTTTATATTAGACGGATGGGCACAAGGCGGAATAAGCTATCTTAGATGTATGGATCTCCAAGCTATGGTTTCGGCTTTGGCAGGTGCTGTGAGAGAAATGAATGATAGACTTATTCTATTAGAGAAAATGCATGCAGTAAATGGCGAACCACCTGGCGAAATAAGACATACTTCAAACGGACTTTATCTTGCCGGTGGCAACAACTTTGTTGAAGATCCAGACGGTCTCGCAGGCGCACCTATTTACGAAGCTGCGGGATCAAACCCTAATGATGGACTATCTTATGGTTAACTTGCTATAAAAAATCTTCTGGAGTTTTAACGCTAGGAATAAAGTCAATAGCAAGAACACTCATAGCTGGCATTTCATCCGATGCTGCAACTAAACGGTGTTCTTGCTCACCGCCTAGTACTACAACTGTATTTGCACTTGCTTGAATGCTTTCACCGCTTGCTAACTCAATGCAACCGTCAGTATCATTTAGAAAAAGATACAAGCTCAAGTACGAGCTATGATCTTTCGCTGTAACAACATTCCGTGTAAATTCTGTTGATTCTCTGCCAAATGTTACCTGTAATCTAGCTCTAATAATGGTGCTAGGATAGATTCTATTTACAAGGTTATCTTGAATGTGCCAATAGGTTTGCGGATTAGCAATGGGACTAATACCAGTTTCAGAATCCCAATAAGTATGACTCACTTGATACAGTTGTCCGTCTTTTGTTTTAGTGGGATTCAAATCCCACGGAACTGTGTTTTGATTCACTGCTGTCTGAAACGTATTCAATTCACGGTCAGATAGAAAATCCTGTTGTGTATACATGTTTACTCCTATTGTATCATATATATTGTTATTTTGATTTTGTTTAGCTAATACTGATTAAACGTCTATGTTGTTCATTACGCTTTGAGCACTTAGGGTAAGCAGCTCTCGAAGACGTTGATCTTTTACTGCTTCGCCTTTGCGATAAATGTGCTCTAATACATGATAAGATCGCCTACTTACTGCTCCTAACAAATTATATATATTAGTTTTTTCAGTATTATTTAATACATCTGCGTGTTCTAAACCAAGCTTCCATATGTAGCTTGCAGAATCAGGATAACCGTCAATACCTAACAAACAATAACTTACCATAATTTTATTTTCTTTTCTAGCTATAAAAGGTGCTGCGCTTTTATTAGGGATAGATATACGTTTATTAATAAAATCACTTACATAAATTCTAGTGCCATTAGGTAATGTAAACTCACAAGGTGATGCAAATGCATAGGCACTTGGTGAATAAAAGTCGTATGTGTTTAATATATTAATAGAGTCTTTGTCGCCATAAGAAATATAAATTTCGTCTGTATCAGATAAACCTTCGGTGTATAAGTAATCGTCTGACCATTGAAAGTCTAACGAAGGATGTTTATGATTTAAAAAATCAAGATACGGCATATAGACTATTCGCTTGGTCTTTCTATTAATAATAGGTCTTGCATCTGCAACTTTTCGTCTCATCTCAGCGTCTGAAGCACTTATTTTTAAGAAACTATCAAGAGATAGAATATGGTTTTCTTGTTGCCATTCGTCAAGATGATCACGTGCAATTGCCTGTTCTAAAGCACGGCGTTGTTCAAGCTGTTTACTACCTAAGTTAATATCTAGATATAGATTCCAAAATTCCCTAAGCTCGTCGTTTATTTCTATTGAGTCTTTAACAAGATTAGTTTCGTAATCTACATCATCAGTGGGGAGCAAAACTCGCTGAGGTAAAGCTATGCGTACTGGCTTTGCTTTATCAACAACAAAAACACCAACACCTTTATCAGTTGTACTTAATTTTACATTTTCTATTTCAATGCCAATTGCTCTTGCAGCTTCTTCAAATTGTTTTATTTGTTTGTTCACACAAGCTTCCTATTTTTGTTTAATTATAGCACAAAACACAAAATAGTCTATAACATTTATCTCTCACCAACCACCATTTGATTTCGCCCCATCTCCTACAGGTGGTTGGCCAGGTACTCTGCTTGATCTATAATCTACATCAGGGACACGGGTTAAATCAATTGTTTCAACATGTTTAGCATCATTAGGATTAAAATAAAATACAACTTTGAAATCTTCAGCAAAATAAGTTATAGCATCAGCTTGTGTAGCTGCTTTATATAGATTTGTTCGAAAAAGTGCGCTTGTTTTGGGCTGTGTTAGATCTCGAGCAATAGCTCCTGATGCACGACTGATGTAATCGCTAAGGCTATAGCCTGGATCTAAATCAAAATCAAGATAAACAGATTTTAGTGAGTCTGCTTGTTTTGGTTTATTATAGCCTTTTTCAACCAACCATCGTTCGGCCTGTCTTATCATTTCTATTTCATCGTCAAAAGACAAGGTGTCTAAATCTAATATACGTTTGGATTTAGGTTTAAAAACTGCAATCTTGCCCATTTCGTGCAATCCCATTGGCACATTTCTTAATCCTGCTATTTTATTATCAGTGCCTGGCACAAATTCATGTCCTATCATTGGCCAGATGGTATCTAAATCAAAAGTGTATAATCCAGCACCTTTAACGTGACCTTTTTGTAATCTAGGATTAATACCAGGACGAACAAGTCTAGGAGCTTTTTGGTAATTTTTTGGATCTACTATATGCCGCGGTTGACCTTTTGGACGAGGTATATTAAGGCCTTGAAATTTAGGAGGGTCAATCCATCTTACCGAATAGCCCTTGCCTAAGTAACTTGATAATTGATGCAAAGCAAGCAAGTGTTTGGAACTATTTGTTCTATTTCCTAGAAGTTTGTCTTTATCTTTAATTGTGATCCCTGCTGATTCTAGTTCTCTAATACCTCCGCCTTTTTGCCTAGGACTTCCGTATAGAATTGTTAAGGCTTTATTGCGGGTTATTTCAAACTCTCTACGCTCCCAAGGAGTCATTTCACTTAATCCGTCAGGCAGTTTTATCCACTTAGTTATGTCAATTGGTGGGATAGGTTGGTTAAGGTCTGCTAATTGCTTGACTCCAAAAGCTTTTAGGAGGGCATTTTTTGCAGACGGCGAAACTTCTTGACCGCGACGAAATCTAGTTAAAACACGCCACGCTTCTAATAACGGCTGCTCTGTAACCTCTCTAATATTCATTTAATTTCCTACCAAACAGCATATGAGATACTATTCTCATGCTTCTACTCCTAAACACAATAAGTCGCCGTTGCCTTCAACACTATGGTAATACTCTGAGTTCCTAAGAAATATAATAGTATTATCAGAAATAATTACACTTTCTGTTTTTTCTTTTGTTTTTTCATCATGTAAAAAAATTTCATGCTTTCCTGTTAATGATATACAAATAGATCCTTTGTGTTGAGCTTTGTCGTCTATGTGTATTGGACATTTTGGAAAGTCAGCATCGTATCTCCATATGCAACAGAATCCGTGTTTATATGCCGTGTTTAATCCTGTGAAAATTTTAAGTTGTTCTTGAACTTCAATTAAACCTTGTGCTTTATAAAAAGACCATGTGTATGAGTCTAAGGTTATATGCGATGTTCTTTGCCAAGCATCTTGGGGGTCTGGATTTTTTTCCAGTTCGATATTACATATATCGAGTATTAATGTTTTAAGACTGTTGCTTATAGTATACGGAATTTGCCAAGACATTACAAAATACTTTCGACTTTTTCTTTAATTAAATTAAAATCAATAATGTGATCAGGTTCTTTAAACCGCTTGCGTAAACCCTGTTGCATATGACCTAACTGATGATATAGCTGTGTTTGTCTTAGCCACTGTTGCGGCTTGAACCTTGCTGGCTTGGCAAATGCTCTATATCGATCACCTAGTTCTCTAAGTGCTGCAACCACGTCTTCGCCGCGAATAGCCTGCACTTGTTCCGGTGTAGAATCGGCGTCTAATCCTAATTGTTGTAGCATTGAATATTCAGGATCAACTCGCCAACGCTGTTCATAACGTTGTAGCCATGTGAACCATTCAGGGTATTCAGTTTGTTCTCGAATTATATCTTGTATACGCATGCAAATATTTATCTATTAGCGTGACTCTAACCAGCAATGCGACCCTCTATACACTATGCGCATCGACCCTGCCCAGAGAAATACAAACTGTGTATACACTACTCCTGGTACCCAGTAAATGCAATAACCTGCCGACTCACTACGACGATGGGCACGCTGTTCTATCCAACGTGCCCATTCCCATCGTGCGTCTTTATAGTGTATGTGAACTTGTTCAAACAGTGATGAGTAGTCTTATTTAAAAGGATCTTCGTTGTCGTCATTCCAAAGAAGATCTTGATCTCTGTAACCCTGTTCGCCTTGACTTAGTGGCGCATCATCATCTGAGCCATAGAAGTCTTGATCTTTACGAGCTTGCCTTCTTGCTTTTGCTCCGGGGTCGTTATAACCAACGTAAATCACAGCTATCATAGCTGCACCTGCCGCCGCATAGTAGCTTACTCCTAAGGCGCCTGCCGCATCAAAAGCAGCAGAATTACGGTCAGCTAATTTTTGTAGTAACTGGCTTTTGGTTTCTTCAAAAATATCTTGAATAGAAAGATCCCCGTTTTGCTCATACTTGCGCAAAATTTTGCGCATGTCTTTTGATATGGTCTCTGGATCAGTATCAGCATCAATCGAGGCCTTCAAAACCTTTTTTATGTCATTTTTTATTTGAGGGACTAGTTCAATAGCTTGGGAACTGCTGCTTCTGACTATTTTATCGAGATGTTGGTTTGCTATCTCCATCAGTTTAACCTTTGCGTCTCGGCTTAGACCCATGCGGTTCATTCTGTCTATCTTTACCGCAGTTTCAATAGGTACTGTTGATATTACATCGTCAATAATTCCTGCGGTAACGTTTTGCAGTCCTGGTGTTCTTTTAGGCTTAAACTTACGTGCCAATTTGCCAGCACGAGTTGCAACTGGTCCCAACACCGACCCTACTCTGTTTGCAACAAATTCTTTCGGGCCATCTTCATTTAATTGTTCTGCTTCGTTAACTATGTTTGATAAACGACGCATGTTTTCTGCGAGTGTTTCTCTTTTTGTCATTGTGTTTCCTAGTTTTAATCAGTGTCTGGAAAATAAACACGTGAGCCGCTCGCTCGTCTTGGCGTGGTGTTTGTTCCACCGTCAAATGGATTAGGAGCTTCTGTGTCTTGATAATCCTCTGGCCAGTGAATATCAGGATTGCTGCGCCGCTTTTCTTCCCAGTCAGCCTTCGCCTTATCTCGAAGACCAGTGACTTCAGCATAAGCTACAAATCCAAAGAAAGCCATCAAAAAAGCCAAATATCTTTTAACTCTTTTTGGGAGTAACGTCGCCTCTATGTCTAACATCAATTCTTTATATACAGCTTCAAGATAATTTGCAGGCCTAACCTGCACCACATGTCTTTCGCTTCTTATTTTTTCTAATATACGCTTCGATGTTTTGGATAACTGACTCCTTGGCTCGATGCTGTAACGATCTAGAGCATACTCTTTACAAGCTTCGACTAACTCTGCGAACTCTGCATTAAATTGACCCATAATTTTCTTCACACGTTCATCAGTGCCCAATTTTTGTCCGACACCGTGATCGAAAGCAGCGCTTTTATCAACAACCGTTTGTCTAGTTGTTATGTGAATATTTTTAAAATAATCATCTATCTTGTCTGCCCATTGATTGGGATCATCCCCTAATGCTCTCTCAAAGGATTTAGCTAGGTATTGAATATTTTCATATTGTCGTACTGTGCTGCCAGCAACTCGTCTTTGATCTGCTGCCTTAAAATGACGTGCAAAAAATCCACCAAGTATTTTTGCAAATGGTCCCAACGCCGACCCTGCTTGTTTTGCAACAAATTCTTTCGGGCCTTCTTCATTTAGTTGTTCTGCTTCTGTTACTATGTTTGACAAACGACGCATGCTTTCTGTTAATGATTCTTTTTTGGTCATGTGTACATACTCCAAGTGTATATGTTATTTAGTTTTAAAACTGGAAAATCGCACGCACGATTGACTACCAAACAACGCCCGACCGCCGAACCACGGGTCTTGACCTACACAGATATTCAGTGCAACACGGGTGTAGATAAATATTTCATGCGAACAAAAGAATTCATACGAGAACAAGGTATTGTGGGAACTGCTATTAAGGGCATTGGTGCTGTTAGGGGTGCTGTTAGGGCAGCCAGCCGCATCAAATGGACACCAGAACAGAAAGACCGAATCAAGGAACTTTGGAATCAAGGTTACACTGTAGATGATATTGCACGGCAGCTGTCAAAGGAAACCGGTTTAGCGGTGACACCAAAACAAATTTTTACACAATCGTCGATCTTAAAATTACCAAAACGCGGCACGGGGGGTCAGACTTTCAACAAACGTCTACAAGCACAAGGAGGATACCTGCCTTTTCGTGGTAAAACATTCGCAGATATCCTAAAGCTGGTCTCCTACAATATTTCCAGCCATGGTGGCGGACTTGGAGTGGCAAAGAGTCAACGCAAAGAATTTTTACAATGGTTAGATACCCAAATCCTACCTACACCTCAAGGCAAGCGGTTGTTTGACAGGATGGTTGCACTTGACACAAAAATGTTACAAGCAAATCACATAAGGTTGGCAACAACCGGTAGTGTTGTAATCAACAGAACAAAAATACCAACAGGTAGAAATCAAACAGTGTATAAATGGAGTGAGATTGACGAGGTCAGCACCGTTACCAAAGAGCAATTAACAGCCCTGCAGGATGAATACAAACAAATCACATATGAATTAGGTCAACTTGTTCGTAACAATTTCCGACTACGAACTAGACTAGGTAAGTTACACGGTGGATTTGGTTTTATCCCCTTCGATGGGCGTTGGCCAGCTACTACCAAACTTGACACTTATGAAAACTGGCGTAAAGCACAGCAGCAGTTTTTTCCACGTTTTTTAGAGCAAATGAATCAGCTTGAGGACGATGTAAACAGACTGGTCAGTGCAAAAGGTATCAATGTTGGTAAAGCTAATTTATCACGCAGGATTGAAATGCTAGGCAATCCGCCTGATCTAGTTGGCAAGCTGCGAGAATTGCAAACAACGTTTGCGAATATTCGAATCAAAGCTGGTGCAGATTTTACAAAGTTACGATTACCCGCCTGGCAGTTGGCTGAACACAAAGTGGTTAAAAGTTTTGAAAATTTGCCTGTTTTCAAGTCTGGAGGTTGGAATATTGCTCATGTAGGAACCACATCTAGTAAAATTGATATTCATTTTCTCTTGAATAATGTGGTTGTGGGCGGCGCAGAAGTCAAAAAGTATTGGGGAGCAGGTTTTGGGTCACAAGTCATTAGAATTGGTCGGGATAGAACAACAGGTGTGGTAAAAATTGGTAAACCACGTATACCCACAGCATTATCTGATTTTGGACAAAAATTACTAGCTGATAAATTAGATAGTAAGATGCTGCTCAATATTGAGCAGCAGTTAAAAGATATTAAAACAGGCACTATATTTAAAATAGATTTAACTGGAACAATAGATGTTAGCAAATATGTTCAAGATTTTTACAGTAAAAAAGACCAAGGCAGAGCAACATTTCTTGTTGTAGGAGATGAAATATTTCGATTAGCTGATGAGATTCCCGAGGCGTTGAGGAATTTTCCTGGAATGAATAGGATGAGAGGAATTGAAGGAATGCAAGGTAGAATAGTGTTGCGCTCTGGTATCGATTCTCGTAGAAGAATACGGCACCAAATAGTTATACAAGGTATGCCTAAGCAAAATATAAATTCTGTCAAACTCAATGACCTACAGTGATAGACTGCGCCCGGTGCGAGTTATACACTACAACAGTCAACCACATGAGAATAAGGATCCGCACCACCAGGGTCTTTGGCCATACGTGTATCTGCGTATAGCATACCAAATAGGAATATCATGAACAGGAAGAATATGATTGCAGTCCTGTTGCGTTCTCGCTCTAGGTTATCTGGCATGTCAGTG
>Ga0181574_10001528_pt1 | contig 21688 bp, 8 predicted proteins | sample 101ome_24_FD_145600 | JGI IMG/M metagenome (GOLD analysis project Ga0181574, IMG submission 145600) | Coastal salt marsh microbial communities from the Groves Creek Marsh, Skidaway Island, Georgia - 101410AT metaG (spades assembly) | ecosystem: Environmental > Aquatic > Marine > Intertidal zone... | reverse complement strand
GCAGTTTGCCCCGTCGTCGTCGTTGTCCTCGTCCTCGTCCTCGTCCTCGTCCTCGTCCTCGTCCTCGTCCTCGTCCTCGTCCTCGTCCTCGTCCTCGTCCTCGTCCTCGTCCTCCTCCTCCTCGTCCTCCTCGTCCTCCTCGTCCTCCTCGTCCTCGTCCTCATCATCACTGACAAGGATAAGCTCGTCATCCCCGAAGAATAGCACCCCGATCGGCAGGGGTGGAGGAGCTGTTCGCAGCATGGGATTCATGTTGTGGATACGCTGACCCCTCGGGTACGCGAGGCGAGGACAGGGCGGCAGTGGTGTTGGAGGAGGAGGCTTGGGGGGCAGCCGCTTGGCGTTGGCCCAGAGGGTCACGAGCGGTCCGCCAGTCCTGCCTCTTAGCAAGGCCCGGGTCAACTGATCGGCCCCAGGCGTTGAAGTTGTCTCCGGCCGCCTGTTGATGCAATCCAATGACAGGCAAGCCGAGCCGTGGCCCGCTGAAGAGCCACCAGTGACACTGTCTTCTTCTCGGACAGACTCGACTTCGATAACCCGGCCCGGCGCAGGCACCAGTGGCGCATCAGACTGCGGTGGAGAGCAGGGGCTGCTCTGCGTCGCTGGAACGTCAATGCTTAATGGAACTGCACCATTTACCTGAGAAGATGTGGGCTGTGTTGGCTCAACGAGCTCTCTCACAAAAACGGCTGCATGGCAAAGCTCTCTCTTGTGCTGGCCAGGCAACACGCAGTCAGCCATGTGCTCCTCACAGGTCTGTGGGTTCCGAGCGTCGGACGCGGCCATTGGGACACTCGACCCCCCAGGCGCAGCTGTAGGCAATGCAGTCTCTTGTGCCACCACGAGGGGCTCCTGGGAGCTCTCCAGAGGGGCGCTCGTGACGTCAAATGCGATGGCCAGTGGATGCCCAGATGCGGTCCCAGCGCTACTGGCGACCAGAGGCCCTGACCTCGCCACCACGCCGATGTGATCTGGCATGTCCTCTTCAGATCCGTCGAGGCCTGTTGCAATGAGCCGGTCCTGCTGCGTGGCAGTGAGAACACCGCCGTGGGCAGACCCAAATCCCCTCTGTAATCGGCTCTTTGGTGAGGAAACACTCCACCTGCTCTGAGCCTGCGGGGCAGGAGTGCACCCCCCGTCAGGGCTAGTGGGACGACAGCCGGCTGGCAGGGCGACCACCTTGGGCGAGTGGTTCGCTGCAACAGTCGGCAATGGCGCACCTTCCATCAAGGGCACATCCGGCAGAGACTGTGCTAATCCACCGCCTGCTCCGTCCTGGGTCCGCACACCCGCGACGGTGAGGGCCAATGGTGCATCGCTTCCCTGGCTGGCCAACGCCGCCAGTGGACGCTGGGAGTCTGGCAACTCATCGACAAGCTCTCCATTGGCATAGCCATCTCGCAGAGGAGCCTTGCCACCACAGAGTGAGATAGCCATACCCTTGCGAAGAGCGTGTGGGACCATGACAGCGCCTCGTGCAGCAAGCAGAACGCCCGATTCCACAGGATCCCGTAACAGGGTTTCGAGGCGCTGCTGCTCGCCCTGACGTGCCTCGAACGACTGAAGCTCAGACCCTTGGCGGAGAAGATAGACCACGCGGCCAACCCCACTCCGGCCAGTGCGTCCAGACCGCTGCGTGTTGCGAAGCGGGGATGAGGTCCCGTCGAAGCAGACAATTAGGGGCACATCAGGCACGTCGAGGCCCTCCTCGCCAATGCACGTTGCCAGGAGAACATTTATCTCGCCCGTGCGGAATCGTGCGAGGGCTGATTCCTGCTCGTCTTGGTTCATGCGGCGGTTTTCAGCGCCCTGCTGGCCAACAAACGGCGAAGGCCGCGCGCCTGGCAGCCGCTCAACCGCCTTGACTAGAGAATGGACGGTATCCTTGCGGGATGAGAAGACAATGGCGCGATCGGCACCAGGCATCCCGCGAGCAGCTGCATTCGCAAGGTGGTCACGCAGGATGACGAGGAGAGCTGCGACCTTCGGCGACCCTCCCAGGGGAGCCATTGCAGCCGCAAAGCCAAGGCTCGTCCAGAGCGGTTTCCAGTGGGCGAAGTGGGCGTGGGCAAGCCGTGCAGCCACAGGGGCCAGGGTCCGGCGACAGGACGCGGCACCCTCAGAGCCCAGCGTTCGGGCCGCAGTCGCCAGATGGTGGAGGCAGTTGACTGTCTCCGCCGCTTCCGACCCGGCGGGCAGGGAGGCGTGGAGAATATCGAGCGCGGGAAGGGTCTGAGGCGACGCGGCCTCAGTGCCTGGCGGAAGGGCCCGGCCCCGGAGGGCAGCAGCCAAGCCGCCAGGCCCACCCATTGCTTCTAGCGTGCGGACGAGGACGCCTGCAAGGGCGACAAGTCCGTTCGCCGCATCGGCGGAGTGGCGGCAGTCTCTCACGACCCTGACCTGAATGTCCTTTTCGTGGACATGGGGTGCGATGTCAGGGTCGGTGGCGAAGCGGCACACGACCCGCTGGATGGAGAGCGCATAAACGACTGCCTGGATGTCGCGAAGGGTGGACCCTGGCGTGGCGCTGAGGCCGACGATCCGGCAGCGTCCTCCTCCCCAGACGGGCGGATTGGGGGCCTTGGTCGTCGGCGGGGGACGCTCCCCGGCGGCGAGAAGCCGGAGCGCCTTCACTGGGGCGTTGGCACCCTTGGCACGATGGCACTCGTCGACGATGACAAGGGCAACACGGTGCAGCGGCACCGCACCTGATAGCACGTCCATCTCGAAGGCCTGCGGAGTCGTGAAGATGGCGCGACGCTCCGCCCAGAGCTGTCGTCGCTCAGCCGGGGGGGTGGTGCCCGTCATCTCCATCGCACCACCAGCACGGAGGAGAACCCGCGCCGCTGCGCCGCCAAGGGTGCGGGCCGTCGAGAGGACCGACGCGAACTGCTGCTTGACGAGCGGGCGGGTGGGCGCGGTAAAGACAACCAGACTACGGGGGAACCATCGCACATAGTTACATAGGACAGTGGCCTTCGAAGCGTGGTGCGGAAGGTGAGAGAATCGGTCGGTCGGAGAGTCGGTCGGTGGGGGCGTGAGGGCAGGGGACTACCCGTCACCGGCGCTATGAGGCCCACCGCCCCACCCCCCTCTCACCGCGACGAGCGTCTTCCCCAGGCCAGTGGGAAGCACGACCAGAGTGTTTGCGAAGAGGCAGGTGGCAGCCATCGACGCTTGGTAGTCGCGTGGGGGCGGCCAGGCTGGATAGACCCAACGCGCCGCGCGCTCCCGGTGGATAAGCAAGGGAGGCGGAGGGATGGCAGAACCGCCACCTGCGCTCGTGAGCACGGGCGTGGGCACAATTTGCAGCCACCGGTCGCCGTCGTCCGCCTCTTCCGCGGAACCGTCGGGCGGAGGGGGGGCGCAGTGCCATGTTCCGTTGAGGACCATCGACCCGGACGCCCACGAAGTGGTGCCGGGGGGGGGTGGTGGTGGGGGGGGGGTTGGGTCCCTGTTTTCATCCGCCTCAGGCGGCGTGGGCTGCAAGGCCAGACGGGCTGGCGTCGCTATCGCTCCCGCCGCCACCGTGGCGTCCTTCCGACCACCGACCGAGGCGCGCCCGTGCGAGCCGCGGCGCTCGGCCTGGGAAAGCGGGGCCAGCATAGTGCCGTCACTTGGAGGTCTCTCTTCAACTGCCGGGGGTGGCTGTGGAGCGGGCGCTGGAGGGGAGCAGGCGGCGGCATCCAGCGCCATCAAGTCGCCGTCGTCCAGCTCGAGAAGAAATTCATCATCGTTCATCGCGTCGGCGGCCGGGATGGATGCGGCGGAGGTGCGGTAGGCGGCGCCGACGGCGGAGGCGGCGTAGGCGACGTCCGCCTTGGGTCGAAGCAAGGCGCAGCGCTGGCCGACGCTGGCGTTCCTGCGTTACCCTGGTGAGACGCGGCGCAAGACCCGAAGCGTCCAATGTAATGACCGCTCAAAAGAACTGGATGGTGGGTTAAAACGTCCTCTTCTAGACTGTAGACGTGAGGACGGCTCGCCCGACGCCGACAAGCAGCGGGGCTCGCTGCGCCCGCCGCGACTGTCCGAAGCGCGCGGCGATCCAGCAACACTGCGTTTTGAGGGGGACAAGCGGCATAGCCGAGCACACACGGCGACAAAAATTCGAAGATAGCGCGCGCGCGGGAAACTCCCCCGCCCGCTGGAGCGGAACGGTCAGGGGCATCGGTCGGCCGCTTTTTCGCCCCCCTCGGCGCCTCCAACGCTGCCAGCGCTGAAGTCAGGGGAATTCGCGAGGGAGAGGGTGAAGTATTGTCCATGCTGAGCTTCAAGTGCCGCCGAGGTGTTGGCCTCGGCGCCGAGGACCCAGGCCCAACCCTGCCGTCGACGTCTGCTGCGCCCCCTCCTCCCCCCTTCGCATCCCTCACTCTCGGGCCCCTCCGCCCCCCCGCGCCAATCTTCGAGCTGGCACGTGCGTCGGCGGTGGAGCGTGTCAACTTCCACGTCCACAAGGCGAGAGTGCTGTGGGTTGCCCTAGTTGATCCTGGCCCTGGTGCTGGCGTGCACCACCTCAAGATCTGCCCTGACCCTGGCCATTTGCCGTCCCACAGATTGCTGGAGATGGCAAGTGCATGTTTAGGGCCATTGCGCAGGGTCTGGCGCGGAACCGGGGGATGACGCTGCTCGCATCGGACGAGGCGCGTGAAGCTGATGTGCTGCGGCAAGCTGTGCACGATGCCCTGTGCCGAGGAGAGGTCGACAAGACGTATCGGCCCGCCGTCAAGTCGGCGGTGATCGACGCGCCCCTACCCCAGTACTGCGTTAAGCTCCTGGACCCCAAGTTCTGGGGTGGAGAGCCCGAGCTCCTCTGCCTCTCACGCATGCTGCGGACGCCACTCTTCGTCTACCTACCCAACGACTCCGACGGCTACGCACCGCTGGCCAAGTACGGCACTGAGTGGCTCAAGCCAACGGGCAAGAAAAAGCGCAGTCGCCGGCCGATCCGCCTTCTTTATGTCAACGGCAACCACTATGACTTACTGCTGGTGTGATCAGGGAGCGAGCTACAGCAACACACGACGGGGCCGTCGCCAGACACAACGCGATCAAATGAATTATCCTGCATTCCGAGCCCTATTCCCGCCCCTCGTGCCGCCCCTGGCTCACTGACACCGCGCCTCGTCAGAGTCGCGTGATGAAGGACACTGGCTCCGACCACAGCTCGCTGCCGTCGTTATACTCGGCCTTCACACAGAAGACGTACTCACACGCCGACCTCAGCCCCCCTGCTTTGAAGCGGGGTTCCCGCCCCCGGTAGACTTCGCGGACAACGCCAGTCGAAGTTCCCATCTTGAGACAGAAGCGGAGGAGGCGGTCGGCGTTTTTCGTGGGCACGCGCCACGATACGATGATTGCAGATGACGACACCTCAGCGCGGGTCGACAGGGCGAGCTCGGTGACGAGGTCGCCGCCTACCTGCCCACGGAGACGCTCGGCCTCGATATCTTGGGGCCGCTTGAACTCTAGGACCTCTAGGAGGGATAAGCAAGGGGCGGCGCTCTCGGAGCTGCCGGTACCCCCCGAATCGGTGGGGCTGGGCCGCAGGGTGAGGATGCGGCGTCCGGCAGCGGCGCTGAGGCAAGAGTGGGGCCGAGCCACAGTGCCGGGCGGTGGAGGTCCCGCGTCGTGCAGGCACTCCCACGCGTAGGTCTCGAGATCGAGCACCCAGGTGTCTGAGCAGGCCTCGACAGGGGTGGCAGCTGCGCCGGCAGAGTCGTCGGCGACGCGCGGCTGGTGGCCACCCCCGGTGATGACCATGTAACGGCCACAGATGGTAGCAATGTGGCCGTGGCGCGGCCGCGGGGGCGTTCCAACGCCGACGCCGAGGCTCCTCCATGTGCCCGTGTGGAGGTTGAGGAGGTGGAGGTCGCCGACAGACCCCGCATCGTCGTGGCCGCCGTAGATACAGAGCCGGGTGCCGTCCTCGACGACAGCGATCGAGGCTCCCCACTTCGGCAGAGGGGGCGTCCCCGCGAGGCCTGTGAGCTGCCGCCATGTCCACGTCTCAGGGGCACCGGCGTGGTCGAGGCGCCACAGGTCGGACATGAGGGCCTGGTCGCCACCAGGAAGCTGGGCGCGGCCTCCAAATAGAAACAGGTGGGAGTCGCGGTCCGTGGCGCATGCGTGGCCGACGCGGGGCGGCAGAGGGTGTCCCATTGTCTGGGGCTCGTCCCAAGAGGGAGCGTCGAGGTCGAGCGATGCGACGCCGGGGACTAGGGTGCCGTCGCCATCGCCGCCGGCGCTGGGCTCGCGGCCCCCGACAACGAGCATGCACGCAGGCCGGAGGGCGGTGGCAGTGTGGCCCGCACGGGGCAGGGCCATCTCGAACTCCTGGTGACCCGACTCGGCGCCGGCGCCCGAGATAACCCGGGCCGATGGTCCGGTCTCGGGGTCGTCCCACGTGCACCCAGACCCGTCTGCCTCAACACGGAGGACGGCCATGTCCCGGCCGCTCTCCCAGGGCGTCCCGCCATAATGCACGAGCGTGCCCCCGCCCTCGAGCGAGCACAGCGAATTGAAGTCCCGATGACGCGGCGCCGGTCCCCTAGCGACGCTGTGGGTGATAGAAACCTCCCAAACCTCGCCAAAGAGGATGCGAAGCTCGGCAAAGGAGCCTGCCCTGACTCGAAGTTCGGCGAGGCGAGCACGCTGCTCTGCCGCCTGACTTCCCAGGTCCTCAAGTTCGGCGTCGAGCGCGTCGAGCGCGTCACGATGCTTGTGAGCGCGCGCCTCGACCTCGCGCTGTCGATCCTCGAGCTGGCGCTTTTCAGCCCGCGCCTGGCGGCCCTCGGCCAGCGTCGCTTCGTTGGCCCTGGCCTGCTCGCGCAGCGCCTCGAGCACCACGGCCCGCGCTGCCAGATCCGCCTCGACCTCGGCGACTTTAACTTCGGCCTCGGCCTCTTGCGCCACTTTGCGATCCAGGTCCCGCTGGCGCTCGTCCAGCAGCCTGGCCGCGTCAGACGTCGTCGTCTCGAGCTCGCGCACGAGGCGTTCAGCGTCCGCCTCGATGCGCTCGTTCTCCTCTTTTAGTTGCGTCACCAGCTCCTTGCGGAACTGAAGAAGCGCTGTGTTCCTGTCCCGCTCCGCCTGGAGGAGCTGCGGTCAATGGGAGGCGATGAAGGGGGATGTCGGTGATGGCGCGTTCGGCAGGCACACCAACGCGTCCTATTTCAGTCAGTGCGCGCACCATGGAAGATAAGACAAATTCCCGGACCTCCGACGCTCCACTTCGTCAATCCAGCAAGATTTAACCGTCGATCCGCCTCACAGAGAGCCAAACACGTCGCCGCGGCGCCACGAGGGCGAGCCGAGGAGGGCCGGGCACACCACGGCGGCGGACTCGCCTCCAGCTGGGTCGGTCCTTCATCCTCCGCTTTTTTCGGCGGCATTCCTGCCGAGAGAAGCCGCTGCGCGGTTGCGATGTCGTAATGGAGGGGCGGTTGAGCTTGCGCATCGACTCGCATGCCTACTCGACGAGCTCCGGACTCGCGCGGGTCGGAAATCGGAATTGGTCCCCCCTCTCTCACCCTGTGTGACAGGTGGCTCGAATACCTCGTCTGATCGAGGTCTTTCGGGTCCGGATACGGAGAGAGAAGAGCTGGAGCCGCCTTCCTCGTGCTCTGCTCTTTTCGCTCACTTCTGTGGCTCGATTTGCCATGGTTCGCGCTATTGAGAGAGTCGAGACAAGAGAGCTGGATATTGGCACCTCATCTGGCGCCCCTATTCCGAAGGCGGTCGAGGAGGGCCGGAGCGGCCGTCAAGGAACGAGTGGCCCTCCTGCTGCTGGGAGGACCGCTTCCGCCGCCGGAAAGACCGAAGGAGAAGCTGCAGGGACGTCTTGGCCCGCGACAGTTGTCGAAGGCGCTGCGACCCGGGAAACGGCGGCGGGAGAACCCCACATCGCCAGTCCTGCCCCTGGACGAGGTGTGTATGCTGATACTGATCGAGCGATTTCTGGCTCCGCGGGTCCCCCCGGGGCCCAGCCGCGCGTCCACAACGCCGCTCTTCCCTCGTGCGCGCGGTGTCAGGGAACTCCGTGGGAGGCGCGCTGCGGTCAGCCTGGGTCGGCCTGCCGGCCGTCCCCTGGTGGCCTCTCCTCATCCAACCCGCCCCACCCACCCCACGCGCTCATGGGGGGAGCCGCCGGCGGCCCCGACGACCCCGCGCGGCGCACCCGGCGCCGATCCGAGGCCGAGCACCCTGCCGCCCGCGACGTGGTCGAGTCCGGGGACGAGCTCACGGGCCTGGCTGCTATCGAGGCAGCCGCCCTGGCCCTCGCCCACGTCGCCTCGGGGTCGGGCGCCGCCGTTGCGGGGGGGGTCGCCGGCTGGGACGGCGCCGGCGTGGGACCCCGCGGCGCCCCCGGGGCGATTCGCGCTCGGGTCGACACCGGTCCAATGGCGGGCGCCCCCTGCGGGGTGTGCGCTGCCTCATCGTGGAAGGGCCGGTGCGGCCTGCCAGGGGGGCGGTCGCTCCGCGACTGCCTGCGAAAGCCAGAGGAGCCCCCTCGGACCGACTGGGGAGCCGCCGCGGCCGCCGCGGCTGCTGATCGGAGCCGGCCGCGCGGCCCCATTCGTCGCACTGTTTCGGGCAGCGCGCCCCGGATCGGTCTCGTCCTCGGAGCAGGCACCCCCGGGGCCGCGGCGACGGGGTCCGCGGCAGCCCCCGCCACCCCCGGCCCTGCGGGCGGACCCCCCGGTGCAGGCAGCCCTTCCGGTGAGGGGCCGTGCACCGTGTGCGCCGGGAGCCCTTGGGCCAAGCGGTGCGGGCTGAGTGAGGGACGGTCCCTCCGGGGCTGCCTTCACAAGCCCCCGACTGTCTCAGTCCAGGGGGGCACTCTCGCTGCCGCCGGCGTCCGCGCTGTCCTCTCGGCCACGTCGGTGGGGGCGTCGGTCCCCGGGTTTTCGTGCGTCGGCGCCTCGCCCTCGGGTACCGCCGTCTTTTCTCTCGGCGTTGGGGGGCCGACTTGGACGGGATTGCCGGGTTCAGCACCCCACGGCTCAGCTGTGTGGATGGGCCCGTTTCGCTCCCCCCCTGCCGCCGCTGCCGCAGGAACTGGGGCAAGCGCGGCGCATGCCCACCCCCACTTTCCCGTACCGGCTGCCGGCCTCTCGACGACTGGGGCCGCGCGTGAACCTTGCACCGTATGCGCCGGCTCCGCCTGGGAGAAGCGGTGTGGGCTGCCATGGGGGCGGTCTCTTCGGCACTGCCTGAAAAAGCCCCCGACGCCTGCCGCCGGCCCTATATGGCCTGCAGGCGCCCTTGGCACTGTCGCCCCTGGCCTGGCCGACCCCGACGAGGAACGCGCCGCGGCTGAAGCCCTATTTGCGGTTCGCACAGGGTCTGGCGTGGGCCCGCCGCCTCGGGTGCCCACACCCCCGGGAGCAGGCACAGCCACACCCGCATCGGCCCCTCCAGCGGCTGGCCGGTCAGCGTCGCCCTGTGCCACCACCGCCTGGCAGGCCGCCCTCGCCGCGGCCGCAGCCACCCCGGCCCCGGTCCCGGCCCCGGCCATGGTCCCGGCCCCTGCTCCAGCTGGGGCCCCAGCTGCGGCAGCGCCGGCGCCGGTGGTGGCATCAGCTCCGCCCGCGGGTGGGGGTGGCGGAACGCAATCTGTTGCCACCTATCAGTACAGTGTGGCCGCCTCGGCTCCCACGGCCCCCGCTGCGGCTGCCGAGGCCTGGGTAGCTGCCGCCACTGCCGCCCACGCCGCGGCTGCCGCACATGCGCAGCAGCAGCAGCAGCAGCAGCAGCAGCAGCAGCAACATCAGTCGCGCCCCCCTGGCGCTCTCGCCGTGGCCGCTGCCGCGACTGTAGCCGCGACGTCGACCGGCCCGCCGGCTCCCGTCGTCGCGCCCCCGCAGCTGCCCGATGGGTTCTGGACCCCGCCTGTTGCGGCCCCCGCTCTCGGCCTGCCTGGCACCGCTGGCTTGGCAGCTGTCGAATCCACCGAGGCCAACGACGGCACTGCTGCCCAGAAGGAGAGGGCTGGTGAGAAGGGTGGTCGCGAGCCACTCTCGAACGAGGACGACTCGGGCGAGGCCTCCCTCGCGGGCGATCCGGCCGCAGCTGCCCTGGGCGAGGGGGGGGGAGTTGGCGGGGGGGAGGCCGAGGCTGAAGCCACGGTTCGCGCCTGACGGGCTTGGACTGGCGAGAAGAGGGGGAAGGGGAAGGCAGGTAGCACTCTGGCCCCGTCGCCGCTCTCTCTGCCCCTTGCTCTATCTGCGCCGCGCTCTCTCTCCCGCTGTGCTCAACGACTGCCTTCCCTCTGACCTCGATACATGCAGTGGCCTCAGATCTCAGGGGCCGGCGGCGTGTCGCTTGAACGGATCACAGTGCAATGTGCTCTTAGCCCCATCCCAACCCCGGCAGCGGCGCATGCCCGCCTCCCCCCTCTCCCTCCTCAAATGGCGCCGTGCCCTCGAGCCCCGGGATGGTCTTGGCCGGCTGTGACGGAAGGGGCTGGTCGATGGGAATGAAGCGCGGGTGCGGCGGGACCTCAGGATATGGGTAAACGTCTCTGTTGTTCTCGTCGTGAGCCTTGACCCACGTGCGCTGGACAGCGCCGCCTGCGCCACGGATGGAAGTGTTGGTCGGTCGCTGCTTGGCGGAGGCCACCGCAGCGGCCCATGACCGAGCGGCCTCGGCTGGGTCTGCGCCGCGCTGCTGGAACGCTCGCCTCTGCCGGACGACGCAAGGCGGGTGTGCGCGTCCTGACCCCCCCACGGAAAGAACTGAATCTTCCAGTGCTGTACGGGACCAGTGGTGACGACGGTGACCCCTTCCGCTTGCTGCATCTTAGCCCGAGGGCGACGAGCAAGCGGCGAGGCCAAAAACGGGCGACGCCCCGATCAGACAACCAGCGCGACGGGATCCAAGAGCGCGCGCTACCGCGCTGCTTCACACAAATGGGGTGGCGGGCGGGGTTGGAGGTGGCGGCTCTCGACCTCAACCCTCGCCCGTCCCACCTCACCTCGTCTGCCACTGTCGCTGCCAGACCCTTGAGGACCCCCTCATCCCTCCCATTTCCGTCTTTCCCCTGAGGGTGGTCAGGGCGGAGTCCCCCCCCACTATAACCCGTCCAGACAGGGTGAAGATGTCGTCTGCCGAGGAGGACGCCTTCACGATGGACTACCTGAACCAAAGCGTCGGGGAGCCGCTGGCCAAGGCGTGCGCGGCATGTGTTACCGACCGTCCTGCAGATCCCGTTGAGTACATCGCGCTCTGGCTGGAGAGGCGAGCGGGGCGCTATGGCGTCGCGCGCCGCCCGTTGTTGGTCCCGCTCTACCGCCCGACCCTCGCTGGTCTTCATGTCTCCGCCCGGAAGGCATCGTGCCGAATGGCTTGTTTCGGCGCCCGCCAACCCTGCGCGCCTCGCTGCCTCGCCATTTGCCTACTGGCCTTCAGCCGAGCTGCGCGCGACTGCCATTCCGCCATTTTCCCGCGTCCGGTCTCGTCCCGCGACGCGGTCATCGCGTTCTGTCGGTGCATTGATGTGATCTACCTCACAGCCTCTCTGCTCCATTCCGGTGACTTTCACTGCTGAGTAGTCCCACGTTGCTGAGTAGTCCCTCGCCACTTGCCCCCTGACCGACAACTCCCACCCACGCGACCCGGATTCCCAGGTACGTCGAGAACCTCCGGATCAAGCAGGAGTTCCATGCCGAGCTGGTACGGGACGCGAAGACGGCCGAGGACGCAAAGGCGGCCGCGGTCGAGGCTGATCGAGAAGCGAGGGTCAAGGCCGCCGAGCTCGAAGCCGACCTGGCCGCATTTGAGGCGCGCGCGGCGGTCTCGACCGACCTCGGCGCTCTGATCGAGGACGCGCTGTCTCTGCTGCTGTCGCGCACGTCGGCAGCAGCGGCCTACGCGGCGTCCATCACGGTGGCTGACCCAGAGGAGCCCCCCCTGCCGGACGGGTTTGAGGAAGAGGCTGAGGAAGCCACGAGTGGCGGCGTCAACGGCGACGGCGGCGGTGACGACGACGAGGACGGCGAGGGGGCCGACGGCGAGGAGAAAGCGGATCCCGAGGATATGCTCGACCCCGATGATGAGGAAGAAGCTGCGGCCGACGAAGATGAGGCCGATCCCGACGCCCCCTACGACGAGCCGCTGCCTGAGTCGGAGGCCGAGGGCGAGGAGGAGGAGGAGGAGGAGGCCGAGCTCGATGAGCCTGCTCCTCCCGAGCCCGTCGTTCACGATTACTCGTCCGTGACGCTCGAATTTCGCGCCGTGCAGCCGGTCGACCGGCAGGGCGACTGGCCCCGCAAGGTGGGCCTGCTGGGCCGGTCAGGCTTCAGCCTGGCGCCTAGGGCCATTGCCGGCGACGACGGTGGCGATGGCGGCGAAGACGAGGGAGAGTCCGGTTCCAAGCAACCGCTCTTATTCCGCTTACTCGACGAGTCGCTTCAGAGCCTCTACGTGCCCGACACAGCACTCGAGCCTAAAACGACCTACTTCCGGTTTGGCCCCCGCCCCGGGGCCCTCCTCGCTGAGGCCGTCGTCGGCGCGTCCCCGCCCGCGGGGCCCGCTGAACACAAGCGTATACTGATCCTCGATACTCTCCCGGACTCGGAGAACGCTCCCTCAGTCCACGGTCGAGAGCTTCCCGCGGCAGAGCGGGCCCTGGCTGCCCGCGTTGCTGCTGCTATCTCAGCTGCAGACGCCCGGGCCGAGACCGATGCAGCTGCGGCGCTCGCCGCCCGCAGGACGACGCTGGCCCGCCGGGCGCTCGTCGCCCGCCTTGCCGAGGTGCGCGAGCAGGGGCCGGACTGGGTCGAGCCGACAACGGAGTCCGCAGTGGAAGAGGAGGTTAAGCAGGACGCAGACTCTGCCTCTGTGGCCCCGGCCGAGCCGCCGCCCGCCGCCGACGAAGAACCTCCCGCCGAGGACGAGGTCCCGGCCGAGCCCGAGATCGCCGAGGAGCCCGACGACGAACTCGATCTTGAGGAGGATCCCGAGGCCCCTGAGCCGGTGCCCGAGGCTGAGCCCGCCCCCGAGCCTGCAGAGATCGGCGAGGACGAGGCGCCCCCGGCTGAGGGCGAGGAAGACGACGAGGACTCGCAGCAGGCGCGTCGTGAAGCCGCCGAGGCTCGCCTCGAGGGCGACCACGAGCGCAAGATCGAGTGGCTCGAGGCTCAGACAGAGCGTGCAGCCGCGGCTGTCGCCGTCGCCGAGCACAAGGTCTTACTGCGGCGCCGGACGGGCAAGCGTGCCCGTCTCAACCAGGAAACCCGGGCGATGAAGCTCGAGAAGCTGTCAGCCGTGGCGCGTCTGGAGGTCCGAGAGCTGCAGGCCGTCCAGGCCGCCCTCGCCGAGCAGCTTGTGGGCGGGGCGTCGGCCCCGGGACTCGTCGACCTTCGCACGCGAACGCGAGCGCCCCCTTCGACCTTCCAGCTCATTCGGGCCGCCCTTACTGTCGTGGGCCGAGCTGATGCCGTGACCCCGTCGGGCGACGGGGGAGGGCAGTCGACCGCCTGGGCCACCCTCGTCTGCCATCCGGACCTCGGACCATTGGGCGACAACGACGTGTCTGGGTTGCTCGGCCTCCTTGCCACGTGGGACGCAGAGGGGTGGGCTGGCGTATCAAAGAAGGACCGGGCCCGTGCTTCGTCCGCATACAAGACTCTCCCCTCTGGAGAACCCCTCAACACGGAGGAGGCCCTAAAAACCTTTGAGGCTGAGTGCCCGCGCTCTTGCCTGGGGTGGTTCCTCCACCGGTGGCTCTGGCACGCCCAGCGGGCAGGCGCCGCGCTCGAGGCGCAGCATGCCATGGAGGGGCGCCTTGCCGCCGCCATCGCCGCGCGTGCCGCCGCCAGGGTCGCCGTCAAGGAGGCGCGGGAGGACGAGGCCAAGGCCAAGAAGGCCGAGACCGAGGCCAAGGAGGCGGCCGAGGCCGCCAAGGCGGCGGGGCCGGAGAAGGTCCCAAAGTAGTGCTGAGGTTTCAAGTGCAAATGGCGGAAGTTTTACCCTACTCCCTTCCTCAGCCCCAGACGTCGTCGTCTCCGTCGTGCCTTTCCTCCCCTCCGCCCTTGGCATTCACGTACCCCCCGTCCTCCTCCCAGCCACCATCAGCTGGCGCCGATGCCGATAACGGCGGCGCGACGACGGGCACGAGCATCGGAAATTCGACTCCGCTTTCTAGCTGGACCTGCGCGCCCCCCGTCATCTTGGCGGCCTCGGCGGCTACGGCACGGGCGGAGTGGCGATCCTCCTTCCTGCCAGTGTCGACAGCGGACCAGCCGCCCCCTCCCTCCATCTCACTGCCCACCACACCATCGGCGTCCCTGGTCCCCTCGCCCGCCGCAACGACGACCGACTCCGGCACATCGACGTCAAGCGTGGCGTCGAGCCCCTGGTAGCAGTCACTGACGACGTGAACGACGACGCGACGAAGAGGTGCGCCTCCCTCGACGCGGGCTGGGATCCGAAGCTGCACCTGGGCGCCGCCCAGTCCTATTCCCCCCACGCGGCGCATCGCGAGGAGCTCATCCTCTGCAGCGGCAACCACCCACCATCCCTCGCTGCGTGCCTTGGGGGACAGAGGCGCGTAGGCCCTTGGCGTCGCCGGCCCGCCCCCCCTCCGGATGAGGCGGAGATCGAGGTTAAGGTGGCCGCCGACCCCGTCGGCGGGACGAGGCGGGCCAGCCGCTTCGGCGCGGACAAGGGGCAGGCGACGGGCGACAGAGAGGGCGGCCCGAGCACCGCGGTCCCCAAGCACCGCTCGCAGGTGACTTTCGGCAGCTTCGGGCTGGTCACGCGCCATGGCGACGAGGCGCGGCAGTCCTGCTCCGCCTGCCGCGTCGTCTCCATCTCCAAGCCAATCCTCGAGGGCCGCCGCGTCGTCGGCCGAGACCCCCGGTAGCTGGCGCAGTGGACTCTCCGTGTCCCAGCGCGCCTGTATCATGGCCTGCCCGAAGCGAAGGCAGACGAGCGTGGTGCGGAGCCAGCCTGCCTCAGCGACAACCTCGATCATGGCGGCGAGGACGCGGGCGGCGTTGTCGAGGACACCGCGGAGATCAGTGGCGTAGTCCGCCACCGGTGGGGGGACGCGCGACACGTGCATCTGGAGGAGGAGCTGGGCCTTGGCGTTCGGCTGGTCACAGTCGCTCTGACGAACCGGAAAACGGTCCACGACACCTGGGGCCCGGTTGAGGTCGACGTTGATGAGATCCTCGTTGTGGCGGACGGGGACATCGTCGAACTCGCGGGCGGCCGTAAGGGACGCGAGGACGTCGCCGATACCGAGATCGGGGCCGAGCCGGTCGCGAAAGATGCCCATCGTCTCGTGCCGCAGGTAGTACATGGAGGCCGTGCGTCCCGCGGGAAGACACTCGACCACGCCAGATGACTCGTCCAGACGGACACAGCCGGCCTCCTCAAGGGCGCCGAGGGACTGAGAGACGAGAGCCGACAGCCGGGTCGACACGTCGGCAGCATCTGTCGAGGGCATGTCGTAGTAGGCAGGGTTCTTGAGCATTCGGCGAAAGAGAAATGTCCACGTGAGCCAGTCGACAGCATCCTGCGCCGACCGTACCGTGCCCCCAGCGATCTCAGCCCCAAGGTGGTCGGCGAGCTGCCCGGCGAGGGACGATTCGACGGGGAAGGGTTCGTAGAGGAACTTCTTGTAAAAGGATTTTTTTCCCTCGGCAACCATGACGACGGCGACGCCATACTTGTCGAACTGGGGGCGCCCCGCGCGGCCCATCATCTGGAGCACATCGGTGATAGGGTAGTCCACATACTGGCGAGTGGACGCGTCATAAAACTCGGTGCCCTTGACGACGACCAGGTGGGCCGGCGTATTAACACCCCAGGCGAGTGTCGACGTGGCAACGAGGACGAGGATCTTACCCTGGACGAACAGGGCCTCGACAATGCGGCGGTCAGCCTCGGGAAGGCCAGCATGGTGGAGACCGACGCCGAAGCCGAGGGTGTGGCGCAGCGAGGGGTCCCGGCACCCGGCAGCCGCTGTATCAAGCTCATCGGCGTCGCACCTGATAAATGCGCGCGTTTTTTCGTCGGCGATGGCCGAGGCAATGAGGTCGAGGGCGGTCAAGCGCGTCTGCCGACGCGACGATACGAAAACTATTGTCGGCTTGAGCGGCGAGTGCAGCTGGATGGCCGCGTACGTCGGCTTGTTCATCGTCGCCATGCGCGGGCAGTAGTTGGCCCCAGGGTAGCCCTGGATGTGCACCTCCATCGGCACGGGCCGGACCGAGGGCTGGAAGTTGAAAAGGCCCTCGGGCGGCACACCGAGCCAGTCGCCGAGATCGCCAGCGTTGGACAGGGCGGTCGAGAGAGCGACGAAGCGCACAGGCGCACCCGTGCGCGAGGCGACATAGCGCATGCGCGAAACGAGGACCTCGAGCACGGGACCGCGGTCAGATCCGAGAAGGTGGACCTCGTCCAGGACAACGACGCCGACGCGCCGCACGTAGCTGCGTGACTGCCAGGAGCGCGAGATGCCATCCCATTTCTCAGGAGTGCACACGATGACGTCGGCTTGGAGGAGGGCCCGCGCGTCGGGCGTGACGTCGCCTGTGAGCTCCACAAGCGTCTTGCCCATCGTGTGGCAGAGACCCTGACCCCAATCGAGGATCCGCTCGCGTACGAGAGCCTTCAGGGGCGCGACATAGACGACCTTCGCCCCAGGTCGGTTACGGAAGCACCGAAGGAGGGCAAGCTCCGCCATGATGGTCTTGCCCGACCCCGTCGGGGCGCCGAGCAGAACGGGGCTGTCAGTGTGGTAGAGCGTGTGGAAGGCCTGGGTCTGCAGGGGGTTGAAGTGCGAGAACTTGTACAGGCTCTCGGCAACGGGATCGTTCAGGGCCGAACGCGGGAGCGGGTCGAGGTCGAGAAGGGGCGTGTGGGCTGGGGCCAACTCGGGGAGGACAAGGTGGTCGAAGCGCATCTCATGGAAGGCCTCCGAGTGGAGCCAAGAATCAGACACGACGCGGACGTAGTACTGGGACGGTAGGGGCTCAAATATGGGAATGGTGAATGAGATGCGGTGAGATCCAGTGTAGGCTGATCGGCGGGTGAGGACCCACATCTCCGAGTGGTAGATGTGGTCGTTCTCCGAGTCCTCGACCCAGACGAGCCACCGGAGAGAAGACCCATGGTCTCGCTCACGCCACTCAAACTCGGGGGTGAGATTGAGGGACACGCGGAGAACGGTGCGTGTGATGGGCTGAATCTCGCAGTCGATAGCAACGCGCGGGAAAGCGCGCAGGGCGTCTCGGACGGCATGCCCGGCGCGGGGGTGCCGGGCGATGCGGTCAATGGCACCGATGTCCCCCGACGCGTCGAGGTCGACGAGACGATCGAGGTAGAGGCCAGCCTCCTCGAGCTTGTTCACAAGTGCCGGTGAGATGGACTGAGAAAACTGGCGGAAGGGATGCTGTTGCGGCCAGGTCGTGCGGTCGATGGCCTTGCAGACGTTGATCATGGTCTCGGTCATTGCGGGCCAGCCGCGTCTCAGGACGATTTCAAGGAGGCCACGTGAGATGCGGGGGGCGTTCTGCGCGACGTAGTTGAGGTCGGCCACAAGTGAGAACGTGTCGATCCGGGCGCGGCTAATAAAGGACTGAAGGAGGACGTTGACCTTGCCCTCCTTGGACGTCAGGTCGCCACGGACCTCGACGAGACACTGGCGCCGGGCGAGGGTCTCGAGCTCGATTGTCTCGTCGTCACGAACTGCGAGATTTTCAAACTCACTCGAGGAGGCGATGAGAGCAAATACGGCGGCTTCGGACATGCGCGGTCGAAGACGATCGTTGAACTCGACGATAGTCTTGTGCTTGATGTAAAAGTGGGCAGCGACGCGCCCGAGGTCCGTAATGTAGAGGTTGCCAGTCCGCTCGTCGAAGCGGCACATTTTGGACGCTTCGAGGGCGCGGGCTGCCGCGACAACAATCTTGCGGCGGTAACCCTCAAGCGCGGGATCGTGTTGGAGCTGCTCCCACGTGAGGCCATAGGCGAGGGGGTTCTTGCACGCACGGGCGTGCATGTAGGTGTAGGAAAGCCACGTGCACGCCTCGCGGACGTTTGCGACGGTGCCGAGGACTACTTCGGCGTTGAGGTTGTCAACGAGTTGGGATTCGAACTTCGACTCGATCGGCACCGAATGCGTTAGCATGCCGAGATAGCGCGCGAGATTGGCGTGCTCGGTGATGATGATGCCGTGCCCGGGGACGCCATACTGGGGACGGCCGGCGCGTCCGAAGATTTGCTGGACGTCGAGAAGGCCAACCTCGGTGAAGCCGCCCGCCTCGGCAGAGTAGACGCGAGTACCTTTGATCACCACGGTGTGGGCCGGGAGGTTGACTCCCCAGGCGAGGGTTGCCGTGCAGCAGAGAACGCGCACCACCCCACGCTCGAAGAGCTTTTCGACGAGGTTGCGGTCGCCGCGCAGCATACCGGCGTGGTGCATGAGGACGCCGCGGTCGAATAGCTCCTGCACCTCGCGGTTCCTGGACCGGAGCACCTCACGCTTGAGGAGTCCGTACTGCTCGTCCTCGGTGGGACGAAGGAGATCCTCCTCCCCTGCCGCATGGGCGAGGTCAATGATGGCGCGCGCCGTCTTGCCAGTGTCCTTGCGTGAGTGGACAAAGACCATGGCCTGATAGCCCGCCTTGAGCGAGGCCGAGACTTTATCGAACGCGATCTGGTTCATGAGCTTAAGGCGCGCCATGGTCGACTGTTCCGACACGCCAACAAAAGTCATCGAGAGCGGGACGGGCCGGTAGGACGCGTCAAAGAAGAAGAGGCCCTTGGTGTGGTTGACACGGAGGAAGGTGGCAACGTCGCGGTAGTTGGGGAGCGTGGCCGAGAGACCAACGATGCGGATCATTCTCTGGGCTGACTCAACCTGGCGAATGGTGCGGGCGACAAGGGTCTCGATCACAGGCCCGCGGCCGTCGTTTAGGAGGTGGACCTCATCGATGATAAGGAGCCGGACCAGGGCGGCAGCGGAGCCCTCCTGGCCCTTGCGGGTGATGACGTCCCACTTTTCCGGCGTCGTGACAATCATGTTGGTCTCGGCCATCTCCTTTTTTGTGAGCGACATGTCGCCAGTGAGCTCTCGGACCTTGAGCCCGAGCCCGGCAAGGCGCCTGTTGAAGGCGGCGGTGACCTCGCCCGCGAGGGCCTTCATCGGCGCAACGTATACGACCTTGAAGTCCTCGCGCTGGATGACCCCCGCGCGCATGTTGACCGATACTTCGTGAAGGACGGTGAGCATGGCGATGTTGGTCTTGCCCGCACCGGTGGGAGCGCACACGAGGAGGTTTTCATTCGAGTGATAGGCGACAGGAAAGATCCGCGACTGGATGCGGTTCAGCCGCTCGACTCCGGCAAAGGCTGTCTGGGCCCAGGGAACAAGCTCCGAGATGGGAACGAGGCGCTCGTCCTCGCCCAAGACGCCTGTGGCCGGTGCGGGAACACGGATCTGTTCCCAGCCCTTGTGGGCCTCGCGCACGGTCCCAGCGGGCAGGGCGCGAAAGGGCGAAGTGCCGGAGCCACTAGCGCCGCCGAATCCGTTGGTGCCCGAGAGGCTCTTCGCCTTTTGGATCTCGGCCTGCTCCCGTTCAACGAGCTTGTCGAGGCCCTCGCGCTGGAGCCATCCTATGTCTCCGTCGGTCGCGGCGCCCCGTCCTCGGCGGCGCTCCTTGCGGAGGGCCTTTTCGCGATTCTTGGCCGCCTGGGTCGTCACCGTCACCTGACGTCCAACTGTAGGCATACCCGCCTGCTCTCCTCCGAGAGAGTCGGCCTCCTCCTCGCGGGCCTCGCGCACAAGACGCCGGACGCGATCCGAAAGGTGGCCCGAGCGCCGCGCCACCTCGCCGACAGCGTCGAGCGCATCGAAGCCGAGGACGTCGACGAGCTCAGACACCAGTTCTTCCGGTGGCGTTCCCGACAGCAGGTGCTTGAGCACGAGGAGCTCAAGCAGCTCAACGTCGGCCTGGGATCGAGCAGCCGTCGTCGTTACCCACTGCTGGAGCCAAGCGATAGTGGCGCGCTCACGGGCAGGTGCGGCGGCCAAGTCCGTGTCGTCGGAGCCGGAGCCATCGCAGCCAGGGGCATAACCGCCAAGAAAGCCGCCCACGGGGGTGGGATCTATCGTCGGTAGAGGTGGTGGAGCGGGCGGGCGCAGCCCCGTCGCGAGGAGCTCGTCGAGCATGCCCCAGGCGTCGAAGCCCATGGGTACAGGCTCCGCGACATCGCGATCGCACCACCGCACAAAGGCTTCGAGGTCATGCCGCGAGCCGTCAGGGAGGCGTGGCGGGTAGACCCCGAGGGACGCGCCCCACCCCGCATCGGGAGAAGGGCTGGCCCCGCCCGACGTCGAGGCGAGGGCGTCTCCCCCGACGTCGCCATCACGGCCAGCTCCTCGTGAGGCAACGAGCAGGGAAGCGGCGTCGACAGCATCAGCGACGGCCTCCGACACTTCAACGGGGAACCCCAAAACGGAGGAAAGGGCCGCGGCGTGGCTTTCGACGGCAGCGATGCGTCCGGCGCTCCCGCCAACCAATCGCGCCTGCCTGGCATCAGGTGGGCCGATGCCTGACGTCAAGCACGCCCACGCCACAGGGACGGCCTCGGCAACTTCGGCAGGGTCTGCCTCGTCCCCACCGACCAGCTCCTGGACGGCCGCCACAAAGGCGATGACCGCGTCACGGTCCGCTTTTGGGGCTCGCCGCACGTCGGCCACGCCCAGAACCCGCTCAGCAAAGGACACCGCGCCCGCCGACGACCCACAGCCGCCGCCGCCGCCCTCGGTGGGCGTCGAGGCCGCGCCAAGCCGCCTCGCGTCCAGCAGCTCGGCCAGGCGCGAGGCCCGGCTGGCCCGAGCGTCTGCTTCTCTCTGAGGTGGAGGTGGGGAAAGATATTGGCCGCGTGGGTGGACGCTGCTCGCCTCTGCGGGGGCCAGAATGGCAGCAGCAGCGGGCCGACGTCCCGGGGAGCACTCGACAAAGGCTCTGTACTCGCCTTGTGCGAGTCGATGCCTCGAAGAATCGATGTGAGTCGCGGAGTCTCGTTGCTGACGACGAACCGAGAGCTGGTCGACGCCCCCTCTGCCCTGCCGCGGGGCATCACCGACGCCCACTCGGCGTCTCGACCCATCGCTGGGCTGCCCGCCGCACGGGGAAGGCGGCGCGGGACTCAGGCCTAAACGAGGTTGTAGCAGCGAGATGAGCTCTATGATCTACCAGCGGTCCGGACCGCGTGGGGAAGAACGAACTGTGCGTTAGGGGCTGCCCAGGACGTGGGCGAAAGGCGAGCCGAGGGCTGGCGGTGGAGGACACACTCACTCCACATGGCGTGTATAGAGAAGTCCTTCCCGAAATTTCACTGGACTTCATGACCGTCATGATGCTACGATGCCCTCTCTCTCTGTCTTCAGCCGCGGTGGTAGGCTCCTCGTCGTGCTTTCGTCCCACCACGGCCGTTCCCACGTCAGCCGTCGCGTCGCAGGCGTTGGCTGGCGTTCGCCGCCCTCTCCCGGCGTTTCGGCGAGAATTGAGGGACGTGATAACTCGAATATAACTTTTCGTTTAGCTCGAAGTTAAACCTGCCAATTTTTCCAACACAATTAGAGTTCTTCCTCGCTCTCCAGATCATCACCCCTGCGTGGCCGCGCCCCCCAACCACCGCCCGCCGCCGACGCATGGGACGAGCCCCC
>Ga0181574_10001512_pt1 | contig 21792 bp, 27 predicted proteins | sample 101ome_24_FD_145600 | JGI IMG/M metagenome (GOLD analysis project Ga0181574, IMG submission 145600) | Coastal salt marsh microbial communities from the Groves Creek Marsh, Skidaway Island, Georgia - 101410AT metaG (spades assembly) | ecosystem: Environmental > Aquatic > Marine > Intertidal zone... | reverse complement strand
CTGGAACAACAACTACAGTTTCATATGACCTGACATTCCCTGATTCTGTTGGTTCTGCTAATGATGTAATGAAGATTGATGCTACAGGCAATCTTGATTTTGTATCTAATACCAAGACACTTAACTTTGTAATTGGTGATGGTAGTGGAACACTTACTACGGGCATTAAAGGACACGTTGTTCTTGATGCCGATTATACATTAACAGCTCATACATTAGTTGGTTCGCTATCTGGAGCATTAACTGTTACTGTTAGTAGGACATCAGCACCAACATATCCTTTATTATCAGCACCAACATATTCAAATATTATAACATCTACATTAGCAACAAATGAATACGCAGATAAAACTGGCAGTTTATCTATTTCAATTTCTGCTGGGGATGTGTTAGAATTTAACTTAACTGCTAACGGCGGTTCTCATACATACGCAACTATAGCACTCACATTAGTACCCGCTTAATAAATTATGGCAACTGAAACTTTAGTACCAGATGGTACAGTATTTACATTGACACAACTTTCTGGTAATGTTGGCGATGTAGATAACACTATTGCATCTGCTGATGGTGTATTTTTGACGAACCTAGAAACCAATGGTAATACACCAACTGTTCTGGCGTCATTTCCCACAGCATCTGGAGATTTAACGACAGGAGTTAATCAGGCATTTAGAGCACGGGTTGGAAAGGATTCTACTGGAGGTAATAATCCACAATTTACAATTGCTGTAATTGACAATGGAGGCACATTAACATCATCTACATTTACGGCAACTGATACTGTTAGTGATTTTTCTCTCACTTGGGATGCTGGCAATTTTACATTATCAGATGGTGCTGGTGCTAATTTAGAGATTCAAGTTAGTCAATCTAGTGGAGGAACTGGTAGGGGTGCTAATCGAAGATGGATTGAAGTTGACGAACTTGAATGGAACGTTGAATATGACGTAGTTGTTGGTGGTGCTGCTGTTAGTCAAGCCATACTCATATGATAAATACTTAAAAAGTAGGTTGTAAGAATGGCTCAACCATCAACTCGGGCAGAGTTCACTGACTATTGCTTAAGGAAACTTGGTGCTCCTGTATTAGAAATTAACGTAGATGACGATCAAGTTGATGACTTGATTGATGATGCTATCCAATTCTATCAGGAGTATCATTATGATGGTGTAGAAAAGATGTATCTCAAGCATCAACTTACAGCAGATGAACTAACTAGATTTAAAAGTTCAAATCAAAATACTATTGCTGGAGATGACAATCCAGCACCAGTGACAACGGACACTTGGATTGAAAGAGATAATTATCTACAAGTACCGGACCATGTGATTGGTATTTCTAAAGTGTGGGGACTATCTAGCAGTACAATTAGAGGTAATTTATTTGGACTTACATATAGATTATTTTTAAATGATTTGTATTCTTTTGGTTCAGTTGATTTACTGAACTATTACATGGTAAAACAATATCTAGAAACTATTGATATGGTAATCAATAGTGGTTCTCTTGTTGGATTTAGATTTAATAAGAGACAAGATAGATTATATGTTGATATCGACCCATCATTTCTTACAGCAGATGATTTTCTTATTATTGAATGCCATCGTGCATTAGACCCAGCATCTTGGACTCAAGTATGGAATGATAGTTTCCTCAAGAAGTATGCTACTGCTCTCATCAAGAGACAGTGGGGACAGAACATGATTAAGTTCAACAACGTTCAACTCCCAGGCGGTATCACAATGAATGGACGCCAGTTATATGAGGATGGCAACATGGAAGTGTTGGCATTAGAAGAGAAGATGATGTCACATTATCAATTACCACCCCTAGATATGATCGGATGATATGCCTACCAGTCACTACTTTCCGCTGTACTACAAAAATGATGGCAGCGAGCAAAATTTATATCAAGATTTAGTAGACGAACAGATACGTCTGTTTGGTAGCGACATCTATTATATCACAAGAAAAACAATACGAGACCAGGCATTAAATCAGATTGTCTTCTCAGAGTTTAGTGAGAAGATTGTTATCGAAGCTATGCTACAGAACGTAGAAGGTTTTGGAAATCAATCTGAGTTCATCAGCAAGTTTGGTTTAAGAGTTACGGACGAGATTACATTTACGATGTCAGTTCGTAGGTGGGAACAGGAATCCACACGCCTGAATAATCTAGAGGTGGAGTCTAGACCTAATGAAGGCGACTTAATCTTTTTCCCATTGACAGGTGATTTGTATGAGATTAAGTTTGTCGAAAGAGAAGCGCCATTCTATCAGTTAGGCAAACTATATTTCTTCACAATGACCTGTGAAATCTACGAGGTTGGTAGTGAAGACATTGATACTGGTATTCCTGAGATAGACGACATTGAAGCAGACAACGATTATGCCATTAGTTTTGTTCTTGCTGATGGAGGCACTGGTAATTATTATATTGGTGATAAAGTTGAATTCTATACTGACGTAGTTGTTGGTAATCTAGCAAATCCAACTGGTATCAAGGGTGAAGTATCTGACTGGGATGCTCCATCCAGAAGACTTGAACTTATTAATGTTACTGGTGATTGGGATGAAACTTATTATGTTGGTAGAGAATCCGGTGCAGATACAAATGTAAATACAACAGATGGTATATATCAGTTAGGAACTCAGGCAGAATTTACTGATATAGATGACGCCAATACTGACTTTGATGATAATAAATACATTGAAGAAGCTGCGGATGATATTCTGTTATGGACGGAAGAAAATCCTTTTGGCGAAGTCGGTAATCTAAATGGTAACTTCTGATGTTTGGAACTGAATACTATCATAGAGCTATAGACAATACCGTAAAAGGTTTTGGTACGCTCTTCAACAATATAAAAATTGTTAGGAAAGATCCCACTACAGGAGAAGTTCTACAGAAGCAGCGGGTGCCTTTGGCATATGGTCCTAGAGCAAAGTTTGAAACTAGATTAGAACAGAACCCAGAACTACAGAAGAAGGCAATTACTTTGCCATTCATGTATTTTGAGATGACTGGTTTGAGTAGAGATTCATCTAAGCAACTACCACCTATCACAAAAATTTTAGCACCACAAACAGATGAGTCTGGAAACAACACTGGTATATCTGAGCAGTATGTTCCTGTAGCATATGACTTTGATTTTGAAGTAGGATTTATGGTGAAGGATACCTACGAAGGTAATCAAATACTAGAACAGATTCTACCATTCTTCCAACCATACTATAACATCACTATCAACTTCATTCCTGATATGAATGAATATAAGGATGTTAAAATTAATCTAAGTAGTGTTGATTATGAAGATGATTGGTTGGATGACTTTAGTGACAGAAGAAAGATTACATACACACTTAGATTTGTAGTCAAGTCATACATCTACGGACCTTACACCAAGGCAGATACAATCAAGAAAGCAACAATCTTCGAGACTGCTGGTGGTCTTGGCACTCCAAGAAGAGCAGTCAAGCGTGTCACTGAGGTTGAACCGCTCAAGGATTACGATGGTGATGGTGATATCGATACCGCAGATAGAGACCTAGTATCTCCAGCAGATACTTTTGATGATGATTACGGATTTAGCTTTGATGTATTTGAAGGAGATGATGCACAGTCATGAACGAATTTGAAAAGAGTATGGAAGAGACCTTTGACATTGAAGTGGCAAAGGAAGAACCTATTGAAAAATTTAAGCAAGCAAAGAAACGAGCAGAGGACAACCACCAGGACAAGGACTACGAATACGTTCGTGGTTCTCTCTATGACCTCATTGAGAAGGGTCAGGAAGCAGTCAATGGTGCTCTAGAGATCGCACAGGAGTCGGGTCATCCTAGAGCGTATGAGGTGGCGGGCAACCTCATCAAGCAGACCACAGAGATGGCAGAGAAACTGACTGACTTGCATAAGAAGATGAAGGATTTGGATGAAGATAAATCTGGTCCTAAGACAGTCACAAATAATAACTCGATGTTTATTGGCAGCACTTCTGATTTACAAAAAATGCTTAAGTCAATGGGCGTAAAGAATAAATAAAAATAAAAAATGTCTTACATCAGACACGACGAAAATAATGATCCCGTTGTACCACAACCATCATCAACATCAGTAACCATTTATAGTGGCACTGAGGGATGGACTGATATTACATATGAAGATTGGAATGCTGATTATATTGCCAGAAATGTTGACAATAGTGTGAGAACTCCTGGTGTGTATCAGGCAAGAAATGCTGATAATACACCAAGAACTCCAGCAGCATATCAAAGACACGACAAAGATAACAATCCGGTATTAATCTAATGGCACAATGGAATAAAGATACGCAAGACTATAGGGCACAGGACACTACCAACTTTGAAGTAGTGATGCTGGCAGACCAGAATGGCAATCCATTGAATAGTTATGGTGCTGCTGCTAACATTCCTATTGCTGCTGGACTGTTAGAAGGATATTCACACATCAATAAGTTTGGATTTAGAGATACTATTGCTAATTCTTGGCAAACCATCTGGGATAAAGCAACAGATTATGCATACTATGCTGCCGCTACAGTAACTGCAGTTGCAGATAATGCTGGTCAGGGCACGACTGATGATGGCGGAACTGTAGAGGTTCAGGGTTTAGATGAAAACTATGCTCCAGTAACAGAAACGTTGACTATTGGTGGTGCTGCATCAGTAGCACAATTCTCCAGAGTGTTCCGTGCAAGAATGATTACTCCAAATACTGGCACAACTAATGATGATGAAATTAGAATTAAAAATGGTGTCAATGATGTAGCAGTAATTATTGCTGGTGCTGGTCAAACTTTGATGTCCTTATATACGATCCCTGCTGGCAAGACAGGATATTTGATGAAACTTCAAGGTTCTATTGATGCTAACAATGATGCTCTGTTTAGATTGTATGCAAGACCTTTTGGTGGAGCATTTAATGTTAAAGGTCAGTTTGGAGTATTTGCTTCTGGGTTCAACTATGACTATCCAGTTCCTTTAAGATTTGAAGAGAAAACAGATATAGAAATAAAAGGTCTATCTCAAAATGGTGTAGGTGGTGGAGCAATCTTTGATATTATACTTGTAGATAACGAGGTATAAATATGAAGTCGTTTAAGCAATTCAGGAATGAGCTCAACGAATCAGCCTGGACCAGAAAAGAAGGACAAAATAAGTCCGGAGGACTTAACGAAAAAGGACGAAAGTCTTATGAAAAGGAGAATCCAGGATCAGACCTTAAAGCACCAAGCAAGAAGGTTGGAAATCCCAGGAGGGCATCCTTCTGCGCTAGAATGAAAGGAATGAAGAAGAAACTTACTAGCAAGAAGACTGCTAATGATAAGGATTCTAGAATTAATAAATCACTACGAGCCTGGAATTGCTAGTGTATCTTGAACCGCATCTCAATAAAAAATCTGCGGAGTGTTCCCAACTTTGGTATGAGTGGGAGACTTTGTGGCGAAAAAAGCATTAGGAGCACCGGAAGCGAGAAGGCGATGGTGTAAATGTGCTGATGAATTAGGGGAAATGGTAAGTGAGGAAGTCAAAACAAATCCTCGTTACAATAATGTAAGAATGGAGTGGTAACAACATACATAATGTAGATATATTAAGACAAATGAAGTTTCTTTTAGGACTACTTGCTTCACTATTTTTTGCACTTCCTGCATGGGCTGTTGACGTTCAAATGGGTTACGATGGTAATCTTGTGTTTGAACCTGCTGAAGTTTCTATTGCTGCTGGGGAGTCAGTTCATTTTGTTAATAATATGCTTCCTCCTCATAACGTAGTTGTGGAGGACCATCCAGAGATTTCACACGAAGGTCTTGCTATGATGCCCGGCGAAGAATTTGATGTTACCTTTGCTGAAGCAGGGGATTACACATACTGGTGCGGACCACATAAAGGTGCCGGTATGATTGGAACTGTTCACGTTTCTTGACACAAACCTAAAAGTATAATTAAGTACAGCACTATACAAAAATAATGTGCTAGGATAAATACAAATTATACAATTGGGAATAGTACCATGCCAGATAAGGAAATGTCCGACCTGAAACTTGACAGGAAGGAATGTCCAAAGTGCGGTGCTGTTTGGATAAACGGACAACACTACTGGTCTGGTACTGGGAATAAAGGAAATGAGTTGGATCTTGCTGGCTTGGTGTGTAATAAGCTTGGTGATGACACTTGTATCAATCCTGTAAAGGGTAGTGATGGTGGAGACACCTGGGACGCACGTCTAAATATTCTTGACAGATATAATGAAGATCTAGATAGAGCGAATGAGTGGTAAAGATTTATACTTAGGCAACCCTAACCTCAAAAAAGTTGGGGTTGATATTGAATTTACTAAAGAACAAGTAAGTGAATATTTAAAATGTAAAGCAGATCCAATCTACTTTACCAAAAATTATATGAAAATTATTTCTCTTGATGAGGGTATTATCCCATTCAAGATGTGGGACTTTCAAGAGAAATTAATTAAAGACTTCCACGAAAATAGATTTAACATTGCCAAGCTTCCTAGACAGACTGGTAAATCTACCACAGTGGTTTCTTATCTTTTATACTATGCTATTTTTAACGATAACGTTAATATTGGTATCCTAGCAAACAAGGCATCTACTGCGAGAGACCTATTGGGTCGCCTTCAGTTAGGATATGAAAACTTACCTAAGTGGATGCAGCAGGGTGTTGTTGCGTGGAACAAAGGTAGTATGGAACTTGAGAATGGTTCCAAGATTCTTGCTGCTTCCACATCAGCATCTGCCGTCCGAGGGATGTCATTCAACATTCTATTCCTAGACGAATTTGCGTTCGTTCCAAATCATATTGCAGAAGAGTTCTTTTCTTCTGTGTATCCTACGATTACCTCAGGTAAATCAACGAAGGTTATCATTATTTCAACGCCTTATGGTATGAACCACTTCTATAAGATGTGGCAGAACTCCGTTCAAGGTAAGAGTGATTACGTTAATAATGAAGTGCATTGGTCTCAGGTTCCTGGTAGAGATGCTGATTGGAAAGCACAAACTATTGCGAACACATCCGAGCGTCAGTTCACACAAGAATTTGAATGTAACTTCTTGGGTTCAGTTGATACGCTAATCTCAGCGGCTAAACTTCAGGCACTTACATTTACAGAACCAATCAAAAGTAACGCAGGACTTGATGTATATGAAAAAGCACAGAAAGGTCACGAATACATTATCACAGTTGATGTCGCAAGAGGCATTGGTGGAGACTACTCCGCTTTTATTGTATATGATATCACTACGATGCCATATCGTATCGTAGCAAAATATAGAAACAACACAATTAAACCTGTACTATTTCCTAGTGTTATATTCCAGGTTGCAAAAGAATATAACATGCCGTATATCCTGGTAGAGGTAAATGATATTGGTGATAGTATTGCTGCTACTCTCAACTACGATCTTGAATATCCTAATGTTCTTATGTGTGCTATGCGCGGTAGGGCAGGTCAAATAGTGGGACAAGGATTCTCAGGAAACAAAACACAACTAGGTGTCAAGATGAGTATCACTGTAAAGAAACAGGGATGCGCTAATCTTAAAGCAATTGTTGAAGAAGATAAATTACTCTTCGAAGATTATGATATTTTATCTGAACTCACTACATTTATACAAAAGAAACAATCATTTGAAGCAGACGAAGGTTATCATGATGACCTAGTTATGTGTATGGTTCTGTTTGCCTGGTTGGTAATGCAGGATTACTTTAAAGAGATGACCGACCAAGATGTTCGTCGTAGAATCTACGAGGAGCAACGTAATCAAATCGAACAAGACATGGCACCATTTGGATTTATTGATGATGGATTAGGTGACGATACTTTTATGGATGGGGATGGAGACCTCTGGGCATATGGAGATTCTCAGGAAGAAGTTAGCTACATGTGGAACTACTGATTTTAATAAATAATTCTAGATAAATTTGGATGTCACGGAGAGTATCACATGGCTAGTCAAGTCTCGCCTGGAGTAATTATCAGAGAGCGCGATCTCACAAATGCAACTATTGTGGGTTCTCAGGCTCTTAGAGGAGCAATTGCTGCAGCCTTCCAAAAAGGACCAGTTGATGAAGTTGTTGCTATCAATTCACAAAAAGAATTAGTCGATACTTTTGGTGGACCAATTGATGAGATTGCAGAAGATTGGTTTGTAGCATCCGAATTCCTTTCATACGGTGGACGTTTAGCCGTAACCAGAGTTGCTGATGCTGCAGCGGCAGCTGCCACTGATAGTAATCTTGTTACTGCAGCATCAGTAGGTAGTTGGGGTAATGACCTAGAGGTTGTTGCTGTTGATAGAGGATACGACCAGAACGTAACTTTTACTCAAGCACCTGGTGTTGTTGCTGATGGAACAGTACTAACATTTGTGAGTGGTAAGACAGCAACACTATATTCATGGGATCCTGCTACTCTAACTGGACAAGTTATTAATACATCTGGTGGTGCTATCGTAACCACAGACGAGATTGACATTCCCGATACTGGAGTTGTTGCAAGTGGTGCCGTAAGCAATCTAGTTGGTACTACAGATCTTGGTGATAATTCATACACAGTTACTCTTTCTGGTGGTAGTTCAACATCTGACGCGACACTAGCATTTGATGTAGCAAGTGGTGTAGTTACAGTCACTTCTTTTACTGGTGGTCTTGGATACGTTGATGGTGAAGTGATTGCAGTTACGGATTCAGATTTAGGTGGTGGTGGTTCAACAGGAACTCCTGTTACATTCGACCTCACAGTAACTGTAGTTGATGACACAAACCCAGTAACTGCAGTTAGCGACTGGTATAGAAACGCTACAGTAACTGTAGGAAGTTTTGTATTTAAATTAAATGATATTGGTCCCCGTCCCGGAACATCCGAGCAGGGCGCTACTTTAGGATTTAGCGAGGATGAGTTCCACATTGCTGTTATTGATTCAACAACAGGAACTATTTTAGAATCATTCCAGTATCTATCTAAACTTACAGGTGGTAAGTCACCACAAGGTGCAAACACATACTACCGCACACTAGTCAACCAGTCTTCAGCAAATATTGTTCTAGCAGCATTACCATTTTCGGGCGATGCATTTGGTGCTGGCGGCGCTTGGGATACTGCTGATCTTGATGTTTCAGCAGCTTCTGGTGCTCTCAAGCGTTTAGCAGTTAAGCAATTTGACCTCTCAAGTGGTTCGGATGCTAATTATGCATATCCAAATGATGCTCTAGAAATTTTTAGAACTTTTGACGAGTTTGATCTAGACTTCATTCTTATGGGTGGTTCAGGTGATGATGAGTCAGATTCACTTGCTAAAGCGGGAACTGCAATTAGTATTGCTACCGAAAGAAAAGATTGTGTAGCGTTTGTTTCCCCACATAAAGGAAATCAACTTAATGGCGATACTCCACTATCAGCAGCAGCTGCTAAGACTAATACTCTTAATTATTTTGCTAACCTAGCATCCACATCATACGCAGTATTTGATTCTGGTTATAAGTATCTTTATGACCGTTTTAATGACGTGTTCCGTTATGTGCCTTGCAACGGAGACGTTGCTGGACTATGCGTTTCAACATCCGCTGCACTTGCTGACTGGTATTCACCTGCAGGATTGAACAGAGGTTCACTAAGAAATGCAATTAAGTTAGCATATAACCCAAATAAATCCGATAGAGACGACCTATATTCTGAAAGAATCAATCCTATCGTATCTCTTCGTGGTAGTGGTATTACGCTGTTTGGTGACAAGACAGCACTTGCTTCACCATCAGCATTCGATAGAATTAACGTTCGTCGTTTGTTCCTCAATATCGAGAGGCGAGTTGACGCTCTTTCCCAGGGAGTATTATTTGAACAAAATGATTCTCTTACAAGAGCAAGTTTTTCTGGTGCTGTTAATTCCTACCTTTCTGAAATTCAAGCAGATAGAGGACTAACAGATTTCTTTGTTGTTTGTGACGATTCTAATAACACCCCATCAGTTATTGATCGTAACGAGTTTGTTGCGGATATTTATCTGCAACCAGTACGCTCTGTTAACTTTATTACAGTTACATTAACTGCTACAAGAACCGGAGTATCATTCTCTGAAGTAGTTGGTCAGTGATAATTATTTTTCCAAACAACAAAAAAAGAGGTAAAAAAACATGGCATCAATGAGTTCATTTATCACAAAGATTGGACAAGGTGTAAAACCAAATCTGTTCAGTGTGAGCATTCCATTCCCAGAATTTGTGGGATTGAGTGCAGAAGATAAGAAACTAACTGACCTTCTATGTAAGTCAGCAGCACTACCAGGTTCCAACTTGGGTGTTATTGAAGTTCCTTTCCGTGGTAGAACAATTAAAATCGCAGGTGATAGAACCTTCGATACATGGTCTGCTACATTCTTTGCTGATAAGGACATGAAGAGTAGAGCATACTTTGAAGCATGGTTGAATGCAATTAACAACCATAACTTTAATGGTGCGGATCTTCCTAACCTTGCTGGAGATGATAAGTATTCAGTTGATGTTGTCGTCAACCAGTTGGAAAGAGGACAAGAAACAGATGTAACGGGTGCAGGTACTAACGGTAGAATCATCAGAGCATACGAACTTAAGTACGCTTTCCCAACTTCAGTTTCTCAAATCGATCTTGCTTATGATAGCAATGACCAGATTGAAGAATTTACAGTTGAGTTCCAGTATTCCTACTGGCAGGCTGCCGCAGGTGGTAGAGAAGGTGCAAGTAACAACCCTGGAGTAACTAACTAATTTACTTCTATAAATAGGTCATAGCACAGTTATAGACCTTATGTTATGAGTAAATTATTTGGATTTCTCATCAACAATCCGGCGGAGCTGAAGGGTCAATCTCCAGTTCCGCCGTCTTCTAATGAAGACGTAACCACCGTAGCCGGTGGTTATTTTGGTACATATGTTGATGTTGAAGGTGGTAATGCCAGAAATGAATTTGATTTAATTAAACGCTATCGTGCTATGGCGTTGCATCCAGAGATTGATTCTTCTGTAGATGAAATTGTAAATGAATTTTTAGTTACTGATGCTAAAGATGCACCTGTAGAAATTGAGTTATCAAATTTACAAGCGGGGGCAACATTAAAAAGAAAAATTAGAGATGAGTTTGAATACATTCTTAAACTCCTTAATTTTGATTTAAATGCACACAATATTATTAGGCAATGGTATATTGATGGTCGTTTATATTATCACAAAGTTGTAGATCTTGCTAATCCAACTAAGGGTATCACTGAACTAAGACAGATTGATCCTCTTAAAATTAAAAAAGTTAGACAGAAGATTGGCAAAGATGAGCAAACAAAACACACTATCCAAGGCAGTGCTTTGGAGTATGACTGGGGTGAGTACATTGATTACTATGTCTATAATCCTAAAGGTTTTGGTGGCAATCTACCTGCAGTAACTGGAACCTCTGACTATGGTATTAGTCAAGGTGTGAGGATTGCAGCAGATGCTATTACATATTGCGGTTCTGGACTGCAAGATATGACTAAGAAAATGACTCTTAGTTTCCTGCATAAGGCAATCAAAGTACATAATCAGTTGCGTATGATTGAGGATGCGATTGTTATCTATCGTTTATCACGCGCACCAGAAAGAAGAATTTTTTACATTGATGTTGGTAATCTACCTAAGGTAAAAGCAGAGCAATACCTTAGAGATGTGATGAACCGCTATCGTAATAAATTAGTTTATGATGCAAACACTGGTGAGATTAGAGATGACAAAAAGCATATGAGTATGCTTGAAGACTTCTGGCTTCCTCGTCGTGAGGGTGGTAGAGGAACTGAAATCTCTGTACTACCAGGTGGTCAAAATCTTGGTGAACTTAAAGACCTTGAGTATTTCAAGAAGAAACTTTACAACTCACTTAACCTACCACCTTCACGTTTAACTGACGACAACAAAGGATTTAATCTTGGTAAAACAACTGAGGTACTTAGAGATGAACTGAAGTTCACTAAGTTTATTGGTCGTCTCCGCAAGAGGTTTGGCGAAATCTTCAATGATATGTTGAAGACGCAACTAGTTCTTAAGCGTGTTATTACTCCCGATGATTGGGAGGAGATGAAGGAACATATTCAATATGATTTTCTATTCGACAATCACTTCAACGAACTCAAAGAAGCAGAACTTAACTTACAAAGAATTCAAATTGCCACACAGTTTGATCCGTTTGTTGGCAAGTACGTTTCTATTGAATGGATTCGTAAAAACGTTCTCCAACAAAGTGAGAAAGAATATAAGGAGATTGATAAGCAAATGAACGCTGAGATTAATCTTGGTCTTGCTATGTCACCTGCTGATATTAATACATTCGATATGATGGATAGACAGAATGATGCTTTTGCTCCAGAGTTGGAAGCACAAGCAGATGCTGACGATCATGAAAGGGAGCAAGAGATTGCTGCTGCAGACCATGAGCGTGAGATGAAGAAAATGAAGGCTGCGCCTAAACCTCCAGCGTCTAAACCAAGTTCTTCGTCTAAATAAATAATATTGCTAACCAATTATAGTTATGTCTGATACTAATCAATCTCTAGAGAAGGCAGTGGATGCCATTTCAAATGGCGACCGTGCAACTGCTATTGACCTTCTCAATGATGTGATGCTTGCTAAATCGTCAGAAGTTATTGACACCTACAAACAAGTAGTTGCTCAAACAATGTATGACGAGATTATGGATAATACCACAGAGGAACCAGAAGAATGAAACTAATTACAGAAGGAAATTTTGAACACGTTCAGATTCTCACTGAAGAGTCTGATGGCAAAAAGAATCTGTATATTGAAGGAGTATTTCTTCAGTCCGAGATTAAAAATCGTAATGGTAGAGTCTATCCACTATCAGTTCTAGAAAGAGAAGTTGGTAGATATAACGAAGAGTATGTAAAGTCTGGTAGAGCAGTTGGAGAACTGGGACACCCTGATGGTCCAACTATCAACTTACATCTTATCTCACATAAAATTACATCCCTAAGAAAAGAGGGAAATAATTTTATTGGTAAAGCAAAAATTCTAGAGTCAATGCCACAAGGTGCATTGGCAAAGAATCTAATTAATGAAGGTGTGAAGCTAGGAGTTTCCTCCCGAGGTATGGGTTCCCTAGAAGAAAAGAATGGTGCTAATTATGTTCGTGACGATTTTATGCTCGCTACTGCTGCTGATATTGTAGCAGATCCTTCCGCTCCTGATGCATTTGTTAATGGAATCATGGAAGGTAAAGAATGGGTATGGGAAGGTGGCATCCTAAAGGAACGCCACATTTCAGAAATGAAGCGCAGCATAGATACTGCTCCATCACATGAGCTCCAAGAGCGCATTGTGAAAGCGTTTGAGGCGTATGTCTCAAACAAATTAATTTAATAAATAACTACAGCACTAAATATCAAAGTTAAGAGGGAAACTCAGATGTCAGATATGTTAAACGAAAAGTTTGGTGAGTTTGTAACTCAGAACAATTTGATGGAAAGTATGCCAACAATGACAGCGGAACCCGCTCCAACTGTGAAGGCAGACGTAATTCCTGGTTCTGGTTCGGACCCATCCGCTGTTTCGGGTGATCCCCAGCAGCGCAATAAAATGTCCGGTGACCCCGCTCCAACAGTGGGAACCGACGTTGTACCAGGAACACAGTCAGTTACAGATTTAGGTGGAAGTACATCCGCACCACTTCACAGTAATGATGAAGATGGAGAAGAGAATCCTGGTGCCAAAGCGGCCGCTCCTGTTTCCCAAGTATCTGGCGACCCACAACAGCGTCATGGTAATCATCACCCTGACCCCGCTCCTACTGTCGGTGCTGAAGTAGCATATGCTACATCTGTAGGTCCTGCGGTAACATATCCAATCAAACCATCGTTCGAAGGATTTGATGTATCTGATGATGTAAAAGCACTCACAGAAGGTCTAGAATTAACTGAAGAGTACAAAGAGAAGATTGAAACCATCTTCGAAGCAGCAGTTAAAGCTAAGATTTCTGAAGAGTACGACAAGCTTGTAGAACACTTTGCCACTGAACTTGATAAGCAAGTATCGACTGCTAAGGCAGAAATTAGCGAGGAAGTTGATGGCACAGTGAACTACGCTATTAACCGCTGGTTGGAAGAAAACCAAGTAGCGATTGATCGTGGTATCAAAAACGAACTTAATGAGGAACTTATTTCCGGTTTCCTTAATGTATTAAGTGCGAACCACGTCAATATTCCAGACGACAAAATTGATGTCGTAGAAGGAATGGCTGAAACTATTCGTGAAATGGAAGACCGCCTTAACGAGCAAGTTAAGAGCAATATTGAAATTAGTAAGCAACTCTCTGAGGTAAAAAGCGTCGTAATTCTGAACCAAGTTTCAGAAGGTCTAGCTGATACTCAGAAAGAAAAACTAGCAGCACTTGCTGAGGGTGTAGATTTCAAATCCACAGAGGATTACACAAAGAAACTCACCACTATCCGCGAGTCTTATTTTAAGACCGAGGCAGTCAAGTCTACAGTTGATGAAAATCCAGTAGAAATCACTGAGGAGATGTCACCAGCAATGGCGGCAACCGTAAGAGTTCTTCGTAACTGGAATTCGTAATTTTTAACAGTACACTTTAACACAGAGCTAAAAAAATGTTGGACACAACCCCAAGAGCTCTAGTAAATAAGTGGGCACCTGTTCTTAACGAAGGCGAGTCTATTCAAGATAAGCATAAGAAAGCAGTAACCGCTCAACTACTAGAGAACACAGCAAACATGATCGCGCAAGAGCGTGGCATGTTAACAGAAGCCCCCAACACTGTTGGTGGTTTAGATGCAACCGGAGGAGCATTATCCGGTGGCGGACTAGCAGCTACTCCTGAAACAGGCGGACTTGCTGGTTTCGACCCAATTCTAATTGGACTAATCAGACGTTCAATGCCTAACCTAATGGCATATGACATCTGTGGCGTTCAGCCCATGAACGGTCCTACTGGACTAATCTTCGCAATGAAGTCACAGTATCAGGAGCAAGGTTCTACCCTACGCGGTGGTCCTGAAGCACTCTTCAACGAACCTGATCCTAACTTCTCTGCTACATCTCCTTCTTCAGAGACTAATGGAATTGCAGACTACAACATTGATTACACAGGTGCCGGTGGCGATAACCTATCACCACTAGGAACTGTTCAGTCACAACAAGCTGGCAACCTAGAAGCAAACCCTGGTCTACTCAACGACGGTGGTTCTTACGAGGGTGGAGCATCTGGAGTTCGTGGAATTGAAAGAGACGTTGCTGAGACTCTAGGAGCAGCAGGAACTCTATTCAACGAGATGTCATTCAGCATTGAGAAGACTTCTGTGTTCGCAAGAACCAGAGCACTCAAAGCAGAGTACACTCTAGAACTAGCACAAGACCTCAGAGCAATTCATGGTCTTGATGCAGAGGGAGAACTTTCGAACCTTCTTTCCAGCGAGATTCTTGCTGAAATCAACCGTGAAGTTGTTCGTACAGTTTATACCATCGCTAAGCCTGGCGCACAGAACAACGTTGCTGCCGCTGGTCTATTCGACCTAGACGTTGACTCCAACGGACGTTGGTCTGTTGAGAAGTGGAAGGGTCTAATGTTCCAGATGGAGCGTGACGCTAACGCTATCGCACAAGAGACCCGTAGAGGCAAGGGTAACTTCATGATCACTTCTGCTGACGTTGCTTCCGCAATGGCAATGGCAGGTGTTCTTGACTATTCCTCAGGTCTAAACGGTGCAGGTGGTCCTGGTATTGGCGAAGTTGACGATACCGGTAACCTCAGAGTTGGTACAATGAACGGACGCATTGCTGTCTACATTGACCCATATTCTGCTAACATCGCTGACACCCACTACTATGTAATGGGTTATAAGGGTTCTAATGCATATGACGCAGGTCTATTCTACTGCCCATATGTTCCCCTCCAGCAACTACGCAGCATCGATCCTAACACCTTCCAGCCCAAGATTGCGTTCAAGACCCGCTACGGCATGGTTGCGAACCCATTCGTTACTAAGGCAAATGGTGATCCTGACCAAGGAGATCTCACTGCAAACCGTAACCAGTATTACAGAAGAGTTACTATCAAGAACCTCATGTGATATCTTGTTCATAAACCGACACAGGACTCCCGCAAGGGGGTCCTTTTTTTATACATAGTTGTAATTGCTTAAGTGCTTGTGCCTAGAAATACTATGACTAGAGACGAGATTAAAAACTTTGTTTTGAAATGTAAGAATGAACTTTATAATGGAACACATATTAATAAAGGTGGTGAGTGGCATGACGGAGCACACTACGAATTAAACAGAATTCTCGACAAAATAGATGAGTATTCAAGATAAAGAATTTATAGAACTGCTGGGCAGGGTAACTAAATACAAAATGGACATCCTCTTTGAGGAACCATGTCCTCTGTATGAAGATGAAAATTTTTATTGGCATGACTATATCTCCCAAAATCCAGAAACTAAATTATGAAGATGATGTATTTGGAAGCAGTAATATAATTATATTAGACGACTGTTTTAACTATAACGAAATTAATTTGATTTACATGATGTGTATGAAACGTTCATACTATTTGGGAAATCAAAGTCGGCAAGATGTACAAAATAATCCACAAGATAGATTAGTTTCTGAACTAACGGATGATGATATAGTTTTATCTGGATTACTTGACGAAAGGAGGAGAAATATATTTTCACCTTTTCTAGATATGTCTTCCAATATACAATCAGCATATGTAAATTTAGGTATAAAAAGCGATATCTATAATATCCACATGGATTACATGGGTAGAAAACAAAATCATGTACCTAAAACATTTTTATATTATGCAAATATAGAGTGGAAATCTAACTGGGGAGGTTCAACATTATTATACAATTCTTCTGGAGAGGATATCGTAAAAGCGATAGAATTTAAACCAGGTCGTGTTGCAATATTTGATTCCAGAATTCCACATATGGCAACTCCAGCAACGGGTATAGGTCCAGCGTACAGATTTACGATAGCATTTAAATTTATAGGTAAAACAAATGTCTGATTGGTATAAAGAACAACCAAGAAACAGGAATTTTTTATCCCCACAGGGATTTAAAATGAACTTTGAAATTTTTCCAGACACAGAGTTCTTTTGCCAAGCAGTTAATTTTCCTGACATTTCAGTTCCATTTACTGATGTTCCAACTAGATTTAGATCTTTTCCTATTATAGGTGGGGGTGGTGTAAGTTATGGGGACTTACAAGCTACCTTTATTATTGATGAAGATATGCATAACTATGCTGAGATATTTAATTGGATACGAAACAACGGACAGTCTGAAAATACAGCGCCACTGTATCTTTCAAGCGCACAACTTACAATCCTTACGTCAAATTTTAATGCAAACCTTGTAGCAGATTTTAGATACATGTTCCCGTTCTCCTTGTCTCAAATTCAATTTGATGCTACAATAGGAGAAGAGAGTGTTGTTACAGCACAGGCATCGTTCAAGTATGCCCAAATGAGTTTCCGTGATAATAGCTTTAACGTATATGACCCGAATTGAAAAACTTGCTAAATTATTTGATCACATTAAAGAAGAATGGAGGAAGGATAGTCAAATTGATTTTGATATTAAAGACGGAGTATACTCTGAGAACCTAAGTGTTATCTCGTTAGACACTCCTTTTCAACACAATAAATACTTAAACCATCATAGCGATCTTTCATTAATGAAGGTGTCGCTGGAATTTGAATTTAGAAAACTCATCAGAGAGAAGCGAGAGTATTACGGAGGGGAGGCAGACGCAAAAGTATATGCTGAGAAACCATTTGGTGCCAGCATTAAGACTTCTGAAAAGATGAGGGTATATCTAGATTCAGATAAAGATATTCTGGACATAGAAAGCAAAATTAAGTTAATCGATGTGATGCTTAATTATCTTGATAATGTAATGAAGATGATCACCCAGCGAAACTACCTGGTAAAGAACGCAATTGAATGGGAGAAATTTACTAATGGGTTATAATGTCTGTCATCACCATTCAGAAAAAGAACGAGGTTTACTTCAAAGTAATAGGTGAACCACACGTCCATCAGGAACTATCAGACTACTTTACATTTGAACTTCCTGAGGCAAAGTTTCTAAGACGCAATCCTAGGTATCGACACTGGGATGGAACTATCCGCCTGTACTCCCCCGGTACAGGTGAGATATATTGTGGTCTCTTATCTCAGATACAAGACTTTGCTGAGAAGAGGTCATATGATATTGAGTATGTTAACAACAAATATTACGGCGATGTAGTAGAGACGAACGATGCTACTGCTCGCGGTATCAAAGGATTTATGAAAGATATCTCTAAGGTCAAACCTAGAGACTATCAGTATGACACAGTGTATAAAGCTATCAAGAACAATCGCGGTCTGTTTGTATCTCCAACAGGTTCCGGTAAGTCTCTGATGATTTATTCTCTTGTGCGTTGGTATTATGAAAGTGGTTCTAAGATTCTAATTATTGTGCCTACCACATCTCTTGTAGAGCAGATGGTGAAAGACTTCAAAGATTATGGTTGGAATGCTGACGACCATATGCATCAGATTTATTCTGGTAAGGACAAGAACACAAAGAAAGATATTATTATTTCTACTTGGCAATCACTCTACAAGTTTCCAAAACTATACTTTGATGACTTTGATTGTGTAATTGGTGATGAGGCACACCTGTTTAAGGCAAAGTCCCTCACTGGTCTGATGACTAAACTACACAATGCTAAGTATCGTTTTGGATTTACTGGAACACTAGATGGTAGTAAGACACACAAGTGGGTGCTAGAAGGATTGTTTGGACACTGTGAGAAAGTAACTCGCACTGATGATCTAATTCAAAAAGGATATCTATCTAACCTCAGAATTAAATGTCTAGTTCTCCGTCATGAGTATCAATACTTTAATGACTATCATGAAGAGATGGAGTACATTGTTTCTCATCAAAAGAGGAACAATCTTATTAAAAATTTAGTTAACAATCTAGATGGTAATACCCTTGTGTTATTCAACTATGTGGAGAAGCATGGGGAACCATTATACGAAATGATAAATAATAGTGTAGACCCTGAGCGCAAAGTATTCTTTGTATCTGGTGCTACTGATACTGAAGACAGAGAAGAGGTTAGGGAAATTGCAGAGAAAGAAGACAATGCCGTTATCGTTGCTTCTTATGGAACATTCTCTACTGGCATTAACATCAAGAGACTACATAACATCATCTTCGCCAGTCCTTCCAAGTCCAGGGTTAGAAATTTACAATCAATTGGTCGAGTCCTTAGAAAAGGCGACGGCAAAGCGATAGCAACACTATATGATATATCTGATAATATCTCTACTAAAGGCAGAGAAAATTATACACTTCGTCATCTCTACGAACGTTTAAAGATCTATCAAGAGGAGAACTTTAACTATGAAATCATTAAGATTAAATTGACATAATGGAAGAACCATTTTACGCAGTTATAAAACTGAAGACAGGGGAAGAGTTAGTATCTCAAGTTTCTTATGCTACTGAAGAAGGACTACTAACTCTTCAAGACCCTATGGTTGTTGAACCTATGCAGCAAAAGAAAGGTCGCCAGAACATAGAAGGATTTGTATTAAGAGATTGGATATATGCTTCTTATGATGATTTCTTTTTTATCAGTCTAGAAGATGTATTAACTATGTCTGAACTGGATGAGAATATAAAAAACTTTTACATTAACACTGTAGAAAATAAATCTGCACCTACCAATATACCTGATAATACAAAAATTGATATGGGAACTTATGGCGACAGTGGTGCCCGCCAATTTCTACCTGACCTGAGCGAAAAAGGGTATCTAGGTTCTGTAGAAGCAATGAAACAACTCCTAGAAGAACTCTATAAGAAGTCCTAGCTTTAAAGCTTATAGTTCTTTATCTCTCGGACATACTTATTCTAGTGTAGTTTCTGAGGTTTGTCAAGCCCCTTGACAGATGCTCTACACTCTGTTATAGTATAGAGACAACAAGCATACCAGCAATGGCACATGGCAAAAGCAAAAAGCAAAGAGTATTACGTCAACAATAAAGAGTTCCTTGAAGCTCTAATCGTATACAAAAATAAAGTTCAAGAGGCAGAGGAGCAAGGTAAACCAAAACCTCGTATCCCAAATTATATTGGCGAATGTTTTTTGAAGATTGCTACACACCTTTCATACAAACCTAACTTCGTGAACTATATGTTCAGAGAAGAAATGATTTCTGATGGTATTGAAAACTGTGTGCAATACATTGCTAATTTTAATCCAGATAAATCAAAAAATCCTTTTGCTTATTTTACTCAAATTATCTGGTATGCTTTTTTGAGACGCATTTCAAAAGAAAAACGTCAGTTAGATATTAAAACTAAAATTGTAGAAAAGAGTGGTCATGAACATTTAATGCACACAGATAAATTTGATGGTGATATGTCTGGTATGAATCATAGTTATTCAGACATGACTTCTATCAAAGAAAACATTGAAGTTAGAATGGAAAATCGTTAAAATTTATATGTAGTATATTAAAATAATTTTTTGTATATTTAAATTTCCATGAGTGAATACAATTTACAACATCCCAATTTAACAAATCTCCTTCCTCTATAGAAACATTAATTCCATTATAAAATGTATCTAAATTTTTTGGAACATCAATTGGAATTAGGATAGAACCGTAAGATGTTGATGGATAGTTTAATTCATACCCAGTAGGATCTTTATGAGGTTGTACATCACCCCATACTCTAAAATAATATACATTATAGATATCTTTATTTTCAAATAACTTTATAACATCATTATTCAATATTAAATTTTTTTTAATCTCACCCGTCAGATAATTTTTTATGTGTACCATTTTAAAATTGGGAGTATAATAACTTCTTGGTTTGTACAACTCTACACACAAAGGAGCAAAATCTTCTACGTTAACATTTGGTATTACTTCTTCACTTAAATCAATCTGTTTCATAGATTGATAAATTATATCTAAATTTTCTTTAATCTGATTAAACATGACTATCGCTCTCATCACTGATCAACACCTAGATGGACGTAAAGGTTCTGGTGTATTTTGGAATTATTTTGAAAAGTTTTATAAAAATGTATTCTTTCCATATTTAGAAAAGAACAACATCACCACCGTGATTGACCTAGGTGATACATTTGATAATCGTAAATCAGTAGACTTCAATGTACTACAGCGCGTCAAGAAAAAATATTTCGATGTGCTACAGGATATGGGTATCACCCTACATATGATATTGGGAAACCATGATACCTATTACAAAAACACAAATGAAGTTAACTCTCCAGATTTGCTTCTATGTGACTATAATAACATTATTGTATATAATAAACCTACCACAGTAATTGTAGAAGACACACCCATTGCTCTTATCCCCTGGATTAACGCAGGTAATCTAAATCAGACCATGGAGTTTATTGACGAGACACCTGCTAAGGTTGCTATGGGACATCTAGAACTGAATGGGTTTGAAGTTACTCCTGGCATGAAGATGGATCATGGTATGGACCCATCACTCTTCTCTAAGTTTGACAAAGTATTCTCAGGTCACTTCCATCACAAGTCTAAGAAAGGAAACATTCAGTATCTAGGTAATCCTTATCAGATGTTCTGGAATGATTGTGATGATGCTAGAGGGTTTCATACCTTCGACCCACCTACACAAAAACTTAAGTAT
>Ga0181574_10001506_pt1 | contig 21825 bp, 14 predicted proteins | sample 101ome_24_FD_145600 | JGI IMG/M metagenome (GOLD analysis project Ga0181574, IMG submission 145600) | Coastal salt marsh microbial communities from the Groves Creek Marsh, Skidaway Island, Georgia - 101410AT metaG (spades assembly) | ecosystem: Environmental > Aquatic > Marine > Intertidal zone... | reverse complement strand
TGACGGAATCTGCGATGATGTAGACGATTGCGTGGGCCAACTCGATGCCTGTGGCGTCTGCAACGGCCCGGGCGAAATCTACGCGTGTGGCTGCGACGACATTCCCCAAGGAGCGTGCGATTGTGAAGGCAATCAATTCGACGCGTTCGGGCAATGTGGCGGCGATTGTCCGGCAGACGAGGACAACGACGGAATCTGCGATGATGTGGACGATTGCATAGGCCAACTCGATGCGTGTGGCGTGTGCAACGGCCCGGGCGCCATTTTCCAATGTGGTTGCACCAACATCGCTGCCGATGAATGCGACTGCGATGGAAATCAGATTGATGCACTCGGCGTTTGTGGTGGCGATTGCCTCTCAGACGAGGATGGTGATGGAATCTGTGACGACGATATTGGGTTGCTTGGTTGCACCTATGCCGAAGCTTGCAATTATGCCTCAGATGCGAACACGGACGATGGCTCCTGCATCTTCGCCAATCCAGGCGAGGACTGTGACGGAAATTCCTTGAACGATGCCAGTTGCCCTGCAGACATCGATGGAGACGGCGTGGTCGCAACAGCTGACCTCTTGCTGTTTCTTTCCGCCTTCGGTGACGATTGTTAGTCTATCAAGAATCGAAATCATGCCATAAAGGCCAAAATTCTCAACGAAAAACGGGAGACCACATCTCTGCAATCTCCCGTTGTTGTACAGGAGGTGTTTGTATTGTCGAACCAAATCGGTAGTTAATTCATGGCTTCGATTTTAGCAGTCATTTCAACATAGAATTCATTTAATTCCTTACTTCCCATAAAACTTTGATTTGAGGGACCTGTATAAACAATTACCCCAGTGAAAAAAATTGTTTACATCGATATGGACGGCGTTATCGCCGATTTTGACAAAGCCAGACGGGAGCACCCCTTGAGCAAGCAAACCCCTTACAAAGGAAGGCCCGATAGGATTCCAGGTATTTACAAGGACCTTGAACCTGTAGAGGGAGCCTTGGATGCCGTAAACCAATTACTGGAAGATGATCGATTTGAAGTTTATATACTGTCTACTGCTCCTTGGGATAATCCGGACGCCTGGACGCATAAAAGACTCTGGGTAGAAAAGTATTTCGGAAAGAAGTTGAGAAAACGACTGATTCTTTGCCACCATAAACAACTGTTAATCGGGGATTATCTCATCGATGACAGACGATTTAACGGAGCTTCGGAGTTTACAGGGGTTTGGCTCTATTTCGGAAGCGATGAGTACCCCGATTGGAATAGTGTTCTCAACTATTTCTTCAAAAGCTATAAATAACATCTGTTCCCTCGGATCTAAACAGTTCTATGTTTATGCAGCGGGATATCGAACTTTAAGAGTTAATTCGTTTTTTTCCTACATCCCAGTCATAACAAAAGATGTTGACAATAAAAAAACCAGAAAATTTCGTGTGAAAACGAAAAATTCCGGTTTAGTACCCGGAGTGGGAATCGAACCCACACTCCTTGCGGAACACGAGTTTGAGTCGTGCGCGTCTACCAATTCCGCCATCCGGGCGAGGCGACCGCAAAAATAGCACAGGATTTGTAGTATTCTGCAAATATCTGCACGTTATTCGCGCCGCGAAATCAAAAACCCTTCGCATAGACCCATGAGCGGCATCCGAAACATCGCCATCATCGCCCACGTTGACCACGGGAAAACCACACTCGTCGACAACATCATCCACCAATGCCAGGCCGTCGATGCCCGCAAAGAAACCGGTGAATTGATCCTCGACAACAACGACCTCGAGCGCGAACGCGGCATCACGATTTTATCGAAGAACGTCTCGGCCACGTGGAAAGGGGTTAAAATCAACATCCTCGATACGCCCGGTCACGCGGATTTTGGTGGTGAGGTGGAGCGCGTACTGAAAATGGCCGATGCGGTATTACTGGTGGTGGACGCTTTCGAAGGGCCTATGCCGCAAACCCGGTTTGTGCTGGGTAAAGCCATCGAGCTCGGGCTGAAGCCCATCGTGGTCGTCAACAAGGTGGACAAAGAAAATTGCACGCCGGACATCGCCCAAGAACAGGTCTTCGACTTGATGTTCACGCTGGACGCGACGGAGGAGCAACTCGACTTCCCCACCGTGTACGGCTCGGCCAAAATGGGCTGGATGGGGCCGGACTGGCAAAATCCGACCAGCGACATCACGCATTTGTTGGACGTGATCCTCGAACACGTGCCTGAGGCGCCGTACCAGAAAGGAACACCGCAGCTGCAGATCACTTCATTGGACTATTCTAAATACACGGGGCGGATTGCCATTGGGCGCTTGTTCCGTGGAGACTTGCACGCCAACAAGGATTACGCGCTATGTACCGCCGACGGGGTCCGCAAGGTCCGCGCCAAAGAGCTCTTCGTTTTTGAAGGGCTCGGGAGGCAAAAAGTGGACCACGTGCGGAGCGGCGATTTGTGTGCCATCACCGGTATGGAGGGGTTTGAGATCGGCGATACGGTGAGCGACCTCGAAACGCCGGAACCAATGGAGCGCATCGCTGTCGACGAGCCGACCATGAGCTTGTTGTTCACCATCAACACGTCGCCCTTCCTCGGCAAGGACGGTGAATTCCTGACCAGCCGCCACATCCGCGAGCGCCTCGATGCCGAACTCCAGCGCAACCTCGCCCTCCGCGTCGAACCCACTGACAGCGAAGACAAGTGGAACGTCTACGGACGCGGCATCCTGCATTTGTCCGTATTGATTGAAACCATGCGCCGCGAAGGCTACGAACTGCAGATTGGCAAGCCGCAGGTGCTGATGCGTGAAGTTGACGGCATGCTGCACGAACCCTTCGAGCACCTCGTAATCGACGTGCCGACCGAAGTGTCAAGCAAGGCCACCGAACTGGTGATGAAGCGCAAGGGCATGCTCCAGGTCATGGAAGCCAAGGGCGACCTGCAGCACCTCGAATTCCGCATTCCGTCCCGCGGCCTCATCGGCCTGCGGAACCAAGTCCTCACCGCCACCGCGGGTGAGGCGGTCATGACCCACCGTTTCGACGGATACGAACCGCACGCCGGCGAACTCGCCACGCGCCAACTCGGGTCTCTTGTGTGCATGGAGGCCGGCCAAGCCCGCGCCTACGAAATCGATCGTCTCCAGGACCGCGGCACTTTCTTTATCGATCCCGGTCAGGACATCTACATCGGTCAGGTCATTGGCGAGTGCGCCCGCGAAAACGACATGGAACTCAACCTCGTCCGCGGCAAGAAACTCACCAACATGCGCGCCTCAGGTGCCGACAAAGGCATGCGCATCGCACCCGCCCGAAAACTTTCTTTGGAAGAATACATGGAGTGGATCGCCGATGATGAGTACCTTGAGGTCACACCGAAGGCGCTGAGGGTGCGGAAGGTTAACAAGTGAATTCATAACGAGTACCTTCGCCCCAAATAACCTTGAAGAATAAAGCCCTCTGATGGCTCAATTTTTAATCTTCTAGGAGGGATTGATTTATAAGAAGTCCACTATTGCTTTTCCCTAGCTCAAAGGATCAAAACGAAGTGCGCTCCCTCGCCCTCCACCACCTCAATCCGCCCGCCATGGTACTCCTCAATGATGCGCTTGCAAAGCGAGAGGCCGAGGCCCCAGCCGCGGGCTTTGGTGGTGTAGCCGGGTTGGAAAATTTCTTTGCGCTTCGATTTGGGGATGCCGGGGCCGGTATCGCTGACCGTGACGAGCACCTCATCGGGCATTTGGGCGACGGTGAGGCGGATTTGGCCCTCCCCGTCCATGGCGTCGACCGCGTTGCGAATGAGGTTTTCGAGCACCCAACTGAAGAGCGGTGGGCTCAGCGAAGCGGTGACCGATGCGGGAGGCGCGTCGAATAGCATCTCGACGTTTTTGGAGACCCGCGGGCGCATGTATTCCACGGTGTCGCGAACCACCTCCGCCACGTCATGCTGCTTCAAGATGGGTTTGGAACCGATCTTGCTGAACCGGTCAACTACCGTGTTGAGGCGCACAATATCTTGGTTCATTTCACCGAGGTAGTCCTTGCGAACGCCCTCTGCTTCGAGCAGGCCCACCCATGCCATCAGGGAGCTGAGCGGTGTGCCGAGTTGGTGCGCGGTTTCTTTGGCCATGCCCACCCAAACTTGGTCTTGCTCCGCGCGGCGGAAGCTGCTGAAAATCAAGTAGGCGACAAGGGTGAAAACCGCGATCAACACAAGCTGCACCAACGGATAATAGCGAAGTTGCGTGAGCACAATCGAGTCCGCGAAGTAAATGTATTGGCGGCCCTCCCCGGGCAAATCGACCGCGATGGGATCGTTGGCGGAGGCCATGTCCGCGAGCATGGACTGAAGTTGCGCAGGATCCGCCACCGCCGCAGAATCGACGCGTTGGTAGCGCACCACAGCAGTGCGGGACGAATCCGTCATCACGACCGGCACCGAGGCGCTGTTGAGCACCGTCTCGCTAATGAACGAATCGATCAAGTCCTGCATCACGTCCTTGAGCTCACTGAACCGCACGCTCTCGCTCCAATAAATGGTGTACCCAACGTCATCAAACACAATGGGTTCATTGACCGCTTGCATCGACGCCTTCAACGAATCCAAGTCAACCCCCTTCGGCACGTTCACCCGGTAAAGCAATTCATCTTGCTCATCGAAAATCAATACCGGGATGGTTTTATTGGACCACAAGTAATCCGTCACGAAAGTGAAATCCATCCCGCGCGGCGGGTTGCTAATGAGCCGATAGGCATCAGCGAGTCGATCAGCCTTCCCTGCCTCCTCACTCCCGAGCTCCTCAAACAACTGCTGCGTATAACCCACGAGCTCCGCTCGCTGCACGATGGCCTCTGACCACAAGCGCACCTTGGTTTGCTCCTCGCGGCGGATGCGCTGCGCGATGTCATTCGAGTACCACAACGTCGCCACCACGATGACCGCAGCCGCGACGAGAAGCACCCGCTTCCAACGTTGTTTGTTGGAGTAGACGTTCATGGATCAGTTGTAGGCCGGACAAGGAATGGTGCGGCCAGCCGGACGGCCGGAACACGCGTTGATGCCAATGACGATTTCGTGGGAATTGGGGCCAGCGCCACTCAACGGTGAGACATTGAGTTCGTAGGCGTAGCCGATGCTGAGGTAGTCCAGGATTTTGGCTTGAGCCGCTACGATAAGCGCGCTTTGCGAGCGGTAACCAAGGCCAACCCCCACCACCTCATCGTATTTGAACAAGCCTAGGACTTCCGCGGATGGTGGAACGCCTGAGCCGAGGCGTGCTTGGGCGGAAGGCAGGAACATCCAACGACCGTCCAGTTCAACTTCGGATCCCCCGGTCACCACGAGGTGACGGCGAAGTTTCCCGAATTGGCTGATCTTTTCCATGGAGGCTTGGGTCACGTTTTGGATGGTCAAGCCGGCGTACATATCCCGGTCGTAGTACCACAAACCCGCATCGATCATCGGCACAATGAATTGTTGGTTGCCAAAGACGGCGGGGTCATTGGCGACTTGCAATTCAGGCATATCCAACAAGCTCATGTCCAAGCGATGCTGAAAAAAGCCTGCGCTCAAGCCCGCCGCCAACCTTGCGCCGCTGCTCAAACGCAGGTTGTAAGCGTAAGCAAAATTCACCGCGTTGTAGCCCCATGCGCCGGCCTCATCGGATTCCACTCGGACGCCGAAGCCGTGGAAATCGTTGGCTTGACCTTCCATTTGGCCGTGGAGGTTGGCGAAGGCCGTTTCAGGCGCGCCGTCGATGCCCGACCATTGGTTTCTGTAGCCCATGTGCAGGTCCATGCAGCCCAGCACGCCCGCGGCAGCCGGATGGTCTTGGAACGGATTCATCATCGCGGTGGCGCGCACTGGAAATTGTTGAGCCTGCACTACCGAAACGCTCAGCAGTGCAATCGCAAGGGATGGGATAAGCTGTTTCATCGGATGATGCTGATAAAGCCGGTGATGGTCTCGAGGTCCACAAGCTGTGGGTCGTTCAAATCAATGGCGTAGTAATAGGTTCCGACCGGCACGTCCTTGCCGCCGTTCTTGCCATTCCACGGTTGGGCGTACCCGATGCTGCGGTACACCAATTGCCCCCAACGATCGTAAATGCGCACATCGGCTTGGTTGTATTGGGTCAAACCGTCAATGGACCAGAGGTCATTGATCAGGTCGTCGTTCGGCGTGAAACTCGTTGGGATGCCCAATGGATTGCCCACTGTGATCGTGACCGCATCCGAGTATTGGCATCCGCCAAAAAAACCTGAAACAGAATACGTGGTCGTCACATCGGGCGAAGCAATGATTTCCGCATCGGTGGTCGATGAGATGCCATAGTTGGGGAACCAGGTGTATCCGAGGGATTCGTCCCCCCCAGTGACGGTGAGGGTCACGCTTTGGCCTGGGGCGATGTTCGTGGTGCAACACGCATCGATCGAGACGGCCGGGCCGGAGAGGAAGACGGTGAGGTTGCAAGGGGTGAGGGACGGGTCGTGCGCGGTACCGATGATGATCAAGTAAGTCGTGTTGGGCAGCAAATCGGAAGTGACCATGGAAAACCCACCCCCCGTTTCGGCACATGTGGCTACAATCTCATAGGCGTCTACATCACAAAAAGCCTGGGGGTCGGGTTTAACGATCACCGCTTCGATGACGTCGTCGACACCATCGGTTTGGCATGCGACACCGCCCACATCAACGGTCGCATTGCCGGTGTTCACCACGTTTCCATTGGTCATGAACTCCAATACGGAGACGTAGGGTGAATTCACACAGCCCACCTCCAAGGATTGGACAAAACTCAAGGAAAGCGGCTCCGGTATTTCACCGCAAACCGGAATGGGGTTGTCACACCCCTGTGAAAAAGACTGCCTCGGTGCAGCAAAAGCCAAACCAAGCAGCACGGACGCGAACCAAATCTGTTGCATGTTCATCCAACGCATGTTCAATTCATTTCATATATGACCAACGCGGCTCCCTTTTCCACCGCAGCACCTACCTCTGCATCCACCGAAGCGATGATGCCTGCACGGGGAGCTCGCAATACATTTTCCATTTTCATCGCTTCCAAAACAAGGAGGGCGTCTCCTTCTTCCACCACGTCACCAGCAGCCACCTTTACTTCCAACACCTTGCCTGGCATCGGGGCCTCGATAAATTGCTCCACCACCTCAGCTCCCGCCGTCATGCCCATGGACTCCAATAGCAAACTTTGGCCGTCCAAAACTTGAAGCGTTTGTTCCACCCCATTTACGCGGATACGCAAAAACCCTTTGGCATCGGGGCCACTCAGGGTTTCAACACGCACATTGCGCAACCCCATGCGTACATCAAACACACCGGGTCCCACAGGTTTCCAATCCCAAGATTCACCCGCACCGGGCGTAACACGTTCAGCCTTTCCGTCAGGCCAGCGAACTTCCCATTCCATGTGAGCAAGTTAGCAGGATTTTGGAGCGAACTTGGGGGCATGTTTGGGATTTACATTCACATTCCATTCTGTAGAACTGCGTGTCACTACTGCGACTTTCATTTCTCGACAAATCACGACACGATGCAGGCGATGGAAGCGGCATTGGTCAATGAGTTGAGCCTGCGAATTGCATCGAAAACGCATGATTTTACAGGCCTTCAGAGCATTTACTTTGGTGGAGGGACGCCATCGCTTTTTCCAGAAACGGGGCTGGAGCGTTTGCTCAACCTGGTTCTTCCGGAAGCCGTCAATTGCCATGAAGTCACTTTAGAAGCCAATCCGGAGGACATCACGCCTGAAAAATTGGCAGCCTGGCGGAAGTTGGGTGTGACGCGGTTGTCGATCGGTTTGCAAACCTTTGACCAAAATCGATTGGATTGGATGAACCGAAAGCACAGTGCAGAGCAAGCAGAGCAGGCTGTTCTTCGGGCGGCCGAGGCCGGTTTTGAGCACATTTCCGCAGACCTCATCTACGGCCTACCCGGTCGCACGCATGCTTTCGAGGAAGAGGTTCAGCGTTTCACAGCACTTCCTGTAGACCATTTGTCCGCTTACATTCTCACTGTCGAAGACCAAACCGTCTTGGGTAAGCGCGTGGCCAAAGGGCAAGAAACCATTGCAGATGAATCGGCTGTGGAAGCGGAATATGCGATGCTTTGCGCGGAGCTCGCACGAGCTGGGTTTGAACATTACGAAGTGTCAAATTGGGCGCGGCCTGGTGGGCACGCGGTGCACAACCAACATTATTGGTCCGGTTTGCCTTACTGGGGCATCGGTCCTGGCGCACACGGGTTCGACGGCGTCCAACGCACCGCCAACGTCTCCAACAACCCCCGCTACATCAAAGCCCTTAGCAAAGCGCAATCTGTGGCTGATTTTCCTCTTCAAGTTGAGAAGCTCAACCGAACAGATCGCTATAACGAATCCATCATGACGGGTTTGCGAACGGCAAAGGGAATCAACTTGGAACACCTCGAAACACATTTTGGTTTGCGGCCAGATCGCTTGGCAAGCGCGGCGTGGTGTCGGTATATCGACGCTGGAGTTATTCTGCCCGTCGACAATGAAAATCACCGGATTCCTGAGGAGCATTGGCTCATCGCCGACGCTGTGGCTTCAGATTTATTCAATGCTTGATATGCCCAGCTGTGTTTGTCTTTGCGCGTCGCTTCAACCAGGCGTCCACAAACACGGCACCCACAATGATGCTCGCTCCGAGGTAAAATCCACCCCCCATCCGCTCCTCTTCCCCAAAAATCAGGGCTGCCAAGACAATCGCATACACCGGTTCCAAATTGATGGCTACGGCTGTGGTAAATGGCGTCAGATTTTTCATGACTTCGATGCTCATCAAAAACGCAAACGCAGTAGCTAAGGTCGCTAATAAGCCAATCCACAGCCAGTCATCGGATGGAACCTGCCAAAACGCTGGAACACGCCCTTTGCCTTGAACCACAAACAACGCCGCCAACGCCAGCGCCGCGCTCAACAATTCCACCCGGGTCAAATTGGCCGAATCATACGATTTCACCAGCACCCCATTGAGCGTGGCAAAAATTGCCGCTAAGGCCGCTGAAACCAACGCCAGTCCTACCCCTTTGTAATACCGAGAAGCATCTGCCAATGGCCCGTCCGGTGAAGGCCCCCACAACAAAATCCCCAACCCCAAGATGATTACCAACCCGAGTATAAGCTCCTTGGGATCAAACCGTCGCCGGTAAATGATCGGTTCCAAGACACTCACAAAGACCGGAGTTGTCGCCAGCGTCGCCAACGCGACCGACACATTGCTCACTTTGATGCTCGCAAAAAACGCAATCCAATGCGCTGCAGCCACACATCCGACCAACCCCACCTTCCACAGCATCTCCAGCTTAAATCGTTGTACGCGCCCCCTCAATAACAACCAAATAGCGACCAGTCCACCACCAAGCAGCACCCGCCAAAAAACAAGTCGCTCCGCCTCCAATGAGATCAACTTGCCTAGAATTCCAGTAAATCCGAAAATCAGCACAATGAAATGCAACATGAATGTGCTTTGACGAGGATTCATTCCGACAAATCTACCCGTAACTTCGTTATCCAACACCTGCGAAACTGCTTCCGATGAAACTTTCTTTTTTGGCCTTGTTTTTAGCTTGCGCATTCGGGTCATTTGGCCAAATCCAACTGGACAATCAGTTCGGCGATTGGAGCGCCCAGCCCCATGTGGATGCCGAAGATGGGGGTCCATTCATGTCGGCGAGCGTAACCAGCAACATCGATTGGTTGTTCTTGCATATCGTGTTGGCTGAAGAAGTGGCTTTGGATGAGGAGGTCTTGCCGAACGACTTGCGGATTTTAATCGATTTAGATGACGACCCTGAAACGGGTGTCGATTATGCCGACCAAGGCCTCGGCGTCGACTTGCTCATCAACCTCGCCGATCGCCAGGCTATCCGATACACCAACGGTTCGGGTATCGAGTCTTTCAATGAGGTTGGCATGCGCTGCGCACCCACATACAGTGGAACGGAATTTGAATTGGCTTTTGACAGAGCCCTGTCCCAAGTCATTGGTCCGCAGGTGCGGGTCTTGTGGTATGACAACGCCAGCAGCACCGGTTTTCCTGAAGGCGGCTTTCAGCACACGCTCAACGAAAACCTCGCACCGTGGATTCCGATGATTTTCGAGCGGCCCGAAGGCACCTTGGACCGTGTTGCGTTTTGGAACATGAATGGCCGAATGGATGAACCTGCTGCACAAGCAGCGATGGAGCGGATTCTTCAGGCGGTGAGCCCGGATATCATTGGGTTTTCAGAAGTGTCCAACGTCAGCGCGAGCTTCGTTGCCAACCTTCTGAACGCGTGGATTCCTGTCGAAGGCGGTGGCTCGTGGAATGTGGTGAAAGATGATTGGGATTTGATGGTGGCCGCGAAAGGTGAAATCATCAACTCCTATGCTTACGTGACGCGTCAGTTCCCGGCGCTGGTTGAAGGTCATCCAGATTGGGGAGTACCATTGCTATTCACAAGCAGCCACATGAAATGCTGCGGAGGGGCGAGCAATGAAGCCCAGCGCCAAGCGGAAGCAGATGAATACATGGCGTTTTTGCGCAATGCCATCGACGGCGAAGGGTCAGTCAACATTCCATTGAACACACCCGTCGTCTACGGGGGCGACCTCAACATGGTCGGGCTCGACGACCCCATCTACACGCTCATCACAGGAGATATTTTCAATGAATCGGCGCACGGACCGGACTTTGCGCCTGATTGGGATGGCTCCTCGCTCACCGAGTGGCCCATCCTGCAAACGGACGAACCTTTTGACTTCACTTGGCAAAGCAGCAACATCAATTCCGAATGGATGCCAGGGAAGTTGGACTACCTCATCACCTCTGACGCTTCTGCGGAATTGAAAGGAGGGTTCACGGTGCGCACTGCAGATATGTCACCTGAGCGCCTAGCGCAACTGGGCTTATTGGCGGGTGATGCGCTGGCAGCTTCGGATCACTTCATCGTCGTGGGTGACCTCGGCTTGGGGGATTTTGTCGGTTACGCTCCGGATACCGATGAAGACGGAATCAGCGACTTTGAAGACAATTGCGTGAACGTGGCCAACATCGAGCAAAACGACTTCAACGGGGACGGAGTCGGTGACGCGTGCAGCGATAACGACGGGGATGGGTTGAGCGACGCCCTCGAAATCAATGTTTACGGAACGGACCCCTTGCTCAGCGACACCGATGGAGATGGAGTCAGTGACGGGTTGGAATTGTGCAACTGTTCCACCGTGAACCAATGCCCTGGCGACCTCACGAACGATTCGGTCGTTACGGTTGCCGACTTGCTGCTGCTTCTCGGATTGTTCGGCGCAACCTGTTAGTCAGCGCACTGCAGCTTCACGGTTTTGGTGCCGTCCGCTGTGAAGACTTTTGCGATGTAAACACCTGAAGCCCAGTCGCTCAAATCCAACTGCGCGCGGTTGCTAGCGAGCTGCTTATCGAGCATGGGGCGCCCCTTCAAATCGAATACCTGAAGGCGTTCAATTTGCACAGACGACTCGAAAATGATGTGATCGCGTGCTGGATTTGGCCAGACATTCATGTCGCTTGAAAGTTCGTCCACATTCACGACAATGACATCCACCTCGATGGTGATTTGGTCCGAACAATTGCCGTCTTCACTGAACACCGTCAACGAAACTTCATAAACCCCGGCGTCATTGTACGTGTACTCAGGCAATTCCTCGTCGCTCGTTCCGCCATCTCCAAACGTCCAGTAATATCCTCCTGCGCCGGTGCTTTGGTTTTCAATATCGAGGGCACCGTCAAAAATGTTCCAAGGCGTGGTCACAGAAAACGCAGCGTTCACAGCCGTCGAAAGATCGGATTGGTAACGCGGCGAAATGCGGTAACCCTGGAAGTAAGGCGCATCGAAATCCCGCTGATCCCCAATCCCGGTCACACCAAATACCCCAACAGGAGCCTCCATCAAAAACAAATCCGTGTTCGCATCGATGCGCATGGTGTAGACGTCGTTTCCGGTGGTGATGTCCACCTCAAAACTCGGCGCACTGTTCGTCCATTGCGATGGATCCACAAGCTCCACACATTTCAGTTTGATGACGTGCGACTCCGTCTCCTCATTGAGCACCTGAACAAGCGTCGGTTGCTCGGTTAGGAAGCCCGACCCTTCATACAACACGGTGTCCGCCACAATCTGGGTGAGGCCAGCAAATTGCGCGATGGTTCCGCGAACACGCAAGCTGTCCCCCGGCACGACTTCCATGTAACCGAAATCCGACAACGGACTGAAGACGTTGATGCCGTCTGTTGCATCGATCAGCGTAAACTGGAGTCCTGATGGATAATCATTCCAGCCGTGCACAATGCCGCGAAGCTCACACGAGACCCCTAAACTATCCGACTCGCCCGACACAAAATCAACCGTACGCACGGTTGCGATGTCGTACACGGGATACGTCAAATCCGACGGTTGGATGTGGATGGTGACGGTGTCGATCAACAATACCGCCTCACCCGACGTGATTTCAATGGCCAATTCAACCGTCTCCTCCCCTTCCGGTTCTTCATCATCGGTCGCCGCAAATGTGAAACTTTGGTTGTTCAACAAACCAATGGGAAAGTTAAATTCTGGAAGCGGAAACACCCCGGGAAAATCAACCCCCTCTTCCGCACTTCCTCCTACCACATCCACCACCACCGTCACGTTTTGCAACGGATAAGCAACTTGCATGACCACTTCCGTTCCGCCCCCTTCGTAGACATACAAATCCGTAGCGGTGAAACCGAGCTCCATGTCGGGCGTTCCGGTACACGTGGCCGTGTGGTATCCGATGAAATCGAAGGTGTCTTGCGGGTACGCGTCCCATTGGTATTGGCCTACAGACCAGTCCGTGCTGCCTTGAGAAACGTTCGCTTTTCGCACCAAGGTGTACTCCGCCATCTCGCCAGCACCACCATCCACGGTCCATGGCGCACCTGGGTCTGGACCAAATTCCCCCATCTGATCGATGATGACTCCGTCGTGATACAGCACAATCACATCGTTGCCGTTGAACCATGTAACCTGACTCACCAAATCTCCAGCCTGGAAGAGTTCAGGAGCGGCCAGCGCATTCATGATGACGAACACCCCGTTTGGCTCAATGGTGCCAGACAACTCTTGGGTGTTGGTGGGTTCCGAAGAACCGTTGTTCCATGTTTCCATGTGGTAGCCGGTCAAGTCAATGGCCACAGGAGAGGGGTTGTACAACTCAATCGCTTTGTTATTGCTGTTTCCCTCAACGTATTCGGAAATGAATATCTCTTCACAAAAGCTCGCGTTTTCGCAGTCTAAGATTTGCACCTCCAAAAAACTCGTGCTCAAACTGTCGCACTCCACCCCCATCACATCACTTAGTGCTTGGCCTTGTTCAAGCGTTGCTTCTTCAAATCCACCCAACCCGCTCGAACCCCAAACCTGATAAGTACCCACACCAAGTGTTGTGAAATCATATTGTGGGAAACCACTGGTATCGATGATGGTTTGTGTTTGGTCGGTGATGATGAAGATGTACTCCGCTTCCACTGCTTCGGAGGTGTAACCGAATGTGACCAGGGCGTTTTCCATGCCAAGGCAACCCAATGCCGTCGGTGTGCCCGCAGCGTCAGTTACCGCTCCGCCGTCACAGGCTGGCGGATCGCAAGTTTCACCGATGATTTCAATGCTATTGGTGGTGGGGGCAAAACAGCCCTGGCCAGCAATGCCTGATACAGGTTGGCCTGGCGCCAACGTCACAGCGTCCAATGGTTCATCATGCGAAACACCAGAAACGGTCATCACACCGTCTCCCAGTCCCGCTACGTTCACAGCCGGTCCGTCAAATGCAGCCAAAATCAATCCCGTTTCGGCGTTTGCAACGACAGAAGTGAAAGCGGCCGTCGGCACGTCATTGGTGTGGTTCAACTGAATCAGCACCAGCTCACCCACATCCGTACAGATTTCGCTATTTGCCGGATTTGCCAAAGCAATTTGCCCCCCATCACACACCAAGACATTGCTGAATCCTGGGGTCGGCGCTTGCAAAATGAATTCCGATGGGTTTTGTGGTGTGCCTCCGTCAGGAACCCGAGACAAGCTCTGGAAATCCGCAAGGCCCTCCGCGCTCTCGTTCAACTGATTGCCTCCCGGCGTCAACACATCGAGCAAGGCGCTCAACGGTGGTTGGTTATTTCCGTAGACCACACCATCGAGCAGGTCCTCGGCCGTAACCGGTGTGCCGTTTGGAAAGCTCACGGCATCGGCATCGTACAAAGCAATGCCTTCTTGGCCCACTTGAAGCCAGTTGGTGTTTTCAATCACCACATCCGCATTGGGCAATCCCGGTCCACCTACCAACAAAAAGCCATCAGCATTCAAACTCAGGCCTGATAAATCAACTGTCAGGTTCGATTGAGCGTTTGATCCGTTAAAAATCACCAATACGTATCCCGCCAAATCTTGGCCTGGGACGCCATAAAGTTCCACAAACTCTTCTGTATCGATGCCCGGTCCAGAAGGATCAAATTCGTTAATTACAACCTGTGATTGGCCGTGTTTGCAGGGGATAGCGAGAATAAAAGCCGTCAGTAGGGTCGAAAAAAAATGGCGCATATGAATCGTTGATGGCGTTTGGGGGGAGCCAAAAATACGCACATTCATAGCGATAGCCTACCGTGCAACACGAACGCTCTTAGAATCGTAACTTCGTGATGCATGAAAAGTGAAGGCGGCTTAATCCAAAAATTGGATGATTTCATTCGCACTTACTACCTGAATCAGGTGGTCAACGGTGTGTTGATGTCAAGTGCCATTTTGGTGGTGGGCTTGTTAATTTTCGCGCTTTTGGAATACGTCGGGCGATTTGGTATCGCGGGGAGGACGGTCATTTTTTGGGTGGTGGTTGTGGGGAGCAGTGGTGTGTTGGGTTGGTGGGTGATTCGGCCGTTGTTGAAGTGGGTTCGCATCGGGAAGCGGTTGAGTTATGAGGATGCGAGCGCCATCATTGGTGAGCATTTTCCAGAAATAAGCGACCGATTGACCAATGTTCTTCAGTTGCAGCAGCAGCTTGGTGTTCATGCTACCGATCGCGACACTTCCCTCCTTCAAGCCTCCATCGAAGAACGAACGATTGCGTTGAAACCTGTGGCATTTCGCGGAGCGATTGATTGGGGTCGAAGTATGCGTTTGTTGCGCTATGCCGTTCCTGTCTTGGGTGTGGCAATGGTTATCTACGGTTGGCAGCCTGCCTTGGTCCAGGAGCCGGCATCGCGGATCATTGCCCATAGGCAAGATTTTGTTCCTCCACCCCCGTTTAGCTTTCAAGTTGAAAACGAATTCCTTGCGGTTCCTGCCATGCAGGCGTTCACTGTTCGCGCTTCCACTGAAGGTGAAATCACGCCAGACATCGTAACAATCGAAATGGGTGAAAACCGATTCCGCATGGAAACATCGGATGACGGGATGTTCCTTCACACCTTCCCTTTAGTGAGAGAAGACCTGACCTTTAGGCTCACCGCAGGAAACGTTGCCTCTCCCTATTACACAATCAAAGCACTACCTGTGCCTAAGGTGATGCGGCTCGAGGTAACCACGGTGCCCCCAGCCTACACCGGCATGCCTAGCGAAACTTTTGAGAACCTGGGTAACCTGAGGGTTCCAGAAGGCTCCAATATTCAATGGCGCATCGTCAGCAAAGACACCGAAACCCTTCGTTTGGTCATCAATAACGATCCTGTGGATGTGGTTCGTGGGGCAGTTGACACGTTCTCAGCCTCTACCACCGCCAGTACCTCGGGTCCGTATTGGATTGTTCCGTCGAACACAGCTGTTGGAGCGCTCGATTCCATTCGCTACCACCTGCACGTCAGCCCCGACGCGTACCCGCGCATCGCAGTTTCCGAACAGGAAGACAGTGTTTCTGTCCGTCAGCGCTATTTTAATGGTGAAACCAGTGATGATTATGGCTTGAGCAGGTTGGCGTTCGTTTACCAATACCTTGAGCTTGGTGAACGTGAAGAGGAGTTATTCGTGTCCGAGGCAACCCCTCGTTTGGCTCAGGCGACACGCATCGAAATCGATGCACCACGGGGCAAGGCAGACCGGTTCTTCTTCGAGTGGAACCTTGGGGAAATCGACTTGGTTGAAGGAGATGTTTTAGAATATTGGTTTGAGGTGTGGGACAACGACCGCATTCATGGCGCAAAAATGTCCAAATCGACTCCGCGCACATTTTCGCCACCAACCAAAGACGAGTTGCGAGCAGAGCGCAACGAGACAAATGAGGATTTGACCAACCGCCTCGCCGCTGCCCGCCAAAACGCCGCAGAATTGAAAGAGAACATGGAATCCCTGCGCCGCCAACTAGCAGAGGATGAAGAACTCGATTGGAAAGATGAACGGGCACTCGAAGAGCTCATGAAGCAACAAGATGAGCTTCGAAAGGAGCTCGATGCGCTGCAAAAAATCAATAGCGAAAAAGACCAGCGCGCCAACGAATTCAGCCCTGAAGAAGAGCGCATCTTAGAAAAGCAGGAGCAACTTCAAGAACTCATGGAACAAGTGATGAGTGATGAACTGAAGGAGATGTACGAAGAAATGCAGCGTTTGATGGATCAATTGGATCCGGAATCGCTCGAGCAAATCCAGGAGCAACTTGAAAACATGCAGGTGGACCAAGAGTCGCTCGAAAAAGAGTTAGACCGGGCGCTGGAGCAGTTCAAACAGTTAGAGTATGAGGTTAAAATGGAAGAGGCGATTGAAGACCTAAAAGAATTGGCTGAGAAGCAGGCTGAACTGGCTGAGAAAACCAAGAATGAGCAAGGGGATAACGACAGCTTACGTGCCGAGCAAGATTCGTTGAATAAAGCCTTTGAAGAGTTGCAAGAGCGATTGGATGAGCTGGATGAGTCAAACGAAGAGCTTGAAAACCCGAATCCCACCATGGATCGGGAAGAAGAAAAGGAATCCATCCAGCAAAAAATGAGCGATAGCTCCGAGCAGCTCGAACAACAGAAGAATAAAAAAGCCTCACAAAATCAGCAAGACGCTTCTGATGAAATGCAGCAGATGGCTGAACAAATGGAAAGCATGATGCAGCAATCCAGCGAGGAATCGTTGGAGATGGACATGGACGCGCTCCGCGCCTTATTGGAAAACATCATTCAGCTATCTTTCGATGAGGAGGGGTTGATGGAGGATTTGCGATATACAAGTGAAACCGACCCCGCCTACGTCATGCATGGCCAAACCCAGCGCCGGTTGAAAGACGACGCCCGCATGGTTGAAGATTCCTTGTTTGAATTGAGCCTGAGAATCCCTCAACTCGCTCCTGCCGTCAACCGGGAAATCGGATTGATCAACCACCACATGGAATTGGCATTGGGCAGTTTTGGAGACCGAGAAACTGATCTCATCACCACGAACCAGCAGTATGTGATGACGAGCTTCAACAACCTCGCCCTCATGCTCGATGACGCCTTGCAACAAATGCAGCAAAGCATGGCGGAAAAACAACCCGGAAGCGGAAACTGCGAAAATCCGGGTGGAAACGGAAACCCTAAGCCCTCTCCGAGCGCGGGTGACATCAAAAAGATGCAGCAGTCACTGGGAGATCGACTGGAAAAGATGAAAGAAATGATGGGTGAAGGAGCTAACGCCGGTTCGAGCGGTCGTGAAAAACGGCAACTCAGCAAGGAGCTCGCACAGACAGCCGCCCAACAAGCTGCGCTGAGGCAAATGGCTGAGAAAAAGGCACAGGAAATGAACGCAGATGGGTCCGGTGACGGAAACCAAATGAGCGACATTGCGAAAGAGATGGAAGCGTTGGAACGTGATTTGGTCAATAAAAACGTCACCATCGAGACGCTTGAACGCCAACAGCAATTGCTCGTTCGGCTCTTGGAAGCGGAAAATGCAGAGATGACACGTGGAGAGGATGACAAGCGCAAATCCAAAACAGGGAACCAAAACCTAGCCACCGCGCCAGCTCCGATGTTGGAGTATTTAGAGCAAAAGAACCGTGAGGCGGAGTGGTTACGAACAATTCCCCTTGAATTGGATGTGTATTATCGTGACCGAGTCAACGAATATTTCAATAATTTGGACCTCACAAAGCCCACCCCTGAGCTTATGCCCCAACGTTAGGAACATGATTGAAACCATGCACAAACTGGAATTTGCATCGCAACCCGAGAACATTGCCATCATTGAGCGGCTCATCGATGAAATTCGCGATGACAACGCATTCCAAGAAGATTGCTACGGAGATGTGTTAATCGCAATGACTGAAGCGGTCAACAACGCCATTGTACATGGAAACAAGTTAGACCCAGCAAAACAAGTCACGGTTGAGTATGAATTGCGCGAAGCGGATCTTTACTTCAAAATCACAGACAGCGGGGCCGGCTTTGATTTCGAGAATGTGCCCGACCCCACCTCTCCTGAGAACATTGAAAAACCCAATGGCCGTGGTGTTTTCCTCATGCGCCAACTCGCCGATGAATGCGAATTTTCTGAAGAAGGGCGCATCGTTGAATTGACCTTTCAGGGTGTCTTCCAAAACGCATAATTTCTCCCATTGGCATTCCTCTTTCACAATGCCGACCACCCCTTCCGATGCCCACAGCGAAAAAAGATTCGTGCGTGGATCAGTGATTTTGCTCGGCATCATGGGAAGCGTATCGGCGAAGTCGCCATTGTTTTTTGCTCCGACGATTACCTATTAGGGGTGAACAAATCGCACCTCAACCATGATTATTACACCGACATCATCACCTTTGACAACTGTGAGGGGGATGTACTTTCAGGAGATTTGATGCTGTCCATTGATCGGATCAAAGACAATGCAAAAAGCCATAATCAACTGTTTTTCAATGAGTTAATTCGTGTAATTATTCACGGTCACCTGCACCTTGTTGGATACAAAGACAAAACCAAAGAAGAAGCCCTGGTCATGCGAAAGCAAGAAGATTTGTGGATAGAGCGGTTTCACTATTCCCAACCATGATTCATCCTGAATACGACGTCATTGTTGTTGGAGCGGGTCACGCCGGTAACGAAGCGGCGGCGGCGGCGGCCAACCTCGGGGCTAAAACCCTGTTGATCACCATGAACATGGGGGTCATCGGCCAAATGTCCTGTAACCCTGCCATGGGTGGCATCGCGAAAGGTCAAATCGTAAGGGAAATCGATGCTCTTGGGGGCTATTCTGGCATAGTCAGCGACCATTCCGCGATTCAGTTTCGCATGTTGAACCGATCCAAAGGCCCCGCCATGTGGTCACCTCGAACGCAAAACGACAGAATGCGTTTTGCGGAGAAGTGGCGTCTGATGCTGGAACAAACGGAGCGCCTGGACTTTTGGCAAGATGCTGTTGTAGAGTTGATTTTAGAAAATGGCCGATGCGTTGGTGTTCATACCCAGCTCGGAGCGACAATTCGCGCCAAATCCGTCGTGGTAACTGCCGGCACTTTTTTGAACGGATTAATGCACATCGGCGAAAAACAGTTCGGCGGTGGACGGGCTGGCGAAAAAGCCATCCAAGGCATCACTGAACAGTTGGTGGCGGAAGGGTTTTCAGCTGATCGAATGAAAACCGGCACGCCGCCCCGCGTCGACGGCCGAAGCATCAATTACACCGTTCTTGAGGAGCAGCGGGGTGATGAGAATCCACAGCGGTTTTCCTACACGAACACCCCCCTCCTCACCCATCAGCGCAGCTGCCATATCGCCTACACGAATACTGATGTTCACAACCTACTGAGGGAAGGGTTTGATCGATCACCCATGTTCAATGGACGTATTCAAGGTTTGGGGCCTCGTTATTGCCCGAGTATTGAAGACAAAATCGAGCGCTTTTCGACCAAGGACAGCCACCAACTTTTTGTTGAGCCAGAAGGGTGGGAAACCATTGAAGTCTATGTCAACGGGTTCAGCACCAGCCTCCCGGAAGATGTTCAGGTAAAAGCATTGCGGTCGGTTCCGGGGTTTGAAACCGTCCGGTTCTTTCGACCTGGTTATGCGGTTGAATATGATTTCTTCCATCCAACCCAGCTCGATCACAGCCTCGAAACTAGGGCAATCAAGGGGTTGTTTTTTGCGGGACAAATAAATGGAACAACCGGATACGAAGAGGCCGCGGCGCAAGGCATCATGGCGGGTATCAATGCCGCACGTTCCACGTGGAACATGGAGCCTGTAATCCTCCGTAGAAATGAAGCATACATCGGCGTTCTTATAGATGACCTCGTCACAAAGGGCACCAAAGAGCCGTACCGAATGTTTACCTCCCGCGCGGAATACCGAATTCTCCTTAGGCAAGACAACGCGGATCAACGGTTGACACCGCTGTCCCATGCCATTGGGTTGGCGAGCGATGAGCGCATGGAAAACCTTGAATCAAAACGAAGCCGAATTGCCACATTTCGTAAGGTTTTGGATCGCACCAGCGTTGAACCGAATAGTGTAGCCGCTTTACTGCGCGACAAGGGCAGTGCGGAAATGAAGCAAAAGCAAAAAGCTGTTAGTTTGCTAACTCGGCCAAACATTTCACTTACTGACCTACTTGCACATGTCGATACGTTGTCCGTTGCGTCAAAGGAGATTGGGGCCCTACCTGCTGACCTTGAAAGCCTGGAGGTTGAGGTAAAATACGAGGGTTACATCGAAAAGGAGCAGGCTGTTGCAGACAAGCTTCAGCGGTTGGATTACGTGATGATTCCTGATAATTTCAATTACCACGCCCTTCAATCGCTGAGCAGTGAAGCCCGGGAAAAGCTATCTGATAGCAAACCAAAAAACCTTGCCGCTGCTTCTCGCATTTCCGGGGTTAGCGCATCCGACCTAGCTGTTCTCTTGGTTCACCTCGGCCGTTGAGATGTTTCACGTGAAACATCCGAAACATTGGCCATTTAAGCTCTACTCTTCGACTTTCGCTAAGTTCCAAACCAGTTATTCGCTGCATCGCAGATAGTTGAAAATCATAAGTCACTTGTTATCAACGCTTTAACTCTGGTTGGATTCATTTCTAGCAACCTACCTTTGCACGGAACAAAATCTACCACATGGACGTCAAGCAAATTTTAGCTACCCTCAACATCCAAGACAACAATCCGGGTGTCATGATCGGAACCGAAGCTTTTGGTTCAGGTCCGGTAATCGATTCATACTCTCCCGTCGATGGGAAGAAAATCGCCTCGTTGACAAGCGCTACCGATGCGGATTATGAGCGTGCTATTTCTGCTGCACAAGAGGCGTATTTGGCTTGGAGAACCGTTCCTGCCCCAAAGCGTGGTGAGGTTGTGCGCCAATTTGGCGACGCCTTGCGGGTGAAAAAAGACGCGCTTGGAGCGCTTGTGAGTTATGAAATGGGCAAGTCCCTGCAAGAGGGGTTGGGTGAGGTCCAAGAAATGATTGACATCTGTGATTTCGCAGTGGGGCTTAGCCGTCAACTGTATGGAATGACAACGCATTCGGAACGACCCGAGCACCGCATGTTTGAGCAGTACCACCCACTTGGTGTGGTGGGCATCATTTCGGCTTTTAATTTCCCTGTTGCCGTTTGGTCTTGGAACACTGCGCTCGCATGGATTTGTGGTGATTCCTGTATCTGGAAACCTTCTGAGAAGAGTGCTTTATGCTCTATTGCATGTCAACACATTTGGAATGAGGTTGCCACAGCCAATGACGTTCCTGCGGGGCTTTCGGTTGTCGTAAATGGTTATGCCAACGTTGGTGAGAAAATAAGCTCTGACAACCGCATCCCACTGGTAAGTGCAACAGGAAGCACGCGCATGGGCAAGGCAGTTAGTCAAACTGTTGGTGCTAGACTCGGGCGCGCATTGCTTGAG
>Ga0181574_10001505_pt1 | contig 21837 bp, 21 predicted proteins | sample 101ome_24_FD_145600 | JGI IMG/M metagenome (GOLD analysis project Ga0181574, IMG submission 145600) | Coastal salt marsh microbial communities from the Groves Creek Marsh, Skidaway Island, Georgia - 101410AT metaG (spades assembly) | ecosystem: Environmental > Aquatic > Marine > Intertidal zone... | reverse complement strand
TTTTAAGCACCTAACGAACCACATTTCTTCGCCAGGTGCAAATTCGAGTCCATTTCGTGTGATGGCGTATTGCAATGTTTCTCCGTCCGACACTGCGCCAAATGAAATTGTTGGAAAGCGCGTTTTGCTTTATGTAGCAAATGGAGACCTAGACGGCGACAATGTTCATGTGGTATGGGATGGAGCTCATTCTACAGCAAGATTGGGCTTTAGTCGACGTGAAGAATTTGAAGAACTTGATGTCTTGGAGTTCGATTTTGCAGAACCGGATTTAAACCCGAACGATTATGAACTCATGGATACTTTTTCGCCTGACCCGGATAAAGCGGAACGCCCTATTCAAAAGTCTTCGGGATGTCTTGGCACCACTGTGCTCCTAATTCTTGTAGTAACTGTTATTTCGCTGATTTAGACTCTCCAATCTTACGAGCGCATGCAATTCCGTCAAGCGCAGCGGACATGATTCCACCTGCGTATCCCGCACCTTCGCCACATGGATACAAACCATGTACGTCCGGATGTTCCAGACTCTCTCGATCTCGGGGTATTCTCACGGGCGACGAAGTTCTCGACTCCACACCTACCAAAACACCGGCATTTGAATCGTATCCTTTCAATCGTTTTCCAAACGCTGCAATTGCACCCCGGATTCGTTGATGAACAAATCCCGGCAACACTTCATTCAAGTCTAACGATTTAACCCCGGGCAAATAAGATGTTTCTTGTATAACAGGGGATGGCTTGCCTTTTAAAAAATCCCCAACCCGTTGGGCCGGAGCGGTTAAGTCCTCCCCTCCCATTCGAAAAGCTTTGCGCTCTACTTTTTCCTGAAACTTCATAGCAGCCAGTGGATTGTTCTCGCCATAACGTTTCCAGTCGTTTGGTCCAATCTCCACCACAAAACCGCTATTTGCAAACTCTCCGTTGCGTTTACTCGGAGACCATCCGTTTACTACCACCTCGTTACTATCGGTCATGGCAGGTGCAATGATTCCGCCCGGACACATACAAAAACTGAACACGCCTCTACCCTTTACTTGCTTTACCAAGCTGTAGGATGCCGGCGGTAAAAACTCACCACGTTCACATTTATACTGGGCACGATCAATCATATCTTGAGGATGCTCAATTCGCACACCCAGAGCAAAAGGTTTTGCTTCAATTGCTATATCTCGATTATGCAAAAGTTCAAAAATGTCTCGTGCTGAATGTCCCGTGGCAAGGATTATGTGATTTGTTGGTATGAGGCCATTACTTGTTTCAGCTCCACAGATTTTTCCATTTTCTAGGATGATGTCTGTGAGCTTGGTATCAAAACGTACTTCCCCACCTAGTTTGATTATAGATTCTCGTATGTTTTGAACGATTCCTGGTAGCTTATTGGTGCCGATGTGTGGATGAGCTTCGTAAACAATTTCAGGCTTAGCCCCATGGTCCACAAACGTTTGTAAAACATCCTGGATATCGCCACGCTTCTTGCTTCTCGTGTACAGCTTCCCATCGGAAAACGTCCCTGCACCGCCTTCCCCAAAACAGTAATTGCTGTCCGGATTTACTTCTCTGTCACGGAAAATGCGAACAAGATCCCTTCGTCTTTTACCGACTTCCTTTCCTCGCTCGATGACTATTGGTTTTACGCCATTCTTAAGCAATTCGAGGGCGGCGAACATGCCTGCAGGACCAAAGCCAACGATTACAGCAGATTGGTCTCCTAGAGTTGAGAATTTGGTTACATTTTCTTCCTCAAACCCGTTAGCAGACACCTCTATTCTGAATCGAAAAATGATTGGATTTTTCCGAGCATCTAATGACTTTTTAAGAATTCGGTATTGACTCTTTTGGATACTTTCCCATCTGAGTTTCTTACACAGTTGTTTTTCAAGCACTTCCGATTTAGAGGCCTGCTCTGGAAGCACACGAATTTCAACGATTTGGGGAGTCAATTTCTTTTCCAATAACTATCCACAAATATTTACATAAATCAATATAATCGGCACTTTTGCTCTTTAATTTATCCCACTTTGAAAACTTCAGCAGAACTTAAAGACATCGTTAGTCAAGTACGACGCGACATCGTACGCATGGTACACGCAGTACAATCAGGTCACCCCGGAGGTTCCCTCGGTTGTGCCGAGTACTTTACTGTGCTTTACCACAACATCATGGATTACTCGGCTATGCCGTTTAACATGGATGGAAAAAATGAAGATGTCTTTATCCTGAGTAACGGTCACATTTCACCGGTATTCTACTCAACTCTTGCTCATGCAGGTTATTTCGATAAAAGTGAATTGGCTACGTTTCGAAAACTAAATTCCCGACTTCAAGGTCATCCTGCCACTGAAGAAGGATTACCGGGAATTCGGATTGCTTCTGGTTCTCTAGGCCAAGGATTGTCGATAGCAGTTGGTTTAGCTCAATCCAAGAAATTGAACAAGGACAGTCACTACGTGTATGCTCTTGTGGGCGATGGTGAGTTGCAGGAAGGACAAAACTGGGAAGCAATCATGTACGCGGGACACAATGGTGTGGACAACCTCATTGCAACAGTTGATTTCAACAAGCAACAGATAGACGGGTCAACTACGGACATCATGGGTTTCCATGAACTACGCAGCAAGTTCGAAGCATTTGGTTGGGAAGTTTTAGACATGAACGGGAACGACGTAGATTCAGTTCAGACGGGGCTTCAAGCGGCAAAAGACAAAGCAAATAATGGAAAACCAATCGTTGTGCTCATGACTACAGAAATGGGTAATGGCGTGGACTTCATGATGGGTTCGCACGAGTGGCATGGCATCGCTCCAAACGATGAGCAATTGGAATCTGCTTTAGCTCAAAACCCTGAAACTATGGGTGATTACTAAGTCATAGCATACTTTTTGATGTTGCGAAAGGGTTATAACAGTACTATGAGATATACATTCGTATGTCTGGCTCTGCTTGCTACCTTTTGCACCTATGCCCAGACCTCAACGCCTTACACGCCTCCTAAAACCAGAATTCTCTTTGTGCTTGATGCATCTAACAGCATGTATTCGCGCATGGGGACGGACGACCGAATGACGGTTGCAAAGAAATTACTATCGCGCATGGTAGATAGCCTCTCACAAATTGATGAGCTCGAAATTGCCTTACGTGTATACGGTCATCAAATAGGCAAAGACGATTACGATTGTAAGGACACAAAGCTTGAGGTTCCGTTTAGCCCGGTAAACCATAATAACATTAAAGAAAAGCTCAAGCAGATTAAGCCAAGAGGTACCACGTTAATTGCATACTCACTTCAGCAGGCGGCGTACGACTTTCCCTCTGCTAGCTCCACACGAAACATCATTATCCTAATCACAGATGGGATCGAAGAATGTAACGGTGACCCATGTGCCGTCTCTGCCGCGCTTCAACAACAAGGCGTTGTGCTAAAACCTTTTATCATTGGTGTGGGCCTCAATAAAGAATTTCAGCAGCAATTTGAATGTGTAGGGAAATATTTTGAAGCAACCACCGAAGATGCGTTTGAAGAGGTTCTAGATATTGTTGTCGCACAAGCGCTTAGCAACACTACGGTTCAAGTTAATTTGAACAACACGGCCGGTCTCCCTAAAGAAACGGATGTGAATGTATCTTTTGTAGATGCACATTCCGGAGAGTTCATTCGAAACATTGTTCATACCATCAACCGTTACGGGCATCCCGACACCATTTATCTGGACCCGGCGCATGATTACGATGTAATTGTACACACCATCCCTCCGCTTCGAAAAGAAAATATCAGTCTCAAAGGAGGCACACATACCACTATAGAGTTCGATGCACCACAAGGGAATCTTGAATTGGTAGTTGACGGTGTTTCCGGGTACGGCAGACTCAATGCCATCGTGTACAAAGCAGGAACCAAAGAAATTGTGAATGTTCAGACATTCAACACCAAAGAACCATACATAACGGGAACTTACGATTTGGAAATACTTACTCTCCCTCATAGGTTTCAGCCAAATGTACCGATCAAACAGTCTAAGAAAACGAAGTTGCAAATCCCTCAACCCGGCAGCGTCAACCTAATTACTAAAAATCAGTTTTGGGGCGACATCTACCTAGTTAAAGGAATTGAGCGCGAGTGGGTTTGTAATGTCGACTTAGAAGGTACCAGCAAGCGAATTGTTATGCAACCCGGCACTTATGCAGTTGTTACAAGAGGAAAGAATGATCAAAACGTAATCAATTCACACGAAGAAATATTCCAAATCCAATCAGGGAAAGTCACCAATATAAAACTATAGCATCACATCACATGGTAAACACGGAAGTAACTGAAAAGAAAGACACGCGATCGGGCTTTGGAGCTGGTCTGCTTGAATTAGGTAGAACCAACCCAGAAGTCGTGGCACTTTGTGCCGACCTCACCGGCTCGCTCAAAATGGGCGCTTTTAAAAAGGAATTCCCGGAAAGATTCTTTCAGGCCGGAATTGCAGAAGCGAACATGATTGGAATGGCTGCCGGACTCGCGACCGGAGGTAAAATCCCATTTACAGGTACATTCGCTAACTTTTCAACCGGTCGTGTATACGATCAAATCCGCCAGAGTGTTGCTTACTCGGAGAAAAACGTAAAAATCTGTGCAAGTCATGCAGGATTGACATTAGGTGAAGATGGTGCTACGCACCAGATCCTAGAGGATGTCGGATTGATGAAGATGCTCCCAAACATGGTGGTAATCAACCCATGTGATTACAATCAAACCAAAGCAGCTACAATTGCGATTGCAAGCCATCATGGGCCTTGCTACTTGCGCTTTGGTCGTCCAAAGTGGCCGGTATTTACCGACTCAAATCAGAAGTTCGAAATTGGAAAAGCTTGGACCATCCAAGAAGGTAGTGATGTGACAATCTTGGCTACAGGTCATATGGTTTGGAAAGCGATGGAAGCTACAAACATTCTTGAGGCAGCCGGTGTTTCTGTAGAACTGATTAACATTCACACAATCAAGCCACTCGACGATGAGGCAATTCTTAAATCTGCTGCAAAAACAGGTTGTGTTGTTACAGCAGAAGAACACCAACTCAACGGTGGTTTAGGTGATAGTGTATGCCAGCTTTTATCTCGAAACGAACCAACCCCAGTTGAAATGGTTGCGGTTCACGACCAATTTGGAGAGAGTGGTAAACCAGAAGAATTGTTAGACAAGTACGGACTTGGAACAGACAACCTAGTGGAGGCTGCAAATAAAGTGATTGCAAGAAAAAATGGATAACCGTCAAGAACTCATAGAACAAATCTGGGATAATCGTGAAATCCTAAAAGAAGTATCTTCTGAAGAGGCAATTCGTTCGGTTATTGCCGATTTAGATTCCGGTAAACTGCGAACTGCAGAGCCGACCGATAATGGCTGGCAGGTAAACGACTGGGTGAAAAAAGCGGTAATCTTATACTTCCCTATTCAAAAGATGGAAGTTAGTAATGCCGGACCGCTAGAGTTTCACGACAAGATGGAACTGAAACGCAACTATAAGGAGCTAGGCATTCGAGTAGTGCCACATGCTGTTTCACGTTATGGCAGTTATATCGCACCTGGTGTTGTGTTAATGCCAAGCTACGTAAACATTGGAGCGTACGTAGACAGTGGAAGTATGGTGGATACCTGGGCAACTGTTGGTAGCTGTGCTCAGATTGGTAAGAATGTACACTTGAGTGGTGGCGTTGGAATTGGTGGTGTTTTAGAACCCGTTCAGGCGGCACCGGTGATTATCGAAGACAACTGTTTTATTGGCTCACGTTCAATCATAGTAGAGGGCGTAAAAGTTGGCACCGAAGCCGTAATTGGTGCTGGAGTCACGCTAACAATGTCTACCAAAATACTTGACGTATCAGGTAGTGAAGTCAAAGAATACATTGGAGAGGTTCCTCCGCGTTCTGTAGTAATCCCAGGAATGCGCACAAAGAAGTTCCCTGCAGGAGAATATCAAGTACCCGTAGCCTTGGTCATTGGTAAGCGAAAAGAAAGTACCGACAAGAAGACGAGTTTAAATTCAGCACTACGGGACTTCGACGTAGCGGTATAAACTTCTGTCGCTCTTACTTTTTTAACCGACCTATTCAGGGTTCCCGCTAAGGTGCAGAGTTGTAAAGACACATCGTTACAACTCACGCAATCGTGCATTCACGCATTCACGCATTGGATTATTGAATCATTGAACCAATGTTCCTCTATCTTCGCGGCATGAAAATCGGGTTTGACGCGAAACGATATTTCCGGAATACGACTGGTCTGGGTAATTACTCGCGTACCCTGATAAATGGGTTGATTGAGCACTACCCGAATCACGACTATCACTTGTTTTCTTCAAGTCGAAATGTTTCTGGTCCAGAAGGTGCAGAACTCGAGACGCCACCACGTTTTTCATTGTTTTGGCGACAAATTGGATCGGCAATTCGTATTGATAAACGCAAGTTTAACATCTATCACGGTTTAAGTGCCGAACTACCAATTGGCAAAACCAATGCCAAACAAGTAGTGACAATACACGACCTCATCTTTCAAAAGTATCCGGAATACTACAAACCCATCGATCGCTATATCTACGCACGGAAAACAGCGGCGGCATTGTCTCAAGCAGATATCATCATTGCATCGAGCGAACGGACAAAGCAGGACATCATAGACATTTCTCCGCGTTTCCAAAGTAAAACAGAAGTTATATATCAGGACTGTTCTCCGCAGTTTTATGTAAAGCTCAAAGACGAAGAACTCAAAGCATTTAAGTCGAAATACAACCTACCCGAAACTTACCTCGTTTCGGTATGCAAGTTTGAAAAGCGGAAGAATCATTTACGATTGCTTCAAGCGCATTTGACTAAGAAAGACGCACTACCACACTTACTGTTAGTGGGAAGAAAAGGTGATACATTCAGCACGATAAAGAAATTCATAAAGGACAACGATTTACACGAAAACGTGTCGATAGTGTCTGATATGCCTTCCGAAGAACTCGTTGCCGCCTATCAGGGGTCGATAGCAAGTGTGTTTTTAAGCGAGTATGAAGGATACGGAATACCTGTGGCAGAAAGCCTGGCTTGTGGCAAACCTGTGCTTACATCCCTCGGCTCCAGCATGGAGGAGATTTGTGGTTCATCCGGATTATGTGTGAACCCTTTGAACATAGAAGAGATTGCTCAGGGATTAGTGGAAATCGCGAACAAAGAAACCATTGAAAAACTTCGAGCGCATATCGACATAGAGAAACAGAAATTCTCGAACGATTTGATTTTGGAGCAGCATATAAACATCTACAACAAACTATTATGATCGATATTGGACAAGACCATAATTTAACAGTACTCAGGTTCACCAGTGTTGGTGCATTTTTGGGAAACAATATTGGTGACGAGATTTTGTTGCCCAACAAGTACATCCCTCAAGATCTCGAGGTTAATGACACGATAAATGTCTTCGTATACAAAGATTCTGAAGACAGACCCATTGCAACAACTTTAAAGCCCAAAGCCTACCCAAATCAATTTGTACGTTTGGAGGTGACCGATGTTAGCCGCGTTGGAGCTTTTGTGGACATTGGTTTAGAGAAGGAAGTACTTATCCCGTTTAGGGAACAGTCAAGGAATCTGGAACGCGGTCAGTGGGTTACCGTATTTATATATTTAGACGAAACCACAAACCGATTAGTGGCTAGCACCAAGGTCCATAAATTCACGCAAAAAGCCGAAGGTTTGGAGATTGGCGATGAGGTTCAACTTGTCTTAGGTCCTAAAACTGATATCGGTTACAAGGTATTTGTTAATCACAAGTTTCAAGGAATGCTTTACCACAATGAAGTATTTACAAAGCTTCCGCTTGGAGCGAGCATCAATGGCTTCGTGGCTAAAATCCGAGAAGATGGAAAAGTTGATGTTCGACTACAACAAGACGGTTACGAGCATTTAAGTCAGTTTGATCAAAAGATCCTGGAGGCACTTGAAGAACATGGCGGTGAAATTCCTATTGGGGACAAATCCAATCCGGAAGAGATTTACGACTTACTCGGCATGAGCAAGAAGAATTTCAAGAAAGCCGTGGGTGCACTTTATAAAGCAGGCAAGGTACTACCAGACTCCCATACGACGAAGCTCAAACAGTAGTTCCGGTGTCCAGAATGTGTTAGTCATTTTTTTGAGGGATTATCCGATAACTCGATTTAAACGACTAGTTTCCCAAAAAAATAAAACATGAAAAAAACATTTATCATTTCAGCACTTGCCGCTTTTGGTTTGGTGCTATTCTCTTCAAACCATGCTAACGCACAATCTGAAAGCGGACAATCTGTATTGTCTCTCCACGCGGGATTCAGTGTAACTGGAGGTCTAATTAAAGCAGTTTTCGACAATGACATTGACATCACTGATACATCAAGTGGCATGACCACGGGCTATTTAAATTCAAGTGTAACTGGAGGTCCAGCGATTGTAGCCGGTTGGGATTTGGGTTTGTCAGAAAGATGGAGTATTGGTTTTATTGCCTCAACGCAGGGTTGGAGTGGTGATGCGAGCTATTCATATTTGGACGAAAACAACGCATTGGTAAATGAGAACTTAACCTTCAATTTGAGAAGAAACAATGTTTCGTTCTGCCCAAAGATTCATTACGGAAATGGGGACAATGTAGATTTATACTCGGGTATTCGAATTGGATATGTTTTCTGGAGCAGCAGCTGGGAAACAAACGATCCAGATTTTGATGATTTTTCAGACTTCAATGCTGGCCGACCAAACATTGGACTCACAGCGTTTGGTGGTCGTTTTTACTTCAACGACAATTTTGGCGCAAGTTTTGAATTAAACCTTGGCGCACCAAACATCTTGGGTGTTGGATTGAATTACAAGTTGTAAGTAAACAAAGAATAACAATTTGAACCGGTTCATACGAGCCGGTTTTTTTGTGCCTTTTTTCTGACAAATTTCTTACAACCTTTTACCTCAGAGAGCGTTCTTAGACCTGAATGCTAGTCATAGCAGTCAAAGCAAGTTTAATAGTGGTAAATTAAATTTCAGTTTTAGTTTTTGGTTACGAAAGGGGAATCTTCGGGTTCCCTTTTTGTTTTATCCGACTTGCCAAACCCCATTAATTTGTACACGTTCTAAATAATTATCCTTAGAAACATGGGGAAAACAAACGTGTTATTCTTATCGAAAACGGCTTATTTTTGCCCAAATTTACAGGGATAAAGCTATGTTTCGCTTAGACTTATAAGTCTCTGAAAACTAGAGGTTAATGAATAATATTTCAGCTAAAAGTATGCGGTATCGAAATTTCAAAGTAGGCATCCTAACATATGTGCTTGCGTTCTCTTCGCTGTTGTCTTCTGCAGCACTAAAAATTGAAACCAGCGCCACAGGACTCGAGGTAACGGAAGAAACCATCAAGAATGGAGAGTCTTTGTTCAAGGCGAAATGTCAAGCGTGTCATCAACTCGAGCGTCGAACCACTGGTCCGGCTCTTGGAGGTGTAACCGAGCGTCGTGAAATGGACTGGTTAATCAAGTGGATTCGAAACAACAACGAACTACGTCAGTCTGGGGATGCAGACGCGATTGCCATCTACAACGAGTACAATGGTACAGCGATGAACGTATTCGAAGATCTTTCGGACGTTGAAATCAAGTCGATATTGATGTACACGGAAAACGGTCCTTTAGATCAACCAAAAGCAACAGAAGAAAGTGCGGCTCCGGTGTTGGATGAAGGCGTATTCAATCGTACGAATAAGATACTTGCCTTACTAGCACTACTTGTTTTCGTAGTAATCGTGCTAATTGTAAAAACAATTGATATCGTAGGTAAAATGACCGGTCGTGAAGTTATTCCTTGGAATAATGTGAACGCAGGCTTGATGCTACTTTTCCTCATTTTAGGGATGGCTGCAGGTCTTTACGAACTTTCCATACATGGTAAATATGCGCTCATCTGGAACTCCAGTTCAGCACATGGTGAAAGCATCGACTTTATGATGCGTACTACCTTCATTATTACCGGTATTGTATTTTTTGTTACACAAATTGCTCTTTTCTGGTTTGCGTACCGATACCGCGCCAAGAAAGGTCAGAAAGCTTTATACTATCCCGAGAATGACAAACTAGAAATCGTTTGGACGCTTATTCCGGCAGTTGTTCTTACTATCCTAGTATTAGGAGGTTTGAAAGCTTGGAAACAAATCAATAACCCACCTGCGGAAGGCACTGCAACAATCGAAGTGTTTGCTCAGCAATTTGCTTGGTATGTAAGATACCCTGGTGCTGATGGTAAACTTGGTAACGCAGATTACAATTTGATATCAGAGAAATCAAATCCGTTAGGTGTAGCAATTCCATACAAATCAAATGAGATTCTAACTGAGCTTGAAGCAGACTTGGCATACTACGATAAGGTAAAATCAGAATTGCCAGCAAAGCTTGGAGACTTGAAAGCTACGCTTGGTGGTTTGACAGGTAAAGATTTAGAAAATCACCAAAAAGCGATTAACGATATCGAGTCTGGTAAAGAAGAAGCATTCTTCGACTTACAGATTCGTAGACGAAATACACAAATCAGAAGAATCAAAACATCGTTGGCTGGAGAAGCCAAATTATATGTGGATGCTGCAAACGATGATATCGTTGGAGACGAAATCCACTTAGTTGTGAACGAACCGGTAACTATGAAGTTCCGCGGTCGTGATGTGATACACAGTGCATTGATGAAGGAATTTAGAGCACAAATGAACGTTGTGCCAGGTATTCCTACTCAGTTCACCTTCACTCCTACCGTAACAACAGCTGAAAAACGCACACAACTCGACAATCCTGAATTTGACTACCACATCATCTGTAACAAAATCTGCGGTAACTCACACTTCAATATGAAAATCAAAATTGTTGTTGAGAGTCAAGAAGATTACGACAAATGGATGAGCGAGCAAAACGCAACATTCGCTCAAGACGAAGCAAGCGAACCAGCTACCGAAGAAGTAACAGAGCCGGCAGAGGAGACAGAATCTGAAGAAGCCGGAGCTGAAGAAATGGCAATGAATTAATCACAAACGATCTTTTAAAGAAGCAGTAAAATGAGTAACGATCACGGACATCACAAAGAAACATTCATCTCTAAATACATATTTAGTATGGATCACAAGATGATCTCCAAGCAATTCCTGATTACAGGGATTTTTATGGGGGTTATCGGTGTAGCCATGTCAATCCTTTTCCGTCTACAACTAGCTTGGCCGGAATCCAGCTTCCCAATCCTTGAATGGTTGTTTGGTGAGAAATGGGCCCCGGATGGAAGGTTAGATTCAGGTTTCTACATGGGACTTGTAACCATCCACGGTACCATCATGGTATTCTATGTACTCACAGCAGGACTGAGTGGAACATTCTCAAACCTTCTTATCCCATTGCAAGTGGGAGCAAGAGATATGGCCTCGCCATTTATGAACATGTTATCATATTGGTTCTTCTTCCTATCAAGTGTTGTCCTAATGAGCAGCATGTTTGTTGAGACAGGACCTGCATCAGGTGGATGGACTGTTTACCCACCGTTGAGTGCTTTAGAAAAAGCCATGCCAGGTTCGGGACTAGGTATGACGTTGTGGTTAACTGCGATTATTCTGTTCATTGTATCAGCGCTTCTAGGTGGTATAAACTATATTGCTACCGTACTTAACATGCGTACTAAAGGTATGTCGATGAATCGACTACCACTTACAATATGGGCATTCTTACTAACTGCAATCCTTGGACTTTTGTCTTTCCCAGTTCTTTTGGGAGGTGGATTACTGTTAATGTTTGACCGTCTGGCGGGTACGAGTTTCTACCTATCTGACATATTCTTAGGTGGAGGTATTGGAGCATTGGAACAAACCGGTGGTAGCCCGATCCTTTTCCAGCACTTATTCTGGTTCTTGGGGCACCCTGAAGTATACATTATTATAATGCCTGCACTGGGTATCACTTCTGAAGTGTTAGCCGTAAATGCACGTAAACCGATCTTTGGTTACACAGCGATGGTAATCTCATTGATAGGTATCTCAGTTCTTTCATTCTTAGTATGGGGACACCACATGTTCATTACTGGTATGAACCCATTTTTGGGAACTGTATTCTTGATTATGACATTGATAATCGCGGTTCCTTCCGCAGTGAAAACATTTAACTACTTGGCTACACTCTGGCGAGGAAGTATACGTTTCACAAACGGTATGATGTTCGCTATCGGACTTGTATCATTGTTTATCACAGGTGGACTTACCGGATTATTCCTTGGTAACGCGGCACTCGATATCACCTTACACGACACGTACTTCGTAGTGGCTCACTTCCACCTGGTAATGGGTAGTTCTGCGATTATGGGTATGATGGCCGGTATTTACCACTGGTACCCTAGAATGTTTGGACGTATGATGAACAAAACATTGGGTTACATCCACTTCTGGTTAACCTTCGTTTCAGCATACTTGGTATTCTTCCCAATGCACTTCCAAGGTTTGGCAGGTGTACCACGTCGATACTACTCGTTCAACATTCTTCCTGAATTTGCACCATGGTTGGACGTTAACGTGTTCATCACTTTAGCAGCAATCCTAGGTGGTGTTGCACAGATTATATTCTTGTACAACTTCTTCAGCAGCATCTTCGTTGGTGAGAAATCTGTACAAAACCCATGGGGAGCAAACACATTGGAGTGGACAGCTCCAGTGGAGCACATCCACGGAAACTGGCCAGGAGAAATCCCAACAGTTTACCGTTGGCCGTATGACTACAGTCGTCCGGACGCAGATTCAGACTTCATACCTCAAAACGTTCCGGATACCGGATCTAGTGAGGAGGTACATGTAAGCCCTACGAAACCGGATACCAGCGATGCGAAAGAAGTTGAAGAGAAAGATAATGTTATGCTCTTCGCTTTGATTAAAAACTGGTTTGGACTAGGAAGAGCGTAAGCATTGTTCAAGCCGAAGTTCTTCAATCGGTTCTCTGCCTTTTCCGTCTGGAGTATAGTCATACTATTCTTCTTGGGCGGTTTGGTTCGAACAACCGGTTCAGGAATGGGATGCCCAGATTGGCCAAAATGTTTTGGTGTATGGATTCCTCCCACAACTGCAGACGAACTTCCAGAAGGCTATGAACAGGATTACTTAAAAGAACGAAAAGAGAAAGTAAACAAATTGGCGAATACGCTAGATAATATCGGATGGGCAATAAAGGCCAAAGCGCTACGGGAGAATTCCGTGTCGATGGAGGCTCATGCTTTTAATGTGCGTAAAACGTACACCGAATACATTAACCGCCTATGGGGCGCGTTAACCGGTATTATAACCTTGCTGGCCGCAGTTTCTTCTCTACAGTTTATTCGCAAGCAAAGTGTTATCACTGTGCTAACGGGACTCGGCTTGCTGTTCGTGGTATTTAATGCTTGGTTAGGCAGTGTGGTTGTAGACACAGACTTACTCGGAGGAGTAGTCACACTACACTTTGTACTTGCCTTCATAGCTGTTGCATTTTTCTTGCTTGCTAACACATGGAATAAAAAAGCAGAAGGTCAGACGAGCAAATCAATTACCGTGCTGATTGGTGCCGGTCTTGTGTTGTCTGTTCTTCAACTGATTACGGGCACCGGAGTAAGAGAATTGGTTGACTCAGCCGCCAAAGTTGGCTCTGAGATATCTATGACCAACTACATGGAATTACTCGGGACTACCTTTAACGTCCACAGAGTTCTTGCTCTAGTAAGTGGTCTTGTTGTCGTAATCGCATACTTGCAAAACCGCAATAAAACCAACCGACCATTCACAAGCCTGTTGTTGCTTTTGATGATTGGTATACTGATTATCCAAGCACTCAGTGGTATTTCGAATATTAGATTCGGTTTCCCTGTAGTTGCGCAATTGGTTCATGTTACATTGGGTAGTTTAACCGTAGTAGGCTTCATTTATCTAATGATTTTTGAAATTAAATCTAATCGCCACCATGTCGACTAAATCGGTTGCGAACATATTACCTGTGAGTATAGCCTCGAAAATTCGAGACTATCATCAGTTGGCTAAAACGCGCTTAACCTTTACGGTTGTTTTATCTGCTGTTTTAGGCTACCTCATTGCAGCTAACGGACAGACCGAATTTACTGGTTTGTGGGCGTTGATTATTGGCGGATTCTTAGTTGTCGCTTCATCCAATGGTTTGAATCAAATCATTGAGAAAGACTTCGACAAACTAATGGTGCGTACCAACAATAGACCGGTTGCCACAAATCGAATGTCGGTTCAAGAAGCAGGGATCTTCTGTTTAGTTGCTGGATTTGTTGGTGTTTACGTACTCGCAACATATTTAAACCAGCTAAGTGGATACTTAGGTTTATTTGCATTGTTGAGCTATGCATTCTTATATACACCGCTCAAGCGGGTAAGTCCTATCGCCGTATTTGTTGGTGCCTTCCCAGGAGCAATTCCTCCTCTACTGGGTTGGGTAGCAGCTACAGGAAGTCTTTCTTGGGGTGGATGGGCACTATTTGCACTTCAATTCATCTGGCAGTTCCCTCATTTTTGGGCTATCGCCTGGGTTTTGGATGATGATTACCAACGTGCCGGCTACAGACTATTACCATCCAAATTAGGAAAAGATAAAAGATCAACCGCATTGACCATCTGGTACATTGCCCTCTTACTACCAATAAGCATGCTCCCATACTGGTTGGGCATAACGGGTATTGTATCGATGATAATTGCCGTTGTTGCAGGATTATTCTTCTTGAAACAAGGTATTCAGTTTCATAGAACCTGTTCAACCAAAGACGCTAAAAAACTGATGTTTTATTCTATAATTTATAACCCGGTAGTATTACTATCATTCGTTTTGGATAAAATTTAGATATGGAAGCAGCAGTACATATGGAAACGCACAGAGACAAAAAGGGTAAAATGCACCCAAAACAATTCGCTTTAATGCTAATGATTATTGGCATGGTGATGTTATTTGCCGGTTTAACAAGTGCGTTTATTGTTCGTAAAGCAGAAGGTAACTGGTTCAATTTTGAACTCCCGGCGCAATTCGTTGCATCTACTGTAGCAGTAGTGGTGAGTTCTGCAACCATGATCCTAGCCTTCTATCATGCTAAGCGTGATAATATCAAAATCACACAGATAAGTTTAGCTGTGACATTTTTAGCTGGATTGTCGTTCGTATTGTTCCAGTACGAAGGGTTTATGGATTTAGCCGGACGTGGTATTTACTTCTCTCCTGACAATGGCAGCGAGGGAGGAATGGTTTCCGGATCCTTTATCATTGCGTTGGTAGCACTTCACTTACTTCACCTCGTTGGAGGTTTGGTGTTTGTTGCAATCGTATTTATCAAAAGTCTATTACTGAAAGTTCATAAGAAGAACACATTGTCCATTAGTATGTGTAATACATATTGGCACTTCGTGGGAATCCTATGGATGTATTTATACCTATTTTTATATTTTGCACCGCAACTTTAGAAGATTATGTCAAATCACGCTGTAAGCAGAAAACCTACTTGGGCCGGAGGTAAATCCCCGTTCAAAATCAGTTATGGAAAACTGATGATGTGGTTTTTCCTTTTGTCTGACGCTTTTACTTTTTCATCTCTACTAGTTGGATACGGAGCCGTGCGGTTCTCGTTTCCATCAGCTGAAGAATCAGTACCGGCAGAAGTTCAAACCTGGGTAAAAGATAACGTGGTACCATTTAAAACCGACAATCACGAAGCATTCCACGATCATGGTTTTGTTGAAAGCATGCAAATGAAAGGAGTATTCTCTGAGTCGCACTGGCCGGCTCCTGATATGGTTTTCAACCACTTCCCTGGTACTCACCTTCACTTACCTCTTATGTTCGTGAGTTTGATGACCTTCATTCTCATCCTGAGTAGTGTAACCATGGTACTTGCCGTGGAAGCAGGACAAAGGATGGAGAAGAATAAAGTCCAACTCTACATGCTCCTCACTATTGTTGGTGGTTTCATGTTCTTAGGCTGTCAGGCTTGGGAGTGGACTATGTTTATAGGAGAAGGTGCTAAGCTATTTACAAACCCATTTGGACCTGTAACCTTTGCGGCATTATTCTTCTTGGTAACAGGATTCCACGGATTCCACGTATTTAGTGGTGTTGTGTTAAATATCATCATTTACTTAAACGTTTTACGCGGAACCTATGAGCGACGCGGTCACTATGAAATGGTTGAAAAAGTTGGTCTTTACTGGCACTTTGTAGACCTTGTTTGGGTATTCGTTTTCACATTCTTCTATTTGATCTAGTACACTTTAAGAAATTCCACCATGGCACATCAAAATAAAACTGTAGACATTCACGACGAAGAAAACTACGATCCAACCGTATGGGTACCCAAAGCACATTCGCACGGTACTCGCGCACTATGGAAAACATTCTGGCTTCTATTGGCCCTAACCATCATCGACGTTGTTCTTTACTTCTTGATGGATCCGGGCATGTCGAGAAACGTAACCTTTATCATTCTTGGAGTTGTTAAAGCTGCATTCATTGTGTATGTATTCATGCACTTAACCTACGAGCATAAGTCACTCAAAATGTCCATTGTATTACCTATGATAGGTGTGGTGTACTTGATTGTCCTGTTGCTCAAGGAAGCAGATTTCTGGAACTACCTGAACTGGTAATAAGATTTCTATGAATAAGAATAAGAAGGGGAAGATAGCGCTAGTTCTCTTCTTGGTCGTACCTGTAATTCTCTTTCTGATTTGGCAACAAGCAGAAGAGCGTTACAATGCCCTACCCTACATGGGTACGTACGTTGGCGATACATCCATACTGGCAAACAAGACCTATGTCGACACCATCCTGAAAGACGATTATTTCGTACAAGGAGATAGTGTTTTTGAAATGTGGACGCTTAGAGATTTTGATCTGATTGATCAAACTGGAAAACGGGTAAATCTCTCGACGTTCGATGATAAAATTATCATTGCAAATTTCTTCTACGCTACATGCCCGGAAATTTGTCCACGCATGAACAATAATCTACGATTAGCTGTTGAGAAATACAAAGACAACCCCAACGTGGTCTTCCTATCTCATACCGTTCATCCGGAACACGATTCGGTACCAGTACTGGCTGAGTATGCCAAGAAATACGGCTATGCTAACGACAAGTGGTACTTCGTAACCGGATTCAAGCACGAGATTTACGATTTAGCGGTAAATCATTACCATGCAGCGGCGCCTATGCCGGATGGTCAGTACGATTTCATCCACAGTACATTAGTATTTGCAGTTGATAAGGAAGGAAGAGTTCGCGGGTATTATGAATCTCAAGACAATCCTCGTTTTGCTACCCAAGTAAAAGATGCCGTTAAAGTCTTACTTGCCGAGTACACTCAACCCGAAAAATTCAATGATAAAGAACGATAAAGCTTTCTATCGCCTGGCACTAGCTGTGTCCGCGTTGGTTTTCGTAATAGTTGTAGCCTTAAATCAAAAGTGGATTACCCCACCTGTGGATCCGCCTGCATTCATTTACAACTTCCCGATGTTTAATGCCATCATTAATGGTACCTGTTTCGTACTATTGCTATTTAGCTTGCGCGCAATCAAGCAAAAGAAAGTTGAGTTGCACAAAAAGTTGAATAGCACAACGTTCCTATTGTCGGCGCTATTCATTCTACTGTACGTGACCTACCACTTCTTCGCTCCTGAAACAAAACACGGTGGTGAAGGACTTATTCGAACGATTTACCTAATCATACTGATTACTCATATCATCCTAGCCGCATTGGTCTTACCCTTAATCCTGATTTCATTTTATTTTGGATTAAATAACAAGGTAGAACAGCATCGCAAAATCGTACGCTTCTCCTACCCTATTTGGCTTTTTGTTACCCTAAGCGGTGTGATTGTGTACCTAATGATTAGTCCATACTACAACTTCCCGGTATAGATTGAAGAGTTTTATTCAACGCATATTTCAACGAAGTCTTGGGTTACCGAGATATCTAAAACTATTTGCGTGGTTTAAGATCAAAACCTTACATAACGACAAAGGCGAAAACGACTTCTTTTACTTTGTTGATCAACTCCCAGATGATGGGATCATATTAGACATAGGTGCGAACATTGGTATTATGACGTACTATTTATCTAAGCATACGTCTAAAGGAAAGGTATTCGCATATGAGCCAATGCCCTCCAACTTAATACCATTGCGTTGGGTGATTAAATTCTTTGGACTCTCAAACGTACAACTCTTTGAAACCGCATTAGGTAACGAAACAGGGAGTATCGAGATGGTATTGCCCGAGGTAGATCATGTCAAAAAACAAGGCTTAAGCCATGTAATATCTGACGATATCACGGAGTTTAATGACGGTGAACGTTTTACCACGACAATAAACAAGCTTGACAATTTGTTGGTTGATGAGCAATTACCCATAAATGGTATCAAGATAGATGTAGAAAATTTTGAATATCAGGTTTTCCTGGGCGCCGAAAAGATTTTAAACACACACAAACCAATCATTTACTGTGAACTATGGGATAACGATAACCGCTATAAATGTTTCGACTATTTAACAGACCTAGGTTATCAAATCATGGTAAAACAAGGAAATGGTTTGGAGCGTTATAATGAGAAGAATCATCAAACACAAAACTTCTTCTTTATACACGAATAATTAACTTTGTCTTATGCAATCAGCAATAAAGCGAATCGCAGTCATATTGACAATTACATTGGTTGTTAGTTTCTTTAACGACGTTATGGCGCAGTGCCCTATGTGTAGAACAGCCGTTGAATCTGCTATGCAAAATGAAGGGAATACGGTAGGACTTGGCTTGAACAAAGGAATCTTATACCTATTGGCTTCTCCTTATCTGTTGGTTGCTATCATCGGAACCATTTGGTACCGCAACAACAAACGCGCTAAAGCCGCAGAATGACAGGATTTCAAGCTTTCCTTCAGGGAAAATGTCCGCAATGCCGTAAAGGCCCAATTTTCAAAGGAAGTTTATTTAGTAAGCACTTCAAGGACGTTCATGAAACGTGCTCCCACTGCAAAGTTAAGTACGAACAAGAACCGGGATTTTTCTGGGGTGCTATGTACTTCAGTTATGCCTTGGTTGTTGGCTTGTTGATTGTCCTTTCAATTATCATGTTTACCGTGTATGATGATCCGTCTCTTGGATTACTCGCGGGTGTAATCATAGGCGTATCCGCAATCATGACACCACTCATCATGCGCTTATCCCGATTGCTTTTAATCTATCTTGCAGCTCCGTATCGGAAGTATAAGAAGGAGATGTGATTGCGGAGTTAAGAGTTAGGAGCTATGACATTTTTGCTCCGAACACTTAATAATCATACTTCGAAGCATTTTAAAAACTCCTCGAGTAGTTAGGAATTAGTAATGAGTTGTTAGGACGCTAGTTCTTATTCGAATACGTACTCAACTTTTGAATCATCGCGAATAACATCTTTGATAACTCCTCTAACTCGGAATAAAAAACGGAGTAAAGCTCAGGACTAATTTTTCCCCTTCCTCTGAGCATATCGAATAATGCAACACACTCATACACAGATCCTCATGAAATAACCAAAAAATGTCGTTTGTCCTTTGATCTCAATCTTCCGGTCCCTTCGGCAATATTTAGCATTACGCTTAATGATGCACGACCAAGCTGATCCTTCACATAAAACTCCAAAGAAATTCGGTTTAAAAGTTTTAAGACATCAACATTGAACTGTTTAGCTTTTTCATAAACTATTAAGTTCTCAAAGTCAAACATCTAATCTGCTAACTAATCAATACTCAGAACTAAACACTGGTTACTCCCCTGCCGCCTGATCAGCTGCCTCCGGCTCGCCCATGAGCTTGTCTTTTACCTTTTGCTCAATTTCTTCCATGAGCTCAGGGTTGTCGACAAGGAGTCGCTTAACTGTATCCCGTCCTTGACCGAGTTTAGTGCCGTTGTAGCTAAACCAGCTACCACTTTTCTGTAAGACTTCCGCATCAACACCTAAATCCAGTATTTCACCGGCTTTCGAAATTCCTTCACCATACATGATATCGAATTCGACGATTCTAAACGGTGGAGCAACTTTATTCTTAGCAACCTTTACTTTAACGCGGTTTCCAATAATGTCTACCCCATCTTTGATCTGACCGATTCGACGAATGTCCAGTCGAACAGAAGCATAGAATTTCAACGCATTACCACCCGTAGTCGTTTCTGGATTACCGAACATCACTCCGATTTTCTCACGCAACTGGTTGATGAAAATACAGATACAACCGGTTTTGTTTATTGTTCCCGTAAGCTTACGAAGTGCTTGAGACATCAAGCGAGCTTGAAGACCCATTTTTGAATCTCCCATATCTCCTTCCAATTCCGCTCGCGGTACAAGAGCTGCAACCGAATCGATAACGATTACGTCAATCGCGCCAGAACGGATTAGATTATCGGTAATTTCAAGAGCCTGTTCTCCATCGTCTGGTTGTGAAATCAATAACTCATCGGTGTTCACACCAATCTTCTCGGCATAAAACCGATCAAACGCGTGTTCTGCATCAACAAACGCGGCGATTCCCCCACTTTTTTGTGCTTCAGCAACACAGTGCATTGCTAAAGTTGTCTTACCGGATGCTTCCGGTCCGTAAATCTCCACAACACGTCCCTTTGGGAATCCGCCGATTCCTAGCGCCATATCCAGTCCTAATGAACCTGTGGATACCGCCGGTATATTTACCACAGAATCATCGTCCATCTTCATGACGATACCTTTTCCGTATGATTTTTCTAACTTATCTATGGTCAGTTTCAGCGCTTTAAGCTTTTCTGCATTCTCGTTTGCCATTGCTCAATAAATTTTGTGTTTCAAATATACAAAGGGGCTAAATCCATGAGCGATTCACTCTCTGAATGTTGATAAGTATGCTCCCAATGAATTATGAGCCATACGCTTCCCCGAGTTTTCAGCGTTAATGTGGAAATATTCTCCCCGCTGGCACCGAGGGTTCTGTTAATTTTGAGTGATTAATCTATGGGTAATTTGAAAGTCATCCTCAGCATTGCACTAAGTTGCATGATTGGCACATCGGCATTTGGTCAAGGTTCCGATACATCCAGTCAAATGACGTACGTAATCAAAACGGATTACGAACCAAAATTGACATCGGCCAACAAGGTAATGACCGCTCCTAACATCCGTGAGATCACTTCGACGAACCCGAGCTTTGAATACGACCTTCCTAACTTTGCATACAAAGTCCTTCCGACCTACCATCCGGCCAAAACTATTTCGCTTAAGTCTGAAATAGACGAGCCATTGTTTGGCAACTACTTCCGACTTGGCGGTACACCTATGTATTTGACAACGCTCGGAGAATTCCGTGTTCATAGCGTTCGCAACAAGAAGTACAATTATGGAGTTTCTGGTTCTCATATGAGTTCAAATGCCGGTGATCCTGCACATGCCGACTTTAGCGACAACACGCTAAGTGTAATGGGCTCCAAAATCGGAAACAAAGGCGAGCTTACTGGAAAACTGAACTATGAGCGACATGTGATTCACTATTACGGTTATCCGGATAGTTTCGAGTTTGATAAAGTAAACATCAACCAGATCTATAACGACTTTAATGGAAGTGCACTCTACGATCGTGGCTACAACACCAAAAAAATTGGGTCTCAACTAGGTTTCGATTTCTACACATTCGGAACGCATGGAGGACGACGTGAAAACGATTTCATGGGAACGTTAAAGACCCGAATTAAACTCCCCAAACATCAAGTCGTTGATATCAATGCTGTTGTAGATTACACCAAT
>Ga0181574_10001504_pt1 | contig 21853 bp, 15 predicted proteins | sample 101ome_24_FD_145600 | JGI IMG/M metagenome (GOLD analysis project Ga0181574, IMG submission 145600) | Coastal salt marsh microbial communities from the Groves Creek Marsh, Skidaway Island, Georgia - 101410AT metaG (spades assembly) | ecosystem: Environmental > Aquatic > Marine > Intertidal zone... | reverse complement strand
CTAGACATCAATTTGAATATACCGGATCCGGTGAAGCAAATTTTGTTGACGAACGAGGAAATAGAACAGTTACAGTAGGTGAAAGATTTACTTATGCTGATATTATTGCTGCAGCTGGAGGAGCGGAACAGCTTGAAGATTCAGCAGGTAGGAATAGCTTTGAAGAAAAAGAAGGTATTAACGGATAGAGAGGTTATTCGCGATGAGAATGTCAAGATACAAACATAACGATTTAGTTACGGTGTCAGAAAACAACGATAAAAACAAAACTTTTACTATGATGTCTACCTTTCCTACAATTTTACCAAAAGAAATAGAGACAGATGAAGATAGTTTTTACACAATAACATCTACTGATAGGTTAGATACAATAGCACATCAGTTTTATGGTGAAGCTTCTTATTGGTGGGTTATTTGTCTTGCAAATGAGATGTCATCTCCTTTTGACAAAACGTTAACTCCTGGAAAAATTTTGCGAATACCATCAAACGTAGAAAGAGTTATGACAGTTATTAAAGCAAAATCAAAAAAGGCTTATTAATATGGCAGAAGAGACTACGAGTCAATATAAAAAACCACACCCTAATGTTATTTCTGGTTGGCAGCAAAAAAAATATCTTATGCCCAACACAAAACTTAGTGGCCTAACCCCATTTATAAAATTATATTCTATTTTTAGCGAAGATGAGGGTCTTTTATATCAAAGTGTAATACAAAGCAATGCAAACAGGACCGACAACAATCCTCGTTTGCCTGATGGATTTATAGAGTCTTTTCAGCGGGCCATAATTCTTGCTGTGGAAGGCGCAGATAATTCTTCAATATCAACTATAAACAGCGCTTTAGTAGGCTCAGAAAACGGCCCACTGTATATGATTGATATGAACAGACCGGAAGCTCAAGGGTCTTCTAATAATTGGACGGGGGGTTTCGGAATAAAGGATATGTCTTGTAATAGGACAACAGAATCTCCTTTTAGTGAAACTTTTTCTCTTACGGTCACTTTAAATGACCCAAGTTTAGTTAGAAACAGATATGAATACAATAAATTATTAACTGTTGGGTCAAACTTTCTTTTAATGTATGGTTGGAGTAGCGGTGCTCCAAATTCTTTTTTTGACAAAAATCAAAACACTTTCAGTTTAAATTTCAATGAAGATGTATATTATAACGGAAAAGATTTTAGATATGTCTTTGTGCAATTACATAAATTTGCATGGGATTTTAATAACTTAGGACAAATGGAGGGCACTCTAGATTTTGTAGCTGCACAAAACAGTGAAGTAATATTTAATATGGGCGGAAAAATGTCCTCTCTTGGCAAATCAGTGCAGTATTTTATGAATTCAAGATTGTTAGGTGGACCACCGAGGGCCGACGCGGCGATAGATAGTATTGGCACATTTAATAGAGATGGTGAAGAACAAGATGTGAGTATAGGTGAAACAACCGCAGCGGAAGCTCTGTTTGAAAACTTAGGGGGGTTAGACGAGGCAGATAATGATAACCATGCTGAGCAAACTGCTAGAATAGCTAACTTAGCTATGGTAGGGTTTTTAGGCGATGTAGATATTTTTGTAACTGCAGGTCCGGCAAGATCCGACGGCGGTCGAAAAGACAGACAAGTCCATAGAAGAATACAAGAGCTATTTGACCAGGATGCAGACCGTTTATACGGAGCCGAAGTGAAACCTAATACTGTGCTTGGTAAACTAAACGGTAATCGGGAGGCGATACTACAGCTGGCTGAAGACGAACCGGAAAGATTTAGAAGAGCATTGAATGAATCTGAAAGGCTTGAGAGAATAGGTAGTGTCGTGGACGGTTCTTTTATAGAGGACAAGTCTTCTACATGGTCACAGGCGCCCAATGGGTGGGGCGAGGGCCAAAAACTCAATATTCTGGGCCTGTCTGCTCTTTTTATACCCATAGTATATAATAGACAAACTGGTGAAGTTGATTATAGTGGCAATAGGACTAACAGAACAAGGAACGCAGGAAGAGTTAAAATTAAATGGGTAGCTCAAGACAACAAAAATAAGGCCGAAAATAAGAAATATAATTTAAGGAAATCTGGCGGTAATGCGGCGATTAAAAACGCAGAAGATTTTACGAATATATCGGAGAGTATTTCCCTTTCTGAATCAAGATTTGATAAGCTATTTTCTGGTAAAGCTTTGTTTGAATCTGGTGATTTAAATATACCTGAAAGTTATACAGAAACATTTAGAGACCTTCCAGAGGGAGTTATAATAACAAAATATGGTGTTGGCACTGCGAAACGGCCTGGACTCAATGCAGATGGAGATATTGTTAATGGCTATCAGAACAATAATTATGTATTAGGTGAAGATATAATTTACTATTATCTTGGATGGGTTGTTGAAGCTTTTAAGTATTACGAACATAAATACTCCAATAAGAGAATAAATATAGTATATTCAGAATTAGGAGAGAGCCAAATAAGCGAACCATTTGCCAGATTTCAAAACCAATTTAGAAGCAGAATAGCAAAAGAAACATCTAACGAATTGGGTGAATCGCCTTCATACGAAGCCGATTCACTTGTGGCCATACGAGATCCAAGCAGTCAGTCCGGCGACAATTATAGAGTAGAATCCAGTATTATACCATCCGCTAGACCGAAATCAAAAGAGTGGGCCGTGGACGAAAATGGCAATGCATTGCAAGGTGTTTATTACGAAGAGATAGAAAACATAGTACCCAATTTGTTGCAACCAACTGACTCTGCTTTTTTTGTATCGGGTCCAGAAGGTTCTGGATATAAAGTATTAGTTGATGAAAAATTTGATGTCTTTTTAAAATTCAAGAGAGGATTTAGATTAACTAAAGGGCAAACACTAACACCAGATACACCAAGAGATGTAAAGATAAGGCAAAAAGGTAGTAGTATTTTCTTTCCCATAGGTGTTACCTTACCCATAAAAAAGATTGTCTCCGGTGAGGACGCAGACGATAAAGATTTTAAAAATATAGATACTGTTGGGTTAAAAACAACAAGGATATCTAATACAGCAGAAGTATTATTAGATGCTGATAAAGTTGATGAAGTTTTAGATAACTCTCAAGGAAGAAGCTTTCCAGATATAATAACCAAAATATTGACAGAGTGTGTTGCCATGCCTGACCTTGGACTTGTTTTAGTGCCTTTATCCAACGGTGACTTGAGCATACAAGCCGCTGGAGCTATGTCGGCCGATGAAGTTAAATTCAACGCTGACTATAATCCCGATGTGGATAGTATTATAGCCGAAGGACAAAATTTTATTATCGACTACAGAACAAAAAACTCTTTATTAAAAAGTTTATCAGTTACTGCAAAAATGGACCCCAATATAGCTTTTCTTTATGGCGCATCTGTTAGAGGTCCAAACGGTAGAAGAGATATTTTGAAAATAATAAAAGAAAATAGGAGTAGTCTAGACCAAGAAGGAAGGGCTCCTAATCCAAATATGGTAGATTTCGGGGCATTTGCGAGAAATTATATGTTAAAGAATAGACCTAACGATGCTGATACCTTAGCGAGCATTCAAGCTTTTGAAGGACAATTATCTGGAACGGCCACCGTCGCAGCTGATGACGAAGAAACATTTAACGAGTTACTAGAATCTATACCAGAAGGTTTGTTCGCAGAATATATGTCTCAGGATTATAGCTTGTATGAAAAATTGGCAATTGAACGAATGAACAATTCAAATCAACTAAGTCAAATGTTTAGTTATTACATGAATCAACTTACAGCCACTATACATGGAACTACTGGACTAGAATGCATGCAGATTGTGCAGATAAGAAATGTGGCTGGATTAATAGATGGTTTTTATTGTATAATTGGTATAAGCGAAAAAATAGGTGTAAATGATTTTATAACTGAATTGAATTTGATGTTGGTTGCCCCTTCTACAATACTAGAGCCTACTATTGGCGCTTATTAAACCAACAATTTTTTTCAAATTTACAAAATAGACTTTTTTGTATTACAATATTATTAGGTATATTCAGGCTTTAAGTTGGAGCAAAAAATGAAATATTGGGGCGACATTGAAGAGAAAGCTATAGTTATATTCAACACTTCTGATGATGTTGAAGAAAAACATGGTGTGTATGTTACAGTTATACAACCTGCTTTCAAAAAATTGGTAGAAAATATATACTATACTTATAACTTCAACAAGATACTTACAGACTTTGACCAAATAGAACATGAGTTGGTTACTCATCTGTATGAAAAAATTGATAGGTTTGACCATACCAAAGGCAAAAAATCATACAGTTTCTTTGGTACGGTAAGCAAGAATTGGCTGATACAAAAAAGTAATAGTAAAAAAAAGATGGTCTTTATAGACAATCAAGATAAGGAGGATATGCTTCATAGCATATCTCTTATTCAAAATGACGAGCTTGAAAAGCAAAATCAATTAAGAGAATTTTTATCGCTTTTACCAGCCTATTTAAAAGATGATATTTTTGTTGATAGCCTAAATAAAGAAGATAGGTTAGTGTTAGGTGTTATATCAGATATATTAGAAAATTATGATATGTTTGATATTTATAACAAAAAACAATTGTATCTTTATATAAGAGAAGCTACTGACTTACCAAGCAGAAAGATAACTAAAACTATATCTAAACTAAAAATAAAATATAGTCAAGCCAAAATAGAAGTGTTATAGTAGATATGCAAAACATATTTAGCAATGAAGAAAATATAAAAGAATATGTTGAAAGATATCAAGAATTAATTTTAGAATACAGGTATCTTTTGGAATCGCTTTCAGAGATGGAGGCGAAAATGAAACGGATAGATAATGAGTTATTATTTATACATAAAAACTTAGAAGAAAATAATGTGAATTTTTCAGAATACGACTCAATAGAAGGTTTTGAAAAATCAGTAAAAGAGGGAAGTGATGCCGCAAACTCTTAATATATCTAGAACAATACATAGTCAAAGCCAATTTATAAAGAATGCTTCGGACAGTTCTAAAGGTCTTAACGAAAACAAAGAAATGATTTTGAGAAGAGCTGTAGTTGTAGATATAAACAGAGAGGGTTTAAACATTGGTAAAACTAATTTATCTAATCCACCATATGCCATTTGCGCTGTTATATTAGATGAAGGTGTGCATGCAAAAAGACCGGATTTGGTGAAAAAAAAGAAATGGTATCCACCTTTGTTGCCAATGACAAATATATCCATACCAGAAATTGGTGAGGAAGTTTTTATCATCAAAGAACAAAACGTAAAATCTTCTTTTGGTTATTGGGTGGGTAAAGTAAACAACTATCAATATTTAAATTATAGTGGCGCTAAGCATTGGCAAGAAAACAAAAATCAACGGTTTGCCAATGGCGAGATAGACATAGATGGAATGAGGAGAGATACACCTATAAAATCTCCTAAAAAAGACAAGTATGTAATACCAGTTTTAGATGGGGATGTTATACAGCAAGGTAGACATGGCACATATCTAAGACACTCATTTGATATTTTAAACGATCATAGCCCACTTATTGAATTCGGTGTTAACGCTCCTATAAGAAAGGGTATAAAGCCAGATAGTCCAACAATAGGTGTCACCAGAACAAAAACAATACATGCTGGACAAACTCCGTTGAGTAGGTACGTAGGAGTAAGACAACTTGTAAATAAAAATCTAAAAGCTTATGTTGGGGAGCCTTCCGATTTAGTACCATCAAACGCAAATGGTCCTCCTGTAGTTAAGAATTACGAATTAGATTATGAAAACAAATATGATTATATAATAAATTTAGCGGAAAGACACGTAAATATAAGCATACAAAGTGGGACTGGTAATTCTGTTGATGAATATTTATATAGACAAGTGCTCGGAGATAAAAACAAAGAAAGCCTACAACAAATAATAGGTGTAGTTAATCAACTAAAAAAAATAGTTGTAGAAATATATGAGTTATACAAAGACCACACTCATAATGTGTCGGGTGAAGTTTTTAATTACGAGCAAAAGATAGGAAAAAATGGAGGCGACATAAACATAGAGTTTGAAATAGAAGACCAAGATACCAAACCTATAAAAAAGCAAGATGTTTTAGTAGAGATAGATGAAAAATTTGAAGAGTTTGAAGAAACTATATTGGAAGTGAATGAAAAATTAGAGGACACATTGAGCAACACTCAATTTGTGCAATAGAATATGCCAGGCGATATAAATTTTAAATGGCCGCTGCGAAAATATTCAAGAGGGTTTCCAGACTCTCACAGAAGTTTTCAAGGTGCTATAAAAGAGGATATAAAAATATTAATCTTAACCAAAAAAGGTGAGAGGTTGATGCACCCAGATATGGGTACTAAAATTATATCTAGTGGTGGTTTGCTTTTTGAAAACATGACTAATATCTTTGAGATGCGTGAGCAGATGTATGAAGAAGTAAAAGAAACTGTGGGTAGGTATTTACCGGCAGTTACAATAACAAACCTAACTTTAGAGGACGTTAGCACAAACTCACTTTTAAACAACAACGAGTTACTTATAACGATATTATATGTTGTAACAGGCACAAATGGTTTTTCTGATAGAGTATCTTTTAGGATAAGTGAATAAGGAAGAAAAAATGGCTTCAAGAACACCAACAAAAAGTAAAAACATAAGCTATATTAGTAAAGATTTTTACAGTGTAAGAAATGATTTGCAAGAATATCTAAAAAGATATTTTCCAGACACCATTCAAGACTTCAATGAAGCTTCTGGTGGCATGGCTATACTAGAGCTTATGGCTTACGTAGCAGATATACTAAGCTTTCAGATGGACAGGACAGTAAACGAAAATTTTATTACAAGAGCTGTTGAAAGAAAAAACATACTATCTCACGCTAAGGGTTTCGGCTATGTTTCAAAATCGGTGGTGCCTGCAACAGCCGACATAACGGTATCAGCTACTTTTGAAAAAGCAACGTCAGCTGAAACAGTTTTTTCCGTCAATGCAGGGACTAGGTTGACAAGCAAATTTGAGCCAGCAAACTTTGAGCTAATAGAAAGAGCAGATTTTTCTTCGGATCATAACAGAGAGGTTGTATTTGATGATGGTACTTTTGTCACATATTCTATTAGTGGTGTTAGAGCAATGTCGGGTCGCACAAAGACATTCAAATATAAAACACCAGACGAGCCGCGGCCTTTTCTTGGAATTACCCTACCAGATAGGTTGGTGACAGAGGTATCCTCTGTTGTTGATAATGATGGAGTTGAATTTGCTGAAGTGGATAACCTCTCAACAGATGCTATTTTTATTGGTGACTCAAATGTGCAAGAAAATGACGACGGCGCTACACACATTATGAAAATGAAAAAAGTGCCTAACAGATATGTTTTGGAAAGAGAAGTGGACGGCACTTTGACAATAAGATTCGGTGCAGGACGAAGTGCGGTGGAGGACTCAGAAATATTATTAAATCCCGAAGATTTTGTTTTACCCCCAAAACTAAAAGGGTATGTAGATGGATTTCCATCAATGGCGTTGGACACAACAAACTTCCTAAAAACAAAATCTTTAGGCAACCTACCTAAACCAAATAGCATAATTAATATAAGGTATAGAGTCGGAGGAGGGGTTGCAACAAATATAGGTGCCGATGTTTTGACTAAATCAGTTGAAACTTTAGTTACATATGCTAATCCTGATGTTGTAAATACGTATCCTAATCAAATATCAAATATTGAGCAATCTATAACCTTTAATAATCCAGAAGCCGCTTATGGGGGTGAAGACGCAGAGTCTAACGAGAGCATTAGAATGAACGCTATAAGTAATATGAATGCTCAAAATAGATGTGTTACTTTGGAAGACTACAAAATAAGAGCTATGTCTATGCCACCCGAATTTGGCACTGTTTTTAGACTGTCGGCAAGAAAAGACCCCTACAAGCTATCGGGCGTAGAGCTTATAACCATAAGTAGAAATAGCGAAGGGCATCTAGCGCAAACAGATATTGTTTTGAAAAACAACATGGAAACTTATTTGAAAAAATACAAAGGAGTCTCTGACAGCATAAGAATATCTGACGCTAAAATTGTTAACATAGGCGTTAACTTTACATTATACCCATCCGCCGGTTTTAACAAACAACAATCGCTGGTTACTTGCATTATCAACATAATGAATTATCTAAAAACTGAAAACATGGACATTGGATCTGTATTGTCTATTTCAGATTTGTTGAGAAATTTACAAAACTTAGATGAAGTAGCAGCTATACCATCACTGAAAATATTGAATTTAACTGGCGAAGAAAATAGTAGGACATACTCTTCATATTCTTTAAGCATGGACAACATAACAAGAAACAATATAGTTTATTTCCCTGCTGATATTGTGCCAGAATTAAAATATCCAAACTTTGACATACAAGGCACACTAGCTTAAGAGATTATAAATGGCACAATCAAGAGCATATTCAAGTAAAGATACATTTATTTCAGAGACCAGCCTTACTGCAAATAATGGGGCCAATCCTGTGTTGGAAGTGTATAACAAATACACTCCACTTACAGGCAAAAAAGAATGGGCAAGAATACTAATTCAATTCCCTTTGGAAGACCTAAAAGAAAAAATAGAAAACAAAACTATAGGTGATCCAAGAGAAGATAACACAGCTTCAGCCTTCATAAACATGAAAAATGTTATGCATGGAGAGGAAATAGCTACAGACTTTGATATATGGGCACTACCATTAACCGCATCTTGGGTAGAAGGTAGAGGTTTAGATTCTGATGATTACTTATATGAAGATGCCGCTAATTCACTATACGCAACTAACACAACATTGTGGGCTGACTATGCCGGTGGTGCTTCTGGTGGCAACGTAATATTGGGGGCGCATAATAAAGAATGGGATAGTAATTCTGCCAGTCAATATTTCGAGCATGGTGAAGAAAACCTTAAGATAGATATAACAGAGTATTTTAAAGAATACCTAAATGGCGCTAGTGCTAATTATGGTTTTATGATTAGAATGTCGGACGCACAGGAATCTAAAACTATACAAGACACAATCGATGCCGGTGTCATTCAAAGTTATATGACAACCAGCTGGAATACCAAAAAGTTTTACTCAAGAGAAACAAACACATCCAACGCTCCTTATTTTTCTGTTGAGTGGGATAACAGTATAAGAGATGATAGAAATATTTTACAGTTTTCTAACAATGGTAGTTTGTTTTACTATAACTTTCAAAATGGCAATCTTGTTGACTTAGACGGAACTGGTAAGTTTCCAGGCCATGTTACACTAAGTGCTGACGGTGTTTCTATCAGCCCCACAAATCTTACAGCTTCAAGGGTTGCTGTTGGAACATATAAAATAAACATAGGCACAGCACAAAACGATTTAGAAGATTCTTTAACGGGAATTAACATTGCCCTCAGTGCAACGGAAAACTTTGTTGACAACTGGACAATAACTTCTGACCAAGAAGCGTTGAATCTGAGCAAGACATTTAATTTCAATGTTAGCTTACCTACAGTTGATGCTCAAAGATATTATGAAATAAGTAAGTATCCTATTAGGTTGCCAAACTTACAAAACTCTTACGAAAAAGGTACTAAGTCATTTATAAAAGTATTCATTAGAGATGCTTCTACAAGATTACAATCAGTGACAGGCATGAGTAATAGTTTAAATACTCATACTTGCACAAATGGTAAGTTTGAAATAAGAGAAAAAATAACTGATCTAGTTGAAGTTTCTCAAGATAATTTGTCATACGATGAAAATGGCAATTACTTTTTGTTGGATACAGAAAACTTATATAGAGGGATGGAATATAAGCTAGTATTTACACTTAATATAAATGGTCAAACTTTTGTTTACGACGAACCAGAAATTTGGTCTTTCTATATAAAATAGGGGTTGATGTATGCCTTACGGGTTTAGTTTAGAAGATTTAACAAAGTCACTATCTGCTATTGGCTCAACCAGCGGTGAGTATACCTCAAACGCTATAACCGGAGTCGCAGCAAACAAAACAATTCCATTGTTGAATTATTTTGACTTTTCAGAGCACACACTTTTTGGTAACGCTAAAAAGAAATTAGATAGAGGTATATTCAGATTATTGAATGAATACCCTATAGGTTTATCTGGTACCCTTTATAGTGATACAGCAAATCTTTCTGCCACAAATATATTGCAAGTAGACGAGTATAAGAAAAAATCAAATGGATTTGACTTGTGGTTACTAAAGCAATTCGGAAAATCTTCTACTTCTTTAGATTCGGCTTATAATAGTTTAACTGCTGGTGCCGTAAATGATGACGGAGAGATTGTGCCGCTAGTTATCATTCACCGAAACGAAATAAACGAATTAACAAGCAACACACAGCAGGACATAAGAGAATTTTTGGAGGAAAACGCTACAAGATTTGAAGAAGAAAGTATTTCTTTAATTGAAGTAACGCCAGGTACTTCTTACAGCTACTTCATAAACACTGATGGCACAATAGAAAATCAAAACATAGTTTTTGAGGATTTATTTGAATTACCAATAAACAGAGCGCAAAGCATAAACAATATGTTACCAGAGATACTTTTCAATGGTGATGAAGAAGGTAATCTAGAAAACCTTATAGGTGTTTTGGCTGAAGAAATGGATTTGTTACATTCTTACGTAGACCAAATGCAGTTTATCAAAAAAGCTTCATACGAAGAGTATAACACAACACCAAGAAAGATGTTGCCTGTTATTGCTGCTGAGTTTGGAGTGGAGTTATATGATTCTGCTGCTGATAAAGGCATACAGCAATGGCTTATAGAATCCACATCAGGTGCAACAGCAAGAGAAGTTACTGATGAAATTTGGAATAGAATTGTAAATTCTATACCTCACTTACTAAAAGAAAAAGGAACTGTTGAAGCCTATAAAGATATTGTAAGGTTGTATGGCCTAAATGAAAAGATAATAAAAATAAATGAATATAGTATATTCAATAAGCCCATCTTAGTAAAAGAATCAGAATATGTTGATACTAAAGCTTTATACTCTGATGGCACAAACTATGTGCAAACTATCAATGGCATGACCAACTCTTCAAGAGTTTTTGATTTTGTTTCCGAAACCGACTTCACCATTGAAGCAAGACTTTCTGCCACGGCAGTCCAAAACCACACTATTATAGATAATGATTATTTTAGTATGTCTATAACAGATCAAGGTAGGCTTAATTTTCAACACAAAGTAGATGTAAGTGTTTTTGCTACCACTCCCGATAGCAGTGTATCTTCTTATGTGCATATGAAGGACCATTTTGTTAATGTTGCCGCCAAAAAAGAAAATGACGACTTAACAATATTTCTTATGACTTTATCTGGAAACCCTGCCGGTGGCGAAGATATTGTTTTTACATCTAGCGCTAATGTTAATTTACCACAGATAAGCTCGTTAGATTTTGATTCCCAAGGCACAGTAGCCACAAGATTTCCTGGCACCGACTTCAACGGATTTTTACAAGAGGTGAGGGTTTGGACCGGAGCCTTACATGATGAAGATATTAGAGAGCACGCACGAAATTTTGAATCTATATCTTATGTCAACAGTGAATGGGCTGATAATGATAGCTTATCTGCTCATTGGAAACTAAGAGAAGATTCAGACTTACAACCACCTAATAATAAAGTAATAAGTGCTAATTATGTTTCACCAACTATTCAAGTAACATCAGAAACCTATAACGATATCACAGTTGATGCATCGGCCAACACAATAGAATCTGCTGTTACTGATTTTGAAACAGAAGGTGTTTTCTTAGTTGGTGATGTCATTACTATATCCGATGCTACTGACCCACTAAATGATGGAGTAGAGCTAACCATATCTGATGTTACTGGATCTGTTATAACGCTCTCAAACCACGCTCTAACAAGCCAAGGCACATTAGACTCCACATTGACCCTAACTAAAACTACAACGACTTACAACGACAATACAGCGGAGCCTATCGGGTTTACAGAAAATAGATACAAACACTTTGACGATGTTAAGAAAATAAAAAATTGGTATCCTGTAGGGTTGTCTCAAGACAAGGATAAAGTTTTATTAGAAGCTCCAACAGAAAACGAAATTGACGATAGTAGTATTGTTGGATTTTCTATGAATGCTATAGACCCTATCAACAGAGATATACATAATCACACAGCAGGTATCAATCTGTTAGACCTTTATGGTGGTGTTGAAGAAATATACAATAAAAAATATAATGGTGCTGGCTCAGAGTTATGGGATAGTGTGAATAGCAGGTATAGACAAGAAAAAAATACACAGCCGCTCGCTGACATAGATAGTTTTATAAAAGCTACCAGAAAATTAAACGACAAAATAGGTGGTATATTTAATTTCATACAACAGTTTACTCCAGCTAAATCTAGATTAGCCGCAAGAGGTATACTTATTGAAAACCCAATCCTTGAAAGAAACAAAATACAAAGAAGGATTGGTGCAAGAAACCAAGAAACAGACGAATATATCGGGTCACCAAAACCTGATTCTATATTTTTAGAATCAAATCCTGGACAAAGAAGAAAAACAGATGATTTTGACGCTTCACCAGAAAATTTGAATCCTAGTGTTGTTGCAAAGAAAGACAATGAGCTTTCAATAACAAATAAGTATTTGCCAGGCGCTTTATTGTTCCAAGATAGTAGCAGTGGTAATATAGTAGAGTTACATCCTACAGCTTGTACTACAGCTCATTTTCAAGGATTCAAATATGTTAGAGAAAAAAGCTATGAAGATAGGTCTTTGACAACAGAAAGAGCGTTGATTAACGTGACCAAAAAAAGCACCACAAATGGTCCGAGAATATCAGAAGCACGTGTGGCAAAGCTATTACCCGTTAAAAGGTTGCCTGCTGACTCTTCAACAACAGAAATAGATGTTACTTTAGACAATCTTATAATAAACCCAACATCACCATCTACGGCTAATAGCGGTTTTATAAATGGAAAAATAAGGCTGTTGTCAAAAGGCCAAGCATTCAATAGTGAATCACCAACATTCAGATTTGAATTTCCCACATCTGCTGACGGCACTAATTTATTTGTTGCTGAGATGGGCGATGTAGACGAAGGTCAAGGAAGAATTATAGAAGGTATAGACAATACATTTGTTACTAGTGTTGTTAAAAACGATGTGCAAATGAGATTGACATTAGCAAATATTGTCACATCTCTGTCAGCCGTAGATTTGCCTAATGTAACACAGAATCAAGTAGATGATTCTGATCAAGGGTCTTTGGGTGTAGTGCCTATAAGAATAACAAATTTATTTAACAACAACACTCAGATTGTTAGAGTGGCTATAAACGCAGTTGAATCTAAAAATCCAGAGTTACTAACACAACTAGCATCTCAAGGTGGTGTAAAACTTACAAGTTAATATAAAAGGATATGAATATGAATTTTTTGAATAGGAATAAGTTTTTTACGGAGAGACAACAAGTTGGCATAGAGAGATTTATTGCTGATATTAATAGCGGTAGGTATAATGAAATAGGAAAAATAGTGCCACGTAATTTCAACATGGTGGAGGTTGGGTATCGGTCGGGATGGCTTTCTTTTTATGTAAGTCAAAAAACAACTGGCCGTGTTTACGCTATTGACTTTGAGAACAACATAACTCCATCACTAAAAGAAACTGTAAAATTTAACAAAATAACAAATCTTAATAGCTCTAACAAAAAAGACTTGATAGGTGAGTTAAAAAACCATATAAATAGTTATGAAATAAACTTTATTGTATTGAATAGCCACCCAACTTTATTAGAAGAAGTGTGTGAAGTTGCGAAAGAAAAGAAAGTGCCTGTGTTTAAGTTGGTAGGCGCTTCATTTGTTCTTGCAAACAAAAACGATGTGGTAACGATAGAGCCTAAAAAGAGAAAACCCCCTACTGCTGCTAACAAAGCTCAAAAAGCGGCTATGGATGATTTATTAGAAAAAAGAAAAGAAGAAGAGGAAGTTAGAGTAGAAAAAGAAAAAAAAGAAATTGAAGAGTTAGTAGAAGAAAAAAAGAAAAAACTTGAGGCTGTTGCTGAAAAATTATCAACCTCTACAAAAACAGCTAAACCAAAAGCAAAAAGAAAACGTAGAGTAAGAAAAACAACAGAATAAAACTGCAGTGTTATATTTATATTATATGATTTATTAAAATCTTATATATGCTTAACAATTATATGGAGGTATCACATTGGCTTTTTTAGAATCCGGAAGTGGAGTTATAGACGCTATTCTTACCCAAGCTGGTAGGCAAGCATTAGCAAGAAATGATGGCTCCTTTAAAATAACAAAATTTTCATTTGGTGATGACGAGATAAATTATCAACTATATGATAGCAATAGATCATCCGACCAAGACGCAGACATTTTAAATTTACCAGTGCTTGAGCCTATCTCAAATCAGAGTAGCGCTCAACTATACAGACTTATTAGTTTGCCAAGAGGGACACAGAGAATTTCTACTCTTACATTAAATCCCGCTCAAGCAACAGCTAATTATGGTGATGACGTAGTGATAACAGTAACCACTGTTAATGGAGAAGATTCTCAAGGATATTATGCTGTATCAAGAGATTCAGATATTGGCACACTACAAGACCTTAGAGTACCTTTGGGTGCTGACAATACAGGTAGGTTTGTTGTTAAAACTGGTGCTAATGCAGGCGGAAAAACTGGACAAACAACCGTTGATATTGTGGGGGTAAACTCTGGTGCAAGAAAAGAGTTTCAACTCACCGTTTCTGCTAGTGCAACAATATAAGGTGATATAAGATGAGTTTAGTAGATCTAAATCAAGAAACAGACATTACTGAAGGGTCAGTAAACGTAAAAACAAATTTTGAAATTCTGTCACCCACTGCTGCAGCAGCAAGAAACATTTCGGCTTTTGTGCCATTTGCTTCTGCAGAAGACTTTATGAAAAACTCAAGCGGCGTTGATACAAACGTGCCACTTAGTTCTGCCTTTAGACAGATTACAAATTACTTTTTTTCGTCTTCAGCGGCAGGCTCGCTACCTCTTTCTAACAACACTAACTCTACCACATCTTTATGTAGAGTTATTCAAGTTGGTAGAACAACAACAGATGATACTATTGTTTCTGGATCAGTAACGGCAAGTATGTCTTTTGGGCCTGTTTCTGATTTGGTTTTTGTAGACCAACCAGAACAAGAGGTAAGTTCATCAATAGGTAGAAAAGGGTCTATTGTTGAGAAAAACGATCCCGATAACATAGTAGGTACTATATTTTACGACTCTGGCACTATGATTTTTCACGGAGGTGATGAAGACACATCTTTTATTTGCGACCCAACTTCGGGTTTTGATTTTGGCACTGGAGCTACGGCGGCTGTTTTAGCTATCAACAGTTTAGCTTTTCAATCGGAAACAAAAATAAAAAGGTCTTTATTCTTTTGCAGAGCTTTTAATAAAGATTTCAATTACACTAACAATCCCTCTGCGATATCGGACGCTACATTAGGCACTGTAACTTCTTCTCTTACATCAAACCCAACAACTTTTATAACGTCCGTTGCTTTGTATAACGATGAAGGCGAAATGCTTGCTATTGCAAAAGTTTCACCACCTGCAAAAAAGACATTTGAATTGGAGCAGATATTTTCAGTTAGATTGCAATATTAATAAATGGTAGATTATTCTGATGTTTAAGGAATTTGAAGATAGAGAAAAACAATTATTTTCTTTGAAGAGCGTTGGGATTATATCATTATCTAATGTTAGTCCAAACGCCGGTGATGTCAACTTTTTTACTTCTATTAGAAGTCAAGGTAAAATAAATGTTATAGATATAGACACGCCTGCTGCGTTTCCTACAGGTGATACTGTAGAGGCAAGATACATATGGGAGTTTAAAGATAGTAAACTAATCGGCCAAGAATATGTACGCAAGTTTACCACAGGTATCTATATCAGTGAAGCAGACTTGTCTTATGAGCCTGCCATAAGCGAAAATATTTCGTATATATCTCATCAAAACTTATTTAACTATCAAAAAGGTTATTTGTATAGAGAAGATAGCTCTGAATCATATGATTTTTCTTCTTCTGCTATGCTTCAATCTGGCACCTCTAATGAAATAGCCGTATCTAAGTTTATAACAGTTAGAAGAAGTTTGTTTAAAAATTCTATTGACCAAAACAGTATTCGTATTTTTATGAATAAGGGCCTAGACGCACTTTCTGGTTTTGTAGATGGAGCTTCAGCAAATGGTTTAGAGCAAACAAATGTAACAGCTTTTACTTCAGCTCTTGATTTAAAAAATTCTTATACTGGAGAAGAATCAATAGACAAATCATTCTTTTTTGTCAAAGGCATTCATTCTGATACAAACGATCCAGCTGCAGCAAACCACCCTGCTAAAAATATCGACAGCGCTAACGAATCTTTTACAATAGAAGCGATAATTAGACCTATAGACAAAATTGGATGTATATTTTTCAGAAGAATATCTGGTAACATCGAAAGCGGTGAATTAAGCAATACAAAGAATAATTTTATAAAATTGGAATTAGCGCCTTCACCAGATGGACAACAGACGGGTTTTAGGTTTTATATAAGAAACCCAAGTGTAAAAAACGATTTTTCCGAATCCTTCGCTCAAAGAGATGTGCAGGCATCTGGCTTGTTTATACCATCAGAAGTTGGGGTAAATTTGTTTGATGGTAAGTTTCACCACATCGTAGCGTCTTGGTCTATATATGACACAGAGGGTGGTACCGACACTGGTAAAGGTGCTGGCACTGTTTTAGGATACATTGATGGCTATAAGCTGGCAAACAGAGAGCAGGTAAATCCAAGAATAGGGTCAAGTGATAGCTCTGGCGGTCCAGTTATACAAGCAAATATGATAAACCAAAGACTACCATTAAAAACCACATCTATAGTTGCGCCATTCAGTGGTCACAACATATATATAGGAGCTTCTAACTACAACAGAGATGATGGTGATGTTAGGGGCGACCACGGTGATGTTTCACCAGTAGATGATGCAAGTTTAGAGGCAGGCTTTGATGGACAGATACAACATATTAGAGTTTGGTCTAAGAGATTTAGCGATGGCTATGTTGGAATTTTTGATGGGCAAAACAAATCTGTTTTAAACAATACTGATATGTTTCACATATTTAATAACTTTAGATTTTCAAGTCTTACAGCCGACACTGACATGGTTGCGTGGTGGAATTTTAATGAGTTATCATCTTCTACGGCATCTGATATAGCAAACCAAGGCATACTTTCTGAATTTTCAAATACAGGCAACCTATTTGGAAGCAGCTCTATAAGACTATATGATCATAAAGATATCACAACATCTAATTCAGCAAATAGAATAGATACAAAATTGCAAGAAACAATAGATATACCAAGAGACTTTTTGTTTTACGACCAAGTGCCGGTTAATAAGGTAATAAAAAACAAGCTAAATCAAGGTAATCTTGTAAGAGAAAATATTTATGGTATACCAAAAAGAATAGGTGTTACATTTTATGATTTAGGTGCTATCATTATAGACGCTCAAGACGATGAGTCTGGTATAGATTTTATTGACCCTGTAAGCGGCACCACAGGTGATTTTGGTTTCTCTGTTACAGGAAACACTACTGCTTTGAACGTGGAAAGATTTTCTTTTGCTGCTGCAGAAAACAAATCTAAGCTTATTCTTAATGCTTCAGCTAAGGGTGATGAATATAATTTTACATTCAATCCAACGGGTGTTGACCCGCTTACAGATGAAACGATTACTGACACACCTATAACCTATATAACTTCAATAGGTTTGTATAATGATGATAATGAATTGTTAGCTATAGCTAAACTCTCTGAACCAATAAAGAAAGACAACTCATCACAAATAACAACACAAGTAAACTTGGATTTTTAGAGATAAGATATGTTGACACCAATAAAAACAAACAAGTGGATAGAAAATTGCTATGTAAGAATTGAGCCTCAAGACACTGTTATATCAAGTTTTGAAACATCAAAACGTGTTACTATAACAGGTACCAGTGGCTGGTCTTCTTCATATGAGCATCTTCCAAATGTCAATAGATATAATGAAGCTTTAGGAAGTGGTGTTGTAGCTTTTACTTCAAGTTTAACCGGCAGCACATCTGCTGCTTATAGCTCCGTTGGTATGAGTTTGTTTTCAAAAAATTTAGACAAAAGCATGACAGCCAACGATGTTGCTTTATGTAAAGATATTGGTGTTTTATTTTTGAAAAAAAGAAATTTTGACAACGAAATTGAAAAAGGATCTATACGGTTAACCGCTACTGGTACAACTGCCTCAAGTTTGGGCGGTGTAGATATGACAGGGGATTACTATGATGACGCTTTAGGAAATCTTGTTAGGCAATCCGATGAAGAAAAAATAGGCGTTGTGGATTATGATACAGGATTGATGGTTGTTACTTCTTCCCCTTTGAGAGAAATCGCTGTTTCCGTAACTTCTGTCTCTTACAATCCTGTTGTAAAGAATACTAACATAAGTGTTTTTTGTACTGCTGGTCCTGATGATTTAAATTATAGCACCAATCATACTTTTTTAGCTACAGCTTCATTGAGTAGCGTTGATACACCACAAAGATACGACAATCTATATACCAGCTTACCATTAACCGCTGGTGATTCCAAAGCTTTTTACGACCCAAGATTTTATGAAAGCGATCCAGATTTTAAACCTTTTATAACATCTGTTGGTCTATATGATGATAATAATGAATGTTTAGCTATAGCTAAACTAACAAGACCAATACAAAAACCAACTGATTTTCCTTTAACTTTTAAGGTTTCAATAGATATATAGGAATTAATTATGGCTTTTAAAACAATACCATTAGAGGCTACAGGCTCTTTTCAGACATTTCTTCTAAGGGCAATAGAATTTCCCCTTGTTATTGATTTGTCAGATACTCCAACGTCTGATATGCCTAATGGTGTACCTCAAACAGAAACTTTTGTTGAAGATGGTTTTATGTTCACTACTGGTAGCGCTCAATCAATAATATTTGATGGACTCGATGATTGGATATATTTGCCTGGCGCTGATTATTCAGTATGTGCTAGTAATATAAGACTAGAAGGAATTGGGGGTCCGTATGAATTCGGGAAACCAACTCATGGAGTAAGTGCCACTAACATTAGCATAGATTGTTGGATTAAGATTGATGAAGGTTTGCAAGGGTTGAGTTTATCCACTGAACCCCAAAAAACTACTCAGTTTGCACAATTTACCGTATCAAGAAGTCAAACAAGTGGTATCGACACTTTTGGAATTGATGGCATATATACGGGTAGAGTTATATACACAGACGATCCTGCTGGACCAGCCGGTACATCTGGTCATTTTATAGAATTTCTTTACACTTCTTCTAATCATGTTGCTTGGTCTTTAACAAGCAATAACTCTTTAGAATCCACACAAAGCACTTGGTTGGGTAAATTAGTAAATGGTGTCACCGGTTGGAATCATGTGACAATGGTTTATCAAGGTGGGCCTGCGCCGGACAACAATGGTGATTACACAACAACACCTAACGAAACTAACATGAAGATATATATAAATGGCGCTAAGGATAGAGAAGAAAGCGTAAAAAATTTAGAAGATGGTTATGATTCCAACGCTCCTTTTCCAACAGTAACTATACCACCTACAGGTGAAGATATAAGAAAAGCACAAGGGTTTGCCGGAAGATTAGATGAAATAAGACTTATGACGGCAACCGGATCAGACTCTGTTTATGCAAAAATTGCTGAATTGGGTAACATTGGTAGACCATTTAATGCTTTTGATGAAGATTTGCATCCAGATATAATCGGTAACTTTACTCCTACAGCTGACCATGTTGTTGGTTGGTGGCAGTTTGAATCAGTATCGGCTATTGATTTGGTTTCTCACACACCATTCTCAATCCCAGATTCATCTGTGCACGGGCACCATGGCACACCAGAGTATTTTGAAGGAACTATAAACTATTCTAAAGATCTCGCTGTAACAATGGGTTTGAGCGCATCGGGGGCTTTACAATCTCTTAGCGGAGGTGTGGTTGACCATGGCGGCCAATTTATGGTAAAACCAGAAGATGATAGAATAATAATAGACCACGGCATAAAGAATCTTATCACCCCAAATGAAAATGTATGGACAGCAACCGGCTTAAACGCTGGTGTCCAATCAGAAGAAAAAAACATTTACTATGGGTCATCAGCAATTAGAGTGCAAACAAGAACACCAAACACAGGTGCTAAACATACACTATTCAACGATTTTCTGTATGATGAAAATGAATACACATTACATTTAAAAATGTTGCACTTATCCGGCTCTAATAGCGCAAAAGTATCTTTTACGTTAGGGGAAACAACTAACACATTTTCAACTACATCAGTTATGAAAAGAGGTATATGGGAACCTATTTATATTACTCACAAGTATAGCGACCCAACTGGACTGTTAAAAACATTAGTAGTAGATGTGACAAGTTTAGAAGACCCAACAAATGAATCACTTTTTCTTGTAGACGGTTTATCTATATGGCAAGGTAAAGATCCTGTTTTATTCACAACTCCAGGCACTACAAGATATTCTGGTCAAGTTAATTGGGCTATAAGGGACTAACATGGACGCAAATAAATTTATTATAGAAAACAAAGTAAAATTTTATTCTAATAAGACAGATTACCCTCACCAACCAATATTCAATTTGGTCAACAATCTTTCACTCACTGGCAATAACTTTATATCTCTTTTTAGATATGTTAGTAATGATGATTATTCAGGCTCAATACCAGATGGCGAAGATGCAAAACTTAGGTTATTTGTTTCCAACAACGACGGTGCGAAGAGCGCTACTGGTTGGAATGATATAACTAGTATGCCAATAGAAAGAGGCTCTACTGCTTTAAATGAAATGACTGTTACAGATTCCGAAGACCCAAGATCCACAACAGCGGAGCCAGTGGAGTATAAAATAGTTACTGCTATATTGGAAAACACAGCTGATGTCATTTTGTCTTTTGAGGGGGTCGATTATAGAGACATGACAATATCAAATTTAACAAACACAGATGATGTTAATTTTATGGGTACCGCTTTTAGGCCGTTGTCAACAGGAGTTAATCCAGATGGTGTGAGTGGCAACTCTCTTGTATTACAATATATATATAATAGAGAACAGATAGGATACAGTAGTTTATCTGCTGTTACCGTAGCTGACAAATCTGGTAACGATATAAACGGAAATATATTCGGGCAAGGATTAGGTCAGGATCCTTTAGAGGTTGGTTTGTTTGAGAGTGGCACAGTAACTGGTTGGACACATGGTCCCATTGAAGGGGCTTTTCAAATGGAAGGTGGTTTTACCAGCGGAGTTGCTGCCGTTGACCCTACACACATAATATCCGACACCTCTACTTTGTTTCACAATTATACTGATTGGACTACATCGGGCGTAACTATGATGGCTCATGTTAAGTTTAATTCCACAGGTGATTGCAATGTTATGTCTCTCGGATCTACATCAGGATCTTTACCAAGCATATTTGGCGTATCATTAAGAAACGGTAGCTTAGTGGTTGATGCTTTAGATGGAGATAGTAATTTAAACTCAATAACTGCTGGCAAGTTTGAAGATGGTTCAGCGGAGTATCCTAACGCTACATTCAGACATACAGAAATAGGTAAGTGGATTCACATATGTGCAAGAATAGATATGAATAATATAAATTCATCTACTAGTGGCACTACATTATTTGTGAATGGTGAGAGAGTGCCTATTTACAACA
>Ga0181574_10001503_pt1 | contig 21854 bp, 17 predicted proteins | sample 101ome_24_FD_145600 | JGI IMG/M metagenome (GOLD analysis project Ga0181574, IMG submission 145600) | Coastal salt marsh microbial communities from the Groves Creek Marsh, Skidaway Island, Georgia - 101410AT metaG (spades assembly) | ecosystem: Environmental > Aquatic > Marine > Intertidal zone... | reverse complement strand
ACTCTCCATCGATGCTGCAGAATTTAGATCGGCACACTGGGCAGAACAAAAAGGACTTTACGCTCAGGTTTTTACCCAGCGAAAAGACTTGAATCAAGCGGTCGCTGAATTGAGTAATCGTCTTTCTGAGTATTCTAGCCAGGCCATGAGCCATTGGAAATCTGTGCTTTGGTCAGGAACTGAAGATTGGGATGAACTTTTGGCTGATCGAGCATCCATCAGTGGACGACTGGTTTTGAGCCCTCAGACCAAGGCTCAATTGGCGTCGTATCAAAAAAAATAATTAAAACTTTAGCCTGATGAGAAACATCATTATTTATACTGCCATGCTTTGGGCCATTATCGCTCAAGCTCAATGGACCTCAGATACAGAGGTCAATACCCTAGTAGTGGATCAGACAAGCTCTGACATGAAGGCCATTGGGGCTTCTGACGGTTCTACTTATGTGGTCTTTTGGCAAAGTGTAGGTGCGCCGCAAAACTACGAGCTCCGTCTTCAAGTTCTGAATCCAATGGGTGAGCAAATGCTTGGCCCAGAGGGGGTTTTGGTCAGTGATGATTTGCCCATGAGCACTTATACTGTACTGTGGAATGTGGTGGTGGATCAGGAAGATAATTTGTATATCGGTGCCACTGGAACCGGCGGTGGTGACCCGGCATTTGTCTTTAAGATGGACCTTGAAGGCAATCGACTGTGGGGGCCTACGGGGCTTTCTGTGGGAAGTGGTAATGTGGTTAGAGTGTTACCGCTGAGCCAAGGTGGTGCTGTGGTCTCTTGGTGGAGCGCGACAGGGGTAGCGCAAATACAAAAGTTTGACAACAACGGCCAAGCGGTTTGGGCCAGTTCTAAACCTGTGGTATTGGGCTCAAGCAATACTGTGGTCGGCAATCTATTTGAACTCAGTTCAGGGGACCTGCTGGTTGTTTTTCATCAAACCCTGACCGGCATCAATTCCTTTTTGCATGCACAGAGATTTGACGTAAATGGCGATCCTGTTTGGGCAGCCCCGATCCAAATCAGCAATGAGGCCACGGCCTTCAATCGAGATTATTCAGGGATGTTAATCCAGGACAAGGTTTATATGGGGTATTATGCCTCTGCAGGCACCCGATTTGATACCTATCTACAGTGTATCGAGTCTGATGGCACACTTCCTTGGGGGATTAATGGATCTTCCTTTGATACCACCCAGTCCTTCTACGAAATGGGGCCGCATATGGGTTACAAAAGTGGTGCTGAGCAGATTTGGATGAGCAGTACCTACACCAATACGTCTCAAAGCACAAAGGGAACCTACCTTCAAAAATTCGATCTTTTGACCGGTCAGAGAATGTTAGGGGATGGCGCCTATGAACTCTATTCTGTGGGTTCTGAGTTCGTTCCTGTGGGCGGATTGAATGTCATGGATCAGGGTCCTTTACTGCTCATAAAGCGTGGTGTGGATAATGGCGCATCGCCCACGACCTTGGGGGCCACTTATCTCGATGAAAATGCCCAACCCATTTGGCCTGAGGGATTAAGAGATGTAGCGACCTTTCAAGCGAATAAAAGCAGAATTCAATTGACAGAGGCGGTTAACAACCAAAGCGTTTCTGTGTTTGTCGAACAAAAATCAGGTTCCCCAAAAATTTACGCACAAAATATTGTCGATGGTCAGGTTATGGGATTCAGTGAGCATGGAGCACCCATTTTATTGACTTTTATCAGTCCGTTCCGTCAGAGACTGCAGGTTCAGAGCAGTGATTCAGAGATTGAATTTGAAATCTTTGATGTTCGCGGAGGATTGATGCTGCCCAGAAGTTCTATAGAGGCCCTCGAAAGTCTTTCATTTGAGACCTGGCCTGTGGGGCTTTATGTACTTCGGGCCACAAACAGTAGTGGGGCAGATCGCCTATACCGCTTGATCAAAAAATAATCTGTGGCCTACGGGGGTCCTCCCCAATGGGTCGTCCGGGTGGTCTACTGTTCTTCGCCAGGAGGATAGGCGGCTAAGATTTCGTCTACGATGTTTTGAATGCGAGCCACTTTTTTCTCCACATTATCGCGGGGGTATAGCCTGGCACTTCCTTTACCCTGCCAAACCAGCTGATTGTTTTGGGCATCGACTAAGTTTATATACAATTGTCCCTCGGTTCTGGCATAAACACTTGGACCAAAGAATCCTCCATTGAACCAAGGTGACCATCCCCAGCCCCAACCCCAATTGAAGTTGTTCTGAAAGACATCCACTTGTTTTTCCTCCTTAGTAAAAACGTGCACCAGCAGGCTAGCCTGCTTTGATTTGGTCATGCCTTTGGCGCTGAGATTTTTGTCTATCGCGTGAAGGATACGCTTTTTATCCAAATCACTGATCTCCATTTTGTCCACAGATGGCTTAAAAAAGGCATAGGTTTGATATGATTCGAATGAGGCACTGGTGTCGTAATCTACCGCCACCCGAACGGTATTGCACCCCGTGAGTAGGAGACTCAAACCGAGAAATAGTACGTTTAGTTTCATAAGATTAAGTGTTAATCGAAGAGTTGATCATTGACAAAATTCGGCAGGGTTACTTTTAAATTGGGTTCTTGCGCCATGGCTCTTTTTATGGCAAATACGGCTTCATGGTTTCTGGCCCAACTTCGCCTTGCGATGCCGTTATTTACGTCCCAAAACAACATTGAACTCAATTTATGTTCTGCTTCCTTACTCCCATCAAGAACCATACCGAAACCGCCGTTCATGACTTCACCCCAGCCGACCCCACCGCCATTGTGAATGCTTACCCAAGTTGCGCCTCTAAACGCATCACCGATGACATTTTGCACCGCCATATCGGCCGTAAAGCGACTCCCGTCGTAAATGTTTGAGGTCTCTCGATAGGGGGAATCTGTCCCTGAGACGTCGTGACGATCGCGACCCAAAATGACGGGACCGATTTCACCGTTTTTGATGGCTTGATTAAATGCGCGAGCAATGGCAACGCGACCATCGCTATCGGCATACAGGATTCTGGCTTGCGATCCGATCACAAGTTCGTTATCCTGTGCGCCCTTAATCCATTGAATGTTGTCGGCCATCTGTTGTTTGATCTCCTCAGGAGCTTGTTCCATGAGCTGCTCAAGGACTGCACATGCGATCTGATCCGTTCTTTCCAAATCTTTAGGTTTGCCTGATGCACACACCCATCGAAAGGGCCCAAATCCGTAATCGAAACACATGGGTCCCATGATGTCTTGCACGTAACTGGGGTATTTGAATTCTTCTTGACTTCCAGTTTTAAGCACATCACCGCCTGCTCGAGAGGCCTCGAGTAAAAAGGCGTTGCCATAGTCAAAGAAATACGTGCCTTGAGCCGTGTGTCTGTTGATGACTGCTGCGTGTCGTACGAGACTTTTTTGTACATGAATCTTAAATTCAGCGGGATCATTGGCCATCATTTCGTTAGCCTGCTCAAAACTGAGGCTTACCGGGTAATAACCCCCAGCCCATGGATTGTGAAGCGAAGTTTGATCACTTCCCAAATCGACTTTGAGATTTACTTTTTCAAAATGTTCCCAAACCAGGACGATGTTGCCGTGATAGGCCAAAGAGATGGACTGGTTTTCAGTTAGGGCCCATCTTACCTTTTTGGTTAATGATTCCAGGTCGTCAAAAACTTCATCGACCCAGCCTTGACGATGTCTGGTGTCAATGGCTTTTTTATTGACTTCAGCACACACGGTTACGCAGCCCGCTATATTCCCGGCTTTGGGTTGTGCCCCGCTCATGCCTCCTAACCCAGAGGTTACAAAAAGTCCGCCCCGCGGGGACCTGCCAAGTCGCCTAAAGGCGTTCAAAACGGTAATGGTGGTGCCATGCACAATGCCTTGAGGCCCAATGTACATGTAACTTCCAGCAGTCATTTGACCGTATTGGGTTACGCCTAAGGCATTGAATCGTTCCCAATCATCGGGTTTTGAATAGTTCGGAATCATCATGCCATTGGTTACAACCACGCGAGGTGCCCCAGAATGAGATGGGAATAAGCCCATGGGGTGGCCACTGTACATGACCAAGGTTTGCTCGTCATTCATTTGAGACAAATATTGCATGGTCAGGCGATATTGTGCCCAATTTTGAAATACTGCCCCATTACCACCGTAGGTTATGAGTTCATGAGGGTGCTGGGCAACGGCATGATCTAAGTTGTTTTGAATCATGAGCATGATCGCTTTGGCCTGCATGCTTTGCCCTGGGTAATCCTCTAGGGGACGAGCGTAAATTTTATGTTCAGGACGGAAACGGTACATGTAAATACGACCGTAGTCGTCAAGTTCTTTTTTAAACTCAGGCATCAAGACTTTATGGTGTTGCGGCTCGAAATAGCGCAGTGCGTTTCGCAAGGCCAATTCCTCTTGCTCAGTACTTAAAATGGCCTTGCGCTTCGGGGCGTGATTCACTTGGGAATCAAATGGTTTTGGGTCGGGTAATGATTGAGGAATACCGGCCAGAATTTCTTCTTGAAACGTCATGAGATCACAGGGTTTACTGGTTTGATGACTTTCCTTTATATGGGCAATGTCGGCAATTGCTGTCGCAACAATAGCCGCGTTTAAGGTGGTATTGCTCGGTAAAACATCGATAACCCTCCGGAGTCAAATAGAAATCTCCTTCTTCGAGAGCGATCTGCTTTTTAGGAAAATGCATGGGTAAAAATACCACTTTCGGCCGTCAAAGTAAAATTGAAATGCGGCCAATACTCGCGACTAACTGGGAATTAAAAATTCGGACTAGTTACCCAAAAATTCAAATTCTACGCTGCATGGTAGGTCATGACCAATGTGTCCCATACCATCCCCAGAAGCCCCGGAATTTTGAAATACTGCATCGCCAGTAACGGCTTTGTGTCTAAGCGTCAGGGTATATGGAGCCCCTGCGATGAGCGGTTTGTAATAAACCAGGGTGCCGTAATGAGGCACGTTGTAGCTTTCTATTGCGGTTGCTTCGTAATCACTTTCAGCGGCATAGGCATGGGTGTAAGACCAGCCCTGAGCGTAGTCATAAGTCGTGGATTCAGGATCGATCAATATACGTCCGTTCCCTTCTAGTTTGAAAAAGAATGCGCCTTCGGTGGTGCTCAAAGAGATATAACTTTCGTTACCCGTGGTAAAATCTTCGATTTTTCCTGCACCAAAATTAGTCTTAACCTCAATTCGGTAAACACCACTGTATTTTGGGGTAAAAACTTCCCTATTCAGACCGTCTATGTTATTGGCTGTACTGAAGTTCAGGGACCCCGGTTCAATAGGCGCTCTTTGACAGCCCGCAGTTTGCTCGAATAACTGATAGTCTTCTCTACTGAATTGGGCTTGCCAAGAGGTTCCATCAAAGGTGTAAACGCCCACTTGAACGTCATTGCTTCCTAGGGTGCTATTGTTGGTATTGAACACTGTTGTACCAGCGGCAAGGCCCCCGCCATTTGGGTTAATTACAGTACTGATGTCTTGTGTGCTGGTCAATGCCACGCGTGGAAACAAAAGGCCTGAGCTGGTGCTGCTGACATCGATGGCGCCCTCTGGACTTGTTGTTCCAATACCAATTTGCGCTAGGGTTTTTTGCCCTGTGGATAAACTCATCATCCCCACAAGTAAAAGTCCTTGGATGAATGTCAATGGGTGAATTAATGGGTTTGCTTTAGCCATGATTATTCGTTTACATATGAGATTTCTACCACACAACCTAAGTCGCCATTCAGGTCAATATGTCCACCGCCCTCTGTGGCAAGGCCACCGTCAGAAATAAACCCAGGAGCGATCAGTTGCTCAAAGGTTATTCCGAAGTCGTAGTTGTTACCTGGGATTAGGGTCGTCTCTAAAAGGGTAAATTGAAGTTGATTGTAGGCATTGTCGTATTCTTTAAAGGTGCCGTTGTCAAAAAGTGAGTCATCGTTATTTCCAGAAAAGGACTTCAAGGATACGGTATGATTTTGGCCGTTAAAACTGAACACAAAGTCGCCACCTTGAGCGCCGAAATTGGCATGCTGATCATCGGGCTCTGCCGTTAGTGGGGTATCCATTTTCCCACCCCCAAAATGAAGACTGACCTTAATCTTATAGGTGCCGTAATACTGAGGTGTAAATGTCTTGCTTGTAAAACTAACCCCTTGTTGGCCCACACCGTAACCAGTGCTGAGATTGCTGTTCTGGAGATAAATTTTGTTATCTTTTTTATCGAACTGAGCCACCCACTCAGTTCCGTTCCATTGGTAAAGTCCGGGGTAGACGGCAGTGTCATCTGTGCCGCTATTCTTTGTGTTGTACACCATAGTGCCAAGGGCCAATGCCCCGCCGTCGGGATTGGTGATGCTGGCGGTATCCGTATTGATCAATTCTACTCTTGGATAAACAAAGCCCTGAGTCATTGAGACATCCAAAAGCCCCTGAGGATTGCTCGTGCCAATTCCAATCTGACTCCAGGCGGTGGACTGGATCAGACCGATAAAGACAATCAATATGGAATACTTGAGTTTCATCGATTAATCTCCCATATAAATGAATTCCACCCGGCACGGTAAATCATAGGCGATGTAGCCTCGTCCGGTTCCTGTACCATCCCCGACAAATTCAGGCGCGGCATCTTGAGTGAATGATAGGTTGAAGTTGTGGGCCACTCCTGCAGAGAGTGAGACAAATCCAGTCCAGTGATACTCCTGCCAAATGGCAAAAAACTTACGATCCCCTCCAGTCGGGATGCCAACACTCGAATCATAATTTGTAGAGTAGGCCCCAACGGGGATATAGCGATGGACCCCGTCGAGTTCGAAATCAAAAGTCCCAGTTTGACGTGCGATATTCAAATCACCATCACTGGCAGGTGAACCATCTTCATTAGGTGTTTTAGCAACCCCGCCACCATAATTGACTGATAATATGATTTTATAGACGCCAGAGTAGCTAGGGGTAAAGGACAGATTGGTGAGTCCACCGATATTCACGGCAGCAAATCCAACAAGTGGTTCTGTGCGTATGCCCAAATCACTTTCATAAAGCATGTGTTCTTTCCGATCGAATTGTGCAGACCACTGGGTGCCGGTCCAAACATATAGCCCAGGTGAGACGTCATTTACTCCATTGTTGGTCGTTGCCGTATTGTAAATGACGGTTCCAGCCGGAATGCCGGCCCCTTGAGGATTGCTGGCAGGGCTTTCAACTAAAGTAGAGGTCAAGGCCAATCGCGGCATGACAACACCAGAGTTACTGCTTTGAATGTCCAAAGCAGCTTGAGGATTCGCGTTATTGATTCCGACTTGTGCCTCCATAGACAGCACATTAAGGGCACAAGCCAGCGTCAATAAGTGTATCATTTTTTTCAAAATCGAAAGATTTCATTGATTTACTCATCAAAATTCTTAATATATACGATGAAATGCAAATAAAATCGATGAAAAGTAAGATATTTTAACATTTCAAGGATTACTGGAGTTTGAAAATCACGTTTTTGGCATCGCAATTTGGATTTAGTGACCCTAAGGAGAATTTATCTGGTAAATGCATTTTAACTTTGAGGGTATGAATCAAGAACACCGATTATTAAGCCCTGGAGAGATAGAGGACGCCATAAATTTTTGGTTGAGTCAAGAAGCTGAGATCGTGGAAATTGATCTAGGCTTTTTAAACCTCCATTATGGTAAACTCGCTATTTTACGTGAAGATCAATTACTGGAGTCTATTTCAGGGAATAAATTGCGTAAGTTATTGCCCAACCTCCAAAAAGCTTCGGAGAATGGCTTGAATAAAATCTTGACTTTTGGCGGTGCCTACTCGAACCACATCGCGGCAACAGCAGCGGCAGGTCGATTATTTAATTTTGAGACCATTGGCGTGATCCGAGGTCAAGAATTGGCCGATAAAGTCGGCAGTAATCCAACTTTGAGTCGTGCACAAAACAATGGGATGCGCTTTAAATTTGTCGATAGAGAAGCCTATAGACGACGTATAGATCCTGATTTTTTAGAAGAATTAAATCGAGAATTCGGCCCTTGTTTACTGGTTCCCGAGGGAGGGACCAATGAGGACGCCATCAATGGAGTGGCCAATATGGCCCGTAAACTTCCTGAAAAATATAATGTGATTTGTACGGCTGTCGGAACAGGAGGAACCATGGCGGGTATTTTGAGTGGTGTTCATTCCGGGCAGGAAGTTTGGGGTTTTTCTGCACTAAAGGGAGTGAATCACAAGGCTTGGTTACATCCTTTTGGCTCTGGAATTAAACGACGTATTTTTGATCAGTATCATTTTGGGGGCTATGCCAAAACCAGCGCTGAATTAATTGAATTTATTAATAAATTTAAGGCTGAAACAGGGATTCCTCTGGACCCGGTTTACACCGGCAAAATGATTTATGGTTTGGTCGATCAATTGCGCGCAAAACCGGAAATGATGGATCAGAATATTTTGGCCATCCATACAGGAGGATTACAAGGTATTTTGGGTCATAATGCGCTGAATAAAACCACTGGAAATACGATATTATGAAGAATAATTCAATCCTTATTTTTAGTCTAATTGGTCTTTTTGTGGTTAGCTCTTGTGGCTCGAAAAAGGCTGCTGTTTCGCATCGAGCGAACAAAGCCGCCGTGGAAGCTAAAATCAATTCTGTTGAGACACCTAAACAACAGAACAGTTCTGCCACACCTTTAACCGGGGAACAAAGGGTTCGACATTACATACAGTCTTATGCTGAGGTGGCGCTTCAGGAGATGGACCTTTACAACATTCCGGCCAGCATCACTTTGGCTCAAGGCATATTGGAGAGTGGCTCTTGTTATGGAACCTTGGCCGTTAAAGCCAATAATCACTTTGGCATTAAATGTCATTCAACGTGGACTGGAGAACGGGTTTATCACGATGATGACCAACTCGGTGAATGTTTCAGGAAATACACAGACGTGAAGTATTCTTACAGAGATCACTCTTTATTTTTAAGTCAGCGGACAAGATATGCGGACTTATTTGAATTAAAAATCAGCGATTACAAGGCTTGGGCTCACGGGCTCAAAAAAGCTGGATATGCTACAGACCCAAAGTATCCCGAAAAACTAATCAGCTTGATCGAGCGATATGAGTTATGGCAATTTGATCGCCAGAGTACTAAGGCGGATAAAAAGAGGCAAAAGAAGAGTAAAACCAAGGGATTGCGTCAAGGAAAAAACCGTCGTTACATTGTGATAGCCGGAGACACACTTTACAGTTTGTCAAGACGTTTTGGTACTACCGTCGATCAATTGATGCGTCATAACAAACTCAAAACTACAGACCTGTCTGTAGGTCAGGAACTGCGTATACCGCGCTAATCAGAGGTTTAGTTTGTATTTCGAATTCTATTTTTTCTTAGGATCTCTCCATTTACGGAACTGCTCCGGGGTTAAAATGGATTGAAGGCTTCGGGTGATGGCTTGGCCTTCTTCTTGTCGTGCCTTGTTCAATACTGCCTTTGGAGATTGTCCTGATTGAGAGGCTTCTGTCACTAAAATGCGGAAAAGTGCGCGCTGTTGGGTGCCGTTCAAATTTAGAGACTGAGTGAGGGCATCGACCTGAATTTTTGCCGCTTCATCCGGTCGAGTATTATTTTGTTGGAGTTGTTGACCAAAGACTGGTTGGGTCATGAATCCAATAAAAAGTAACAGAGTGCTTATCGATTTTAGGTAGGCTTTCATAGGGTACATTCAATTAATTACGCTAATCTACACATTATTTTAATACCAACCTACGCCTGGTCGATTGGTAAGACCCAGAGTCCTTGATCATCTTTTTCAACCTTAGCCAAGTTGTTTTTGGTCAATTGTTTTATGGTTTTATCCCATTTTTTATTGCTCAATCCACTGAGTTCCTTGAGTGCAGAGAGGGCCATGGGTCCTTGATCGAGCAATAATTTCAGCACGCTTTGTTCTTCATCGTTTAAAACCGCTTTAATTTGATTGCGTTCAGGCTTCATTTGAGGAAAGAACAAAACTTCTTGGATGGATGGATTGTTCGTTAAAAACATGATCAATCGATCCATGCCAATACCCATGCCTGATGTAGGTGGCATCCCGTATTCCAAGGCCCTTAAAAAGTCATGGTCAATATACATGGCCTCGTCATCGCCTCGATCAGCCAGCTTAGCCTGCGCTTCAAAACGCTCTCGTTGGTCCACAGGATCGTTTAATTCGCTGTAGGCATTGGCAATTTCTTTACCGCAGACCATGAGCTCGAATCGCTCTGTGAGTTCTGGATGATCCCGATGGGTTTTGGTCAAAGGACTCATCTCCTTAGGGTAGTCCGTAATGAAGGTGGGCTGTATGAATTGACCTTCGCATTTGGCGCCAAAAATCTCGTCAATGAGTTTGCCTTTTCCCATGCTGTCATCGACCTCGATATCGAGTGACTTAGCCGCTTGACGCAAATCGGATTCACTGGCCCCAGTGATGTCTATGCCCGCGTATTTTTTAATGGCATCGGTCATGGTGATTCGGGGGTAAGGGGCTTTAAAATCGATCAAATGTTCTCCAAATTGTGCTTGAGAGGTTCCGTTGACCTGCAAGGCGCAATATTCCAAGAGCTCTTCACAGAATTCCATCATCCAATGATAGTCTTTATACGCCACGTAAATTTCCATGGCAGTAAATTCTGGATTGTGTGTGCGATCCATACCTTCGTTACGGAAGTTTTTTGAAAATTCATACACACCGTCAAAACCACCGACAATCAAACGTTTTAAATAGAGTTCATTGGCAATTCTCAAGTAAAGCGGAATGTCCAAACTGTTGTGATGTGTGATAAAAGGTCGTGCAGCTGCACCTCCGGGTATGGGTTGTAGTACAGGCGTCTCCACCTCAAAATAACCTCGTTCGTTAAAGAAGTCGCGCATGGCATTGAACAACCTCGTTCGTTTGACAAAGACTTCTTTGACCTGTGGATTGACCACCAGATCGGCGTAACGCTGACGGTAACGCAATTCAGGGTCGTTGAATTCGTCATGGACATTGCCCTGGCTGTCTGTTTTGGGCAGGGGCAAGGGCTTTAAAGCTTTTGACAAGACCGAGAAGTTCTTCACCTGAACCGTTTTTTCACCCACTTGTGTGGTGAATAAGGTGCCTTCAACGCCGATAAAATCACCAATATCTAGGAGTTTTTTGTAGACTTCATTATATTGAGTTTTGTCTTCTCCTGGACAAATTTCATCCCGATTAAAATAGATTTGAACGCGCCCTGAGGCGTCTTGTAACTCCGCAAAAGAGGCCTTGCCTTGAATGCGTCGTGACATCAAGCGACCTGCTATGACGACCGACTTTCCCTCAGAATAATTTACTTTTACCTCCTGTGCGGTGTGATTTACAGGATAGGCCGCAGCCGGATAGGGATCGATCCCAAGAGCGCGTAATTGATTGAGTTTTTCCAGACGAATGAGTTCGAGTTCTGAGCGTTGCATGAGCTAAAAATATGCGGTAAAAATAATTTAATTATTCGCGGTTACCCTTGGGTTGACTCCGATTTTCAAGCTATTCTCTAATGACTTGACACGTTAAATATCAATTAAAGTCACAAATCCATCTTGAAAATATCCCGTATTTTTGTGCCATGAGTTTTTGGCGTGTTTTATTGTCTATCGTTTTTCCACCTTTGGCAGTCCTGGATAAGGGTTGTGGTTCGATCATCATCGTGGCGATTTTAACGGCCTGTGGATGGATTCCTGGAGTAATTGCTGCACTGATTATTTTAAACAATCCAAATCGCTGACATGGCAGATCGTAATCCAGATCAACACCCAATCAAAACAGTGGAATCGGCCCTTGCGGTGGGAAAAAATAAATCCGTTTGGGTACAAGATTTGGGCCTCAAGGATTATGCAGAAACCTGGGATTATCAAGAAAAACTTTTTCAAGGCATCGTTCAAGCTAAAATCAATAACAGGCGGAGCGATGAGCACAGTCTAACAGAGAACTATTTTTTATTGGTGCGTCATCCCCATGTTTACACCTTGGGTAAAAGTGGTGATGCAAGCAATCTGCTGATCGACGAAAAAAAATTGGCCGAGATTGGGGCTCAATTTTTTAAAATTAATCGCGGGGGAGACATCACCTATCACGGCCCCGGCCAAATCGTAGGTTATCCCATTTTGGATCTTGAGAATTTTTTTACCGACATCCACAAATACCTGCGTCTACTGGAAGAGATGATCATCCTGACCTTGGATGATTATGGAATTAAAGCAGAGCGCTCACCAGGGGAGACCGGCGTCTGGTTGGATGTTGGCACTCCTTTTGCACGCAAAATCTGCGCCATGGGTGTGCGCGCAAGCCGATGGGTTACCATGCACGGGTTTGCTTTAAATGTCAATACTGATTTAGGTTATTTCGACCACATGATCCCTTGTGGCATTCGGGATAAATCGGTGACTTCGATGCGGGTTGAATTGAACCTGAATCACTTGGATGAACAGCAAGTGAGTCAAAAATTACGCTATCATTTTAAAAACTTATTTGAGGCCGAATTGTTGGATCAGTCTATTGAGTAAATTAAGACTTCATCGGCCTGTCCTTGGACCACCATTTCGAGTGATTTGTTTTTGTCCAAATCGGCAATATCCACCTCAGAGCTACCGAACAAGGGGTCGTCAGAGACCAGTTTGCCCAGACTGTTATAGACATAGACATTTTGGGTGTCCTGATCGATCATTACACTGCGTAATTTATTGCCGTATTTAAAGACTTGAGGGCCTAAATAGCGTCCTAAAGGCAGTTCAATTAAGTGTTGATCAATGCGCAAAAGGGGATCGTCAAATTCAACGGTATGAGGTCCGTAATGGACCAAACGATATTCTGATGGTGATTTTGCTGTGAGTTTAATGACCGCACCATTTGGCGCAATTTGGATTTGACTGCCATCTTCAGTCCAGAGCACAAATTGACCATCTTTTTTTGTTGGGGGTTCTGATCCAAAGGAAAACTGTTCTTTAACGGGCACCCTTATTTTACCAATTCTGCTCAGGATATCGAGGCGACCATTCTCTAGGCAAAACAATAAATAATCCTTGGCATTAATGCGTAAGTGTACAGGTTGGTGGGTAATCCTCGCAGCGGCCTTTTTGTAGGTAAATCCTTTGACGGTCTTACCCTGAGCATTGTACATCAATACCGCTCTATCCTGAACCACCACAAAGCGATATTTTCGATTGTTCTCGTAGTCAAAAACCGCCAGTGGCTGGGTAATTTCATCTTTAAATTTCTTGGGAAATGGCGCTACATTTCTGCCTTTACGATCAATAATGTACAAGCGATGAGCCGTGACAAAGGCCAGTTGCTTTTTGCCATTGCGCAATAAATCAACTTCCTGTATTTTACCAAGTATAGGCTCTTTTAAATCTCTTGACCAAAGTGTCTTGCCATTCGCACTGATGAAATAAAGACGATTCGACTGGTCTTGGACGACAATGTTTTTGCCTCCGGTTTTATGATTGCTAAAAAATTGTGGTGCCATGCCTAAAGGTGCCTTGAGCCGAATAGAGCCCATCAATGGACCTCGGGCATTCTGTTCAACCCTTACGCCAGCGTTAAGGGCTGAGTAATTAAAGTGAGCAAAACCATTGTCCTGAATGACTTGTGTAACTTGACTCGGGGAACCTTCCTCTTTGCGCCATAAAAGGAAATTGCTCTCCTTGGCCATATCGCTTTGAGCCACGCTCCAGTTTGTGCCTTTATTCAAGACATTTTTATTTTGAAGCTCTTGGATGTAGGCTTGGGCGCTTTTAAGCGAGGGACAAATGATCCAATAATCGTCCCAACTAAAAGCGTAATTGGGTTTCACCCTTTGGTCGGTCAGTAGGTCTAGAATTTCCAGGGTATAGGAATCTCCTTGTACCCCATTAATGGCGTTGCCTCTGAAAATGGTTTGGTCATTGCGGTCCTGAAAAAAGGCATTGAGGCTCGCGCTTAAATCAATTGGTTTAAGTGCTAGAATGACTTCATCCCCAAAGCCCACTAAGTTAAATTCTTGAAGGCTTTCCAGAAAAGATACTTCAGTCAAACTTGAGTCAATCTGCCTCAGATTGGCGCTCAAGGCCTCCGGGTTGTTAATGGCTAGGCTAACGCTCGATTGAGCCTTGGTTGGAATAATTTGGTCACTGTGCAGCAAGCTGGGGCGTTGATTCTGAATCAAAGACAGGAGTTTAGCCACAGAACCATTTGGTCTTACGGCCTCCACTTTTGGCAGACTAACACCATGAGCAGCGGTGCCCAAAGCGTTGGTTTGGGATTCATAAATCACCCAGTCTTGGTCAAAAAATATCGACTCATTGGCCCCGGTCATTTTTTTGGCCATGACCACGGACTTGTCTGCCTTCAAATCAAAAAGTTTGACCAGGGCAGCGGGAACCCCTGAGCTTAATTCATTGTCAAAATCAGGAAGCTCGCGCTTATTGCTGTAAACCAGATATTTTCCAGGTTCATGCCTAAAAATACTGTCGTTATCAAAGGCATAAACGATCGGCTTTTGGCTCTGGGCGATTGAATCTGCCCGCTTTATCACCAGATAAAAATCCTTGGAGCCATTATCGCCGTTGAGAATTAAAAAACCACTGTTTTGAGGATTTAAATGGCTGATTAATTCGGTCAATGCTGAGTTAAATCTTGGTGCATTAAACTCAGAACTGGACTTATTTTGTGTGCTTAAATCTTGAAATCCTAGACTAATGTTATTGAGAAAAATGAGATCCGTGGTTTTGGCATCCACGAGCTTCCAATGATCAAACTCTTGTTGTTGATCGTCTTGACAACTCAAGAAAATCACACTGATCAACAGCAAGAGGTAAGTGAAGAATCTGGGCATGCACAAAAATAGGAAGGAATGGTCAATTCCCAATGAACATTATCGATTTTGACCTACAGGGGAAGGGTCAGTTGACTGGGAAGCAGGCGAAAGCTTTGCCTGTGGTGTCTTGTGGTGCCGTGATCCATAATGGCTTGGCGATGATGGGGTGTGGGGTAGCCTTTATTTTTATCCCATTGGTATTCCGGGTACTTGAGGTGGAGTTCACCCATGTATCGATCGCGTTCTGTCTTAGCCAGTACTGAAGCTGCGGCTATGTGCTGTAATTTTGCATCGCCTTTAACGACACATTGATGGGGTATTTTGCCCAGTGGTTTGAATCGATTGCCATCTACGGCGATGAATTCGGGCACAGTTGTTAGCGCTTTAATTGCCCGATGCATGGCCTCTATGGAAGCATTCAGAATATTCATTTGGTCAATTTCTGCCTCTCCCACATGAGCCACGGCCCAGGCAATGGCGGACGATTCGATAATTTCGCGAAGGCTTTCTCTTTGGGATTTACTCAGTTGCTTGGAATCGTTTAACAGGGGGTGCTTAAAGTTTTCCGGCAAAATGCAAGCGGCTGCAGTCACTGGTCCGGCCAAACACCCACGACCCGCTTCGTCAGTACCACATTCCAAAAGTCCCGGATTGATCTTGAGCTTGAGCATATGGTTAAAGTACTCAATTCCTGACAAAATAACGTAACTTTACCGTGCAAAATGAATTCATGACTCGGCATTTATTTTCCGTTTTATTGGTCTTTTTTACCGCAGTGCTCCAGGCTCAAATTCCTTCTGGTATACCCAGTCGATTTATAGACCAAGACACCGAAAAAGCAGACATTAAATTATACCAGCGCATCGATCTTCAAAGCGATACAACCTCATTGGACACCACTCTGGGATTACACAAGCTGAATCGTTTTAATTATTTGCGCCGTGATGATTTTGAATTACTGCCATTTGCCAATGTTGGCCAGGCCTACAACACACTGAGTTTTCGACCAAAAACTTACTCTGCGCTGCCCACATTCGCTCCTACAGCCCGTCAAAGGACACAATTGAATTGGGAAGACATTGCCTACTACCGTGTGCCCACCCCGCTTACGGAGTTGTATTTTAAAACCGCTTTTGTACAAGGACAACAACTCGACGCATTTTTTACCTCAAACATCAATGAAGGCTTAAATATATCTGTGGCTTATAAGGGGGTCCGATCCTTGGGGCAATATCAGCACATTCTCACCAGTACAGGAGACTTTAGGGGAACTGTGAATTATGTCTCACCCGACCAGCGCTACCATTTGAAGGCTCATTTAGTCAATCAAGAGCTGATGAATCGCGAAAATGGGGGCCTGACCGAATCGGCCTTGGTCCTTTACACCACAGCGGATCCAGAGTTTGACGATCGAGGCAGGCTCGATGTGAATTTTGAAAACGCTGAAAACGCACTTCGCGCTGCCCGTTATTTTGCCCAGCAGGAATATCATTTTAATCCAAATGACGAAGAATCTGTTTGGCAACATGTTGGGCTGCAAGTGGGGCACCAAGCACAGTCTTATTTGTTTACTCAAAAATCTGCCTACGAGGGCTTTGGCCAGGCCTACAAGGGGGTTGATTTGTATACTAAATCTGTAGGTTATGCCAATAGAGTTAAAGCCTATTCACAATTCAATTTATCGGCATTAACCGTAATTCCTCATGTCGCCTTGAATAATTTTAGTTACGGTTACCAGAGGGTCCTGGATTTAGATCAAGGAGTAATCCCCTCGCAAATCGAAGACAATTTTTTATTGGCAGGAGCTCAAATCAAGACCCGATGGAGAGATTTTGAATTAATTGGTGATTTTGAACAAAGCATGGGATCGGATCAATCTCTGGGTCAAATCTCATTGGGTCTGAATAAACGCTGGGATGAAAATAGCTTTTTGGGCATCAAGATTGAGCGCAATGCACAACCCGTGGCGCTCAACATGCGTCTGAACCAAAGCGATTATAAAAACTACAACTGGTACCAAGAATTTAAACCGGTGAGTTTTCAGTCCATAGGTGCTGAGTTGAATCTGCCTGTGCTGGGGACCTTAAAGGGGTCGTTTACCCGCATAGAGGACTACGCATATTTTGGTACGTCAGAGGAAGACTTAGGCCCAAGGCCAATGCAAACTGATGAAGTCGTACAGTACCTCAAACTGCATCACGACCGCACCTTTAAATTTGGCTTATGGGCGCTCCAGTCTGAGTTGATTTATCAAAACGCCATTTCGGGGGCTGAATTCATGCCTGTGCCTGATTTTTTGACCCGACAGACCATTTATTTTGAAGATGAGTGGTTTAAGAAAGCTGCTAAAATCCAGACAGGATTTAGATTAAAGTACTTTACTGAATTTAATTTGCCCGCCTATGATCCAGTATTGGCTGAATTTTATCTCCAGGATCTCGAGCAAATTGGGAGCTTTCCATTGATTGATTTCTTTTTCCAAACAAAAATCAAGCAAACCCGTCTGTTTTTGATTTATGAGCACATGAATCAAATGTTCCAATCAGAGAATCGCCACTTTAGCGCTCCTGGCTATCCATATCGCGATGCCTCTTTGCGTTTCGGGTTGGTTTGGAATTTCTTTAAATGACACTTTATTGATTGTCCTGCCTGGTTGGGGTCAATCGAAAAAGGCCACTAGTCATCGAGCAAGGCTCGAGAAATTACAATTTTTTGAATTTCGCTCGTGCCCTCATAAATCTGGGTGATTTTGGCATCACGCATCAATCGCTCCACATGGTATTCTTTGACAAATCCATTGCCTCCATGAATTTGAACCGCTTCAACCGTGGTGTCCATGGCTACTTGACTGGCGTATAATTTGGCAACGGCACTGCTTCGATCGTAATTTAGGCCTTGGTCTTTCTCCCAAGCTGCCTTGAAAACTAAATTTCTTGCGGCTTCTATTTGCGTGTAGATGTCGGCCAATTTGAATGAAATGGCTTGATGCTTAAACAATTCTTTGCCAAATGCTGTACGTATCTTGGCATAATCCCGTGCGCGTTCATAGGCGCCAGCAGCAATACCTAAGGCTTGGGCGGCAATCCCAATTCGGCCACCGCTCAGCGTTTTCATGGCAAATTTGAACCCGAATCCATCCTCACCGATGCGATTTTCCTTAGGAACTTTGACATTGTGAAACATCAGGCTGTGTGTGTCGCTTCCACGTATGCCCAGCTTGTCTTCTTTTGGGCCAATGGAAAAGCCATTTAGGCCTTTTTCTACGATAAATGCGTTAATGCCGCGATGCCCTTTATCTCGATCAGTTTGTGCAATTACGATGTAATAATCTGCGGTACCTCCGTTGGTGATCCAGTTTTTCGTTCCGTTGAGTAAATAGTGATCTCCATGATCGATGGCGGTTGTTTTTTGAGAGGTTGCGTCGCTCCCTGCCTCTGGCTCACTGAGGCAAAATGCACCAAGCGCCTGTCCTGTCGCCAATGGCCTGAGATACTTTTCTTTTTGAGCCTCTGAGCCATAAGCCTGAATGCCATAACAAACCAAAGAGTTATTTACAGAAACGATCACCGAAGACGAGGCGTCTACCTTACTGAGTTCTTCCATGACCAACACATAGGCCAAAGTGTCCATGCCACCGCCGCCATACTGAGCATCGACCATCATTCCCATAAAGCCCATTTCTCCCATTTTTTTGACTTGTTCGGCCGGAAATTGTTGATGTGTGTCGCGTTCAATAACGCCCGGCAGGAGTTCGTTCTGGGCAAAATCTCGTGCGGCATCACGAATCATGAGGTGTTCTTCGGTAAGATTAAAATCCATTGGTAGTGGTTTTTTTGGGGTTTTTGGTTTGGTTTACTAAAACGTTTTCGTTTTCATGGCAAAGATATTGGATTGTCTATGGATTGTCAATAAAAGCGACTAAATTTAACAAGGTGAAAAGGATCAATTATAAGGTTATTGGGGTCATGAGTGGCACGTCCTGCGATGGGGTCGATTTGGCGTACTGCGATTTTTCCTTGGACCAGGCCAAAAACTGGACCTATTCCATAAAAAAGGCAGTGACTGTTCCTTACCAGAAAGCCTGGCAATATCGTCTGCGCGGTTCTATTGAACTATCCCCTGAGGACCTGGCTCAGGTGAATCTCGCCTACACCAACCTCTTGAATCAATTCATTTTAGATTTTATCAACAGGGAGCAGATTGACAATTTGGATTTGATTTGCAGCCATGGTCATACCGTACGGCATCAGCCTGATTTTGGAACAACCCTTCAAATAGGAAATTTAAAGGAGTTGACTCAAGATTTACCTTGTCCTGTAGTTTGTGATTTTAGAGTTCAAGATGTGGCTTTTGGTGGGCAAGGGGCTCCTTTAGTGCCCATAGGAGATCGCCTGCTTTTTGGTGATTATTCAGCATGTTTGAACCTCGGTGGTTTTGCCAATGTATCGTATTTCTGCCCGGATAAAAAATTGCACATGAATCAGGTTTCAGACCGGACCATCGCATTCGATATTGCGCCTTTGAACCTAGTTTTAAATCACTTTGCACAGAAATTGGGAGCTCCATATGATGACAAAGGGGTTTTTGCGCAGTCTGGGCAATTGGATCGGTCGCTTTTAGCGCGATTGAATGCCTTGGATTATTACACTCAGCCTCCACCCAAATCACTCGGATTGGAATGGGTTCAAACCAACATTGTGCCGCTATACGATGAATTTCAACTGAGTCCGGAGGATTGGTTGGCCACACTGGTAGGGCATATGGCTCATCAAATTGAGCGGATTTGTCAACCCTTTGATCGGGTTTTGGTGACAGGTGGTGGTGCATTTAACGACCACTTGATCAATGAATTAAATTTGATTTCATCAGGACGATATCTCGTTCCATCATCTGATTTAGTTATGTTTAAAGAAGCACTCATCTTTGGGTTACTCGGGGTATTGCGTTGGAGAAATGAAATCAATTGCTTGAGCTCGGTGACCGGTGCGTCTCATGATCATTCCAGCGGCATCATCTGGCCTAAACCTGAAATATAATTTCGGCCATTAACTCAAAAAACCTAAAAATTGTAAATTAAATAACTGCTTTGCCCAGTGATCGGGCTCATCCCTTGGGATAAAATTTACGTTTATTTAATCATGAGCCTCTCCAATTTTTTATATTTGTGACTCTTGGATCTATGTGACGTTTTTGGGCACTCATCCTGGACCAAACATCGGTCAAATACAGACCTAATATCATCACCGTTAATGAGAGCATTACTCCAAAAATTTGAAGAAAAATCACCAGAAATCGTCTTTCACTGGCGTGACTCCGAAACGGAGGCTGAAGGATGGACCGTAATCAATAGTTTACGCGGTGGTGCCGCTGGTGGTGGTACGAGAATGCGGGTGGGTCTCGATCAAAATGAGGTTTTGAGTTTGGCCAAAACAATGGAAGTGAAATTTACGGTTTCTGGCCCACCGATTGGCGGGGCTAAATCGGGAATCAATTTCGACCCACGCGACCCCCGTAAAAAGGGGGTGCTACAGCGCTGGTATCGGGCCGTTTCTCCCCTGTTAAAATCCTATTACGGCACAGGAGGGGATATGAATGTAGATGAACTCAATGAGGTCATACCAATTACCGAAGAAAGTGGGGTATGGCATCCTCAAGAGGGTGTATTTAACGGACACTTTAGCCCAACGGAAGCCGATAAAATTAATCGAATCGGTCAATTGAGACAGGGTGTGATCAAGGTGGTGGAAAATCCCATTTACTCCCCCGACGTCCAGAGAAAATATACGGTTGCGGACCTAATTACAGGTTTTGGTGTTTCGGAGGCGGTCCGTCACTATTACGACATTTACGGAGGTAACATTAAAGGCAAACGAGCCATTATTCAAGGTTTCGGAAACGTGGCCTCGGCTGCTGCTTACTATTTGGCTCAATCTGGTGCCATCATTGTCGGTATCATTGATCGGGCAGGTGGGATCATCGACGAATCCGGGCTGTCTTTTGATCAGGTAAAGGCACTATTTTTAAATAAAAATGGCAATGCTTTAGCGGGGGATAATTTGTTGTCCTTTGAAGAGGTCAACGCCCGTATTTGGTCCATCAGCGCGGACATATTTGCCCCTTGTGCGGCTTCCAGGCTTATCAGTCAAGACCAAATCCAATCCCTGATTGATTCGGGGTTAAAGGTGGTCAGTTCGGGGGCTAATGTTCCCTTTGCCGATAAAGAGATCTTCTTTGGTCCCATAATGGAATCCACGGATCGACAAATCAGTTTAATCCCGGATTTTATCAGTAATTGTGGAATGGCTCGTGTATTTGCCTACTTTATGGAAAAACGAGTGATCATGACTGACGAGGCCATTTTTGAAGACGTTTCAAACACCATTAGGGGGGCTTTAGAACGGGTACATAAACAAAATAAACAGGCCCAGAACATCAGTGCAACGGCATTCGAAATCGCCCTGAATCAACTTATTTAATTATCAGAAAGCAATACTATGGAATCATTAGTTATTCTCGTTTTTGTCTTTGGCTATTTGGCCATCACCCTCGAACATCCTTTACGACTGGATAAAACAGTGCCTGCCTTAATCATGGCCGCCGTTATTTGGGGATTACTGGCCGTGGGCTTTGGTTCTGGTTGGTTTGAAATTATAGATACCGAGGGATCTATTTTTAATGCATTGACTGGTGGAGAGAAGGCCATGCATGGTTTTGAGCAAACCTTACTGCATCATTTAGGGAAAACTGCAGAAATACTGATCTTTTTGATTGGCGCCATGACCATAGTTGAAATCATTGACTTGCACCGAGGTTTCGAGGTGTTGAAGGGAGCAGTTAAGACCGATAGCAAAAAATCTTTGTTGTGGATCATTGGGGGACTGGCCTTTATCTTATCGGCAATTATTGACAATTTGACCGCGACCATAGTACTAGTCACTTTGCTGCGTAAGTTAATCAATGATAAAAATGATCGAATTTGGTTCGCCTCCATGGTAGTGATTGCGGCTAACGCGGGAGGCGCTTGGTCACCCATTGGAGACGTAACC
>Ga0181574_10001500_pt1 | contig 21877 bp, 19 predicted proteins | sample 101ome_24_FD_145600 | JGI IMG/M metagenome (GOLD analysis project Ga0181574, IMG submission 145600) | Coastal salt marsh microbial communities from the Groves Creek Marsh, Skidaway Island, Georgia - 101410AT metaG (spades assembly) | ecosystem: Environmental > Aquatic > Marine > Intertidal zone... | reverse complement strand
AGAACGTCTCAGGGTCTTCATTCATCTTTGCCGTTTCGGGGTTGTGTTGCAGCATTGAGATTAGGTCGAAGGCAGGTGGCTGCCCCTGCTTAGCCATCCAGAGCTGATAGAAAGCTGCCACAGCTTCCATCAGCTCATCGTATCTCTCCCGCATATCGATGCTGTCGTCGCCGGTGACCTCCGGTACGTTTGTCGCGAGATCTGACCAGCGCACGAGCTTGCGCCGGTCATCGTAGGGAAAGTCAAAAATCGTAGCTAGCATGCGGGCTGTAAGTTCGATTGAGACTTCTTGAACCCAGTTAAACGTTTCGCCGACGGGTAGATTGTCCAGAATATCAATGACTCGCTCGCGGATCAGCGGTTGCAGTCCGGCAAGGTTTCTAGGTTGGACCGTAGGCGATACTGCTCCACGCTGCTTGCTATGTTCGGGCTCGTCCATGCCGATAAAGCTTCGGCCCTGCATTTCACCTTCCTTTGGTGGTGGCGCATCCACAATCGCGATGCCACCCTTTTCAGAGGAGAAGACGGTGTTGTTTGCATCCACTTCTTTGATCAACTGATGGCTGGTAATGGACCAGAAGGGGCCATTTCTACTGTCCTCTAGATAATGAACGGGTGATTCTTGGCGGAGTCTTGCGAACCAGGGATGCCAGGTATCGTTCTGAAAAAGTTCGGGGCGGCTAACGTCGATTTGTGCTAACGGTGTGGTGTCCAGGTCTTGGGTTTCGATCGCGGACATGATGATCTCCCGGCTGAAGTAATTGGTTAAATATGATACTAGTTTAAATTTATGTGGTGCAAGTTATAGATAGGTCATTGCCTCTAAACCGGCTGTCTCTGATTCAGTGCAGCGGCATTGTCATGCAGAATCAATTTCTGCTGTGCCAAACCAACGCCATCAAGCTCATCGAAGATATCCTTTGGATGCTCCAAACCCTCCATGTGTGGCCAGTCTGAGCCGAACAGCACGCGATCTGCACCCATGTGCTCCGAGACTTCTGAGATCTTGTCTTCCCAGAATGGGTTGATCCACACATGTTGCCGGAACAGGTCAGCTGGATCTTGTTCGTAGTACCTGGGCATTCTGACCTTTGAATGTTCCAGTTTGGTGAAAAGATCTGCCAGGAAACCCGAACCATTTTCAACCGAAGCAATGCGCAGATTTGGGAAGCGTTCAAAGAGTTTGTCGTATGCCATGGTCAGAAGAAAGTCGTAGATTGATCGTTCCCCGATAAGGCCAGCCACCGTAGGTTTGCGTCCGCCACCGAGCACATCCAGCGCCGAATTTCCTCCATATCCATTAGTTGTGTAGCCGTTTGCACCTGTGTGCGCCACAACTGTGATCCCTGCTTCATTGACCCTTGCCCAGAAAGGATCAAACCGTTCATGAGATGGCGCGAAGTAACCATCACGAGTGCAGACGGCTGATGGACGCATGACAAGTACACGAGCATCTCGTTCCAAGGCCCACTCAAGTTCACGGCAGGCGAAATCAACATCTGCTAGAGTAATGTATGGTGCGGCAAAGAGTTTGTCCTGGTAGTTCAATCCCCAATCATCTTCGAGCCAGCGATTGAAGCCCTCGAATAGGGTGCACAAGGCATCGATATCGTGAACCATGGGCTCTTCGTAGAGAATACCGGCGGTAGGAAACAGCCACGCACCCTCAAGCCCCTGATCCTTGATTCGCTCGACTCGAACGTCTCGGTCCATATATTCAGGTGGCATTGGCTCAAGTGATCCATGGGTGAGTTCAACAAACGTCATACCTCTTGGATTGCCGTGGTAGTACTCACGGAGAACCCCGGGTTTTGATATCGGGTTGAAAGTGGGATTGCCGACGGAATGATTGATCTTTCCGGCGACCAGATGGTGTCTTTTGCCGTCTTGCATTTCGATCCACTGCACGCAGCGCCTCTGCATGCGTTTGGGAACGTAGCGGGTAAAAGCATCCTCTGCTTCATAGTAGTGGTTGTCGGCATCGAACATCGGTCCGTCATACCTGTCGGCAGTGCTGTCCATTGATAACCCTTTTCAATTCTCCGAAATATAATTGGTATCATAGTTTAAGAAAAGGCTCAAATCCCCTCCGGAGGAGAAGCGTGCAGAAGATCATTCTGAATAATGGGCAACTGAGATTTTCCGCTTTTGAAGATGGCGAGGGCCCGATAGTTTTATGTCTGCACGGGTTTCCGGACAACTATCATTCCTACGATCAACAAATACCGGCACTCCTACGGGCGGGCTATCGGGTCGTTGTGCCAATGATGCGAGGTTACGAACCGCAATCGCAACCTGCGGATGGCGACTACCATTTAAATCATATGGTTGAAGATGTCATTGCCTGGATCGACCAGCTTGGTGAACAGAAAGTCCATCTGGTCGGACATGACTGGGGCGCGATCGTTGGTTACCTGACGGCAAACACCGTTCCAGACCGACTTCATTCTTTGACCACTTTTGCCATTGCCCCTTTACAGGTGTTACCCGATGCCGTTAGGCAGAACCCGCGGCAGATACTACTCTCCTGGTACACGATGTTTTTTCAGCTACGCGGTTTGTCCGATTGGTGGGTGGAACGATCAGACTGGAAGTTCATCGAGAAACTCTGGCACGACTGGTCGCCTACCTGGGATATTCCACCGTCAACGCTGGATGCTGTTAAACAAACCCTGGCGCAACCAGGGGTAAAGAAAGCAGCGCTGTCCTACTACCGACACAGCTTTGACCGTTGGAGTATCCAGGCAAAAAAAGTAGCAAACACCATGAAGCGAAAGACATTAACGCCAACGCTGGCTATTGGAGGCTGGGATGATGGCTGTATGGCCGCCGAACTTTACGATATAGCAGCGCGGCCCGAAAATTTTCCAGCAGGCATAAGCGTTGAAAGGCTCAAGGGCGCAGGCCACTTCTTACACCAGGAGCAACCTGAAGTTGTCAACAACCTTTTACTTGACTGGCTCGGGAGAAACTAAACTATACGGGTGTCGTGGTTACCCCAATACTTGTCTTTGAGGAGTCGCTTGTAGAGTTTGCCAGTAGCATGTCTGGGTAACTCTTCGATGAAATCCACAGATCTTGGGCACTTGATGTGACTGATATGTTGCTTGCACCACGCGATCAGTTCTTCCGCCAGTTCCGGACCGGCCTCAGTCATATCGCTCGGTTCGACGACGGCTTTGACTTCCTCACCAAACTCTTCATTAGGTATGCCAATGACGGCGACATCGGCCACTCTCGGGTGTGTGATCAGACAATCTTCTGTTTCCTGGGGGTAGATATTGACGCCACCTGAGATGATCATGAACGCCTTACGGTCGGTCAGGTAGAGATAGCCTTCTTCGTCGACATAACCGACATCACCTAATGTCGAGTAACCCTGCTTACTTTTGGAACCATCGGTTTTTTCTCGATCCTTGTGGTATTCATACTTAGCGGCACTTTCAAAATAGATACCACCTATCTCGCCCGTGCCGAGTTCTTCGTCGGTCTCTTCATCGAGGATGTGAATGATTGCACCTGCGGGTCTGCCAACGCTGCCTCTATGACTCAACCATTCATGGCTGTCGATCTTACACATCCCCACACCCTCAGTTCCGGCGTAGTACTCGTAGATGATAGGTCCCCACCATTCAATCATCTGTTCTTTGACTGCCCTTGGGCAAGGAGCAGCCGCGTGGATCGCAAATTTCTGACTGGTGAGGTCATAACTCGCACGAGTGTCCTCGTCGAGCTTCAGCATTCGCACAAACATGGTTGGAACCCATTGGGAATGTGTCACCTGGTAGCGTTCAATCAACTGCAAGGCCTGTTCGGCGTCAAAGTGTTCCATGACGATGACGGTGCCACCGGCTCTGAGAACTGTCATCGTAAACCCGATAGGGGCGGCATGATAAAGCGGTGCGGGTGAAAGATAGATAGACTCAGTATCAATCTGGTAAAGCTGGATTACTGCGGCCAGACCTTTTTCATGCCCAAAAGGCTGCTTCGACAATGGACGCTTGATGCCCTTGGGTCTGCCGGTTGTTCCTGAACTGTATAGCATCAGGGAGCCTTCCATCTCATCATCGATAGGTGTCTCGGGCTGATCTGACAGCGCGGCTTCCCAACTCTGTCCGTCGGTGGTTGTTTGGCCAACAATGTATTGCTCCTCAAGCTTCGGACAATGCGCTTTGAAATCTTCCAGGGTGTCGGGTCGCTCGGCAGAGCCGATGAAAACTCTCGCGTCACAATTATCAACGATGTAAGCGATCTCGGGCGTGGTTAGACGGGAGCTGATACAGGTATAGTAGAGGCCTGCGCGCTGGGCAGCCCAGCAGATCTGAAAAAAATGCTCATTGTTTTCCATGCAAAGGGCAATATGGTCACCGGTCTGCAGGCCTAGACGACGAAAAAGTTGAGCACCCTGGTTTGATTTTGCGTTCAATTCCCTGAAAGTCACGGCATGCCCGGAACCTGCCATGATATAAGCAGGCCGGTCCGGCGTAGTCTCCGCATGAATTCCTGGATGCAGCATGTCGTGACTCCCCTTAGAAGACTTGTGAGCGTGTTAGTTGTTGTTAACTTGTGCCGAGAATCAATTCGGCTAGTTTTTGCCTCTGATACGCTGCGTCCCCCCAAAGCGTCTGGCTGTGGAGCTGGCGTTTGAGGTAGATGTGCACGGCACTCTCCCAGGTAAAGCCAATACCACCATGTAACTGGACTGATTTTTTTGAACCAAAACCCGCGGCGTCATTGGCTGCAGATTTCGCCATACGCGCAAACTGCTCGGCACTGCCAGCCTCATGGTCAATGGCGCAGACGGCGTTGTAGAGGTGGGAGCGGGCTAGGTCAATCGCAACCATGAAGTCGGCAAGGGGGTGTTTTACCGCCTGGAAGAAACCCAGGTTGCGATCAAACTGTTTCCTGGTACGGGCGTACTCTGCGGTGGTCTGTAATTGCCACTCGGCAGCCCCGCACATGTCCGCGCAAACCAAAGTCAGTAACGCTGGCAATGCTGTGTTCATGGCTTCGATTGCCTTACCCGGTATGCTGACAATCTGACTTTCCTCTATCTCTGCCTGATCAAACTTGAGGCTAGCCTGATCCCTTGTCAGGTCGAGGATAGTGTCTGGTTGAATGGTCAGCCCGGGCAGGTTCGCCGGGACCACAATCAGTGTAGTCTCTCCATCGAGTTTGGCGTTGATGAGGAAGTAGTCGACCTTTTGTGCATCCTGCACGAAATAAAGTGTGCCGCTCAGCTTACCTTCTTCAAAAGTTAGTTCTGAAGCATCGTGTTCCCATGAACCATGCTGATTGCTCGCGCCATAGCTGAAGGAATGCCCTGATGCGATAAGGCTTAAAGCCGCATCTGCGTTGTCGGTGCCGCAGGCATCAAGAATATAGCAGGCACCAAGTGTTGGCACGAGCGGGCCTGGCATGGCAGCCTGCCCAACCTGCTCCACCAGGGACGCAACGGCAACCGCAGACATCTGCATACCTCCGAGGCGTTCCGGGACTGCGACCATGAGCCATCCAAGGTCAACGACTTTTTTCCAGAGTTCTTCGTCCCAATGACATACGAAGCCGTTCTGCAGATCACTATCGTTGGCGACGAGGGCATGGAGGGTATGAATCGGAAGATTATCCTGGAAAAGCTTGGCCGCGACGTCTTTCAGCGCCAGGGCATCTGCATCAAACCCGAAATTTTTAGGTTGTTGTGCGCGTTGTGTTGACCCGCTCAAGGTAATTCCCCGTTACTTGCTCTTGTCCAGACCTAGCACGCGCTCACCAAGAATATTTCTCTGAATTTCACTGGTGCCCGCTGCGATTGTGCTGCCGAAGGAACTCAAATAGGCGAGTGGCCATTTGCCATTGTCTGGCGCTTTCTCGTCGAAATTGGAGAGGGTTCCTGCTACACCTTCTACCTCAAGCGCTACGGCTGCCGCTTCCTGCAAGTATTCGGTGGAGAGTAATTTGTCCTGCAGCGCGAGGCGTTGATAATCAGCAAGTCCCGCCACACTTCTCAGTCGACGGTGCTGTTTGATACCGACTTGGCGGATCAGCATACTCATGACCTTGTCACGTATCACTGGGTCATCGATCGCGGCGCTGCCGTTACGCATGCATGTTTGTGCAAGTTTCAGCAACCCAAACTCTCTAACACCAGTTTCCTTTCGCTCGGTAATACCCTGACCACCCGATGCGGGGGTTGTCATCGGACCTGCACCTCGTTCGTGAGCAAGGGTAGTCATAGCAACCTGCCAGCCTTTACCGACATCGTCGAGACGGTAAGCATCGTCAATTTCAAGGTTGTCGAAAATTTCTTCGTTAAATCCAGTCTCGCCTGTGATCTTGATCAGAGGTCGAACGGTCACCGACTTACCCAGTTCGGATTTAATCGGTACAACAAAATACGTCAGACCATTGTACTTGTCCGATTTTTCGGTGCGCGCGAGCAAAATCATCCAGGTGGCAAACTGCGCTGTGGAGGTCCAGACCTTGTGACCGTTGATGATCCACTTGTCACCCTTGCGTTCGGCAAAAGTCTGGACGCTCGCTAAGTCCGAGCCAGCACCCGGCTCGCTGAACCCCTGACACCAGATTTCTTCACATGAGAACAGTTTGGGAAGAAGCCGTCGTTTTAATTCTTCTGATCCATGAAAATAGATCGTCGGTGCGGCCATGCCGAGGCCAATTGCACCCGGCATGATGGGTGTTTTTGCCTTCAGCATCTCCTGGTTGGCAACGGACTGACATCGAGTCTTGCCGCCACCGCCGTATTCTATCGGGTAGTCACAGCCTACCAGTCCCGCATCATAGGCTGATTTTTGCCAGGCTCCGTAGTAGGCGAGGTGTTCTTCCGTGGCAACTTCAGCACCACTTTTAAGGGGTTTGAAGGGCGGGGCTTCAGGGACATTGTCTGCGAGCCACTCGCGGCAGTATTGCCTGAACGCTTCCTGTTCAGGTGTGTCCTTCTTCTTGTTTTCAGACATTAACCTGCAGTTTCCTCGTAACTTGTTCGTCTTGTTCGGCAGCTGCTTCCATATGATTTAGCTTCCAGTGAATTTTGGTTTACGTTTTTCAAAGATCGCTTTCCTCGCTTCCCTGCCATCGTTGCTGGCAAGCCCCTTGCCCGTGTAGCGGAGTTCTTCACGAATCAGTTTTTCGAGATCTTCAGGTAACCCAACTTTTGTGATCTGCAGCTTGGTCTGAGTTGCTGCCAGCGGTGCTACCTCCGCGATTTTTGAGCAGTAAGCAAGGAAGGCTTCGTCGAATTGATCAGCAGGCTGCACATCGCCAATCATGCCCATATTGAGTGCTTGATCGGCGCTAACAAATTCAATTTCAAGCAGAAAACGCATGGCCTGCTCATGGCCAACCGCCTGGGGCAGGCTCCACGTCAGGCCGCAATCTGGTGAGGTACCGACCCGTGCATACCCGGGATGAAACGTCGCCGAGCTGCTGGCAATACGCATATCGCAACACATGGCGAGCGACAACCCCGCGCCAATCGCAAGGCCATTGATACCTGCAATAACCGGTTTGTGGCATTGAACCCGGATTCCGGTCACCAATTTCACGACCCGCTCGATAGTCTCGTCAGGACTTTCGCGTTCCTGACCCGGGCTGAGGTCAGCGCCTGCGCAAAAGGTGTCGCCGTTGCCAGTAATGCCAATGACCCTGACCGCTGGGTCGGAACTGGCATCGTCGATGGCCGCTACCAATGTGCGGGTTAACTCGCCTGAGAGTGCATTCTTTTTTTCCGGGCGGTTGAGTGTCAGGATGCGAACATGATCATGTGTTTTTTGCAGGAGTACCGACTCTGAGCTCATGACTATTCCTCGTACCTTATTCCTTGTATTCGGGATCAATACGATCGGCTTGCCGAAGCAGTGCTGGCCATGATTGCCTGGCGAGACCTTCCCAGATCTCCGGCTTGTTAAGTGAGGATTCCATCATGCTGACCGCATCCTGGGTAGGCATGTGTGCTTTACCGCCAGTCAGGGTATCCACCTGGATTCGACAAGCGCGCTCAAGGTAATACATCCGCAGGAAGCAGCTTGCAACGCTGCCCCCAAGTGCAAGAGTGCCGTGATTGCGCAGTATCATCAGATGCTTGTTGCCGAGATCCGCCACGAGTCGCTCTCGCTCATCGAGATTAATCGCAACACCTTCCCATTCGTGATACGCAGTATCGTGGTAGACAAACATCGCATGTTGGGTCAAGGGCAGAAAACCACATTCCATACTCGCCACCGCGACACCTGCATTGGTATGCAGGTGCATGACCGCCTGGGCATCGGGCCGAGACATATGAACGGCACTGTGGATGGTGAACCCGGCAGTGTTGACACGATGTCCGTTGTCCAGGACGACATTGCCGTCGCAATCAATTTTCACCAGGTTGGATGCGGTGACTTCACTGAAGAGAAACCCGAAAGGATTCAGCAAAAAATGATCTTCAGGGCCCGGGACGCGAGCAGACAGGTGTGTAAAAACCATATCGTCCCAACCGTAGTGGGCAACCAGTCGATAAGCTGCGGCGAGATCCTCTCTGACCGCCCATTCTTCGGCGCTGACCTGATCCTTGATTTCCCGGAGTTCAACAGCTTCGCTCATGGAAAATTCCTCGATGGTTTGTCTTGTCTGGGCGTTTACTAACTAGGATACTAGATAGAACTTTTGTTAAAGTAAACTCATGTCCCCGGAATTAGAGAACGACATGTCGGACACTTATCGCTACCTGAAATTCGAAGTTGTCGAAAGGGTAGCCACAATCACCCTGAATCGGCCGGAAAAAATGAATGCCTTTACATTTACTTTGGGCGATGAACTTTCTAATGCCTACGCGAGATGTGACGCTGATGATGACATTCAGGTTGTCATCCTGACGGGTGCCGGAAGTGCGTTCTGTGCCGGTGCTGACATGGAAGGTGGCAGCGACACCTTTTACAACACTGATGGGCGTTCAAAGAAGACAGAGAAAAAATCCAGGAAGGCGTCAGCCGCATTTCAGGTTCGCAAGCCGGTGATTGCTGCCATCAATGGACATGCCGTTGGCATTGGTCTGACGCTGGCGCTGCAGTGCGACATGCGTATCGTCGCGCGGGACGCGAAACTCTCGTTTCCCTTTGTGCGCTTGGGTATCGTACCTGAACTTGGTTCTACCTCGATCCTGCCGTCCATCGCGGGCATGTCCAACGCGCTCGACCTGATGTTGTCCGGCCGCCGATTTTCTGGCGAGGATGCTGTTCACTATGGGCTGGCGTCGGAAGCTGTTGACGCCAGTGAGGTTCTTGAAAAAGCGCGTGAATGGGCAATTGATGTGGCGAGAAATGCGGCTCCGGTTGCGGTTGCTGTAACCAAACGCCTGATCTGGGAAGGTGTCGACAGCACGCCTGCGGAAGCCAGTGCAAAAGAAAGAGAGTTGCTCTCCTGGCTTGGCAAACAACCTGACGCAGCTGAAGGTGTGAAGTCATTCCTTGAACGCCGCGAGCCCGAATGGAAACTAAGGGTGAGTAAAGACTTGCCGGATCAATAACCATGATACTGGTTACACAAGCATGACATCGCATCTGCAACCTGTCGAACACATCGATGATATATCGGCAAACTGGATAACTGCTGCGCTCCGGCGGGATGGGCTGAGTGGTGTGGTCAGTGAAGTGAGTTCGAAGCCGATCGGTACGGGGCAGATGGCGGACAGCTTCCGCATAAATCTTGGCTTTGCTTCGGTTGATGCATCACATGACATGCCTCAGAGCGTTGTCGTGAAGATGCAGGCTGAGGATGAACTGAGCCGACAGGCAGGAGCCGGAGGCGCGTACAGTTCTGAGATGCGTTTTTATACGGAACTGGCTTCGACTGTCAGTATCCGGACACCACATTGCTATTTCGCCATTGGGCCCGATGATGAGGGGCGGTTTGCGCTCGTCCTTGAAGATATGGCGCCTGCTGAGCAGGGTGATCAGTTGCTTGGATGTGATTTCGAGTCTGCGCGCAGCGCTGTGATTAATCTTGCAGGCCTGCATGGTCCTCGCTGGTGTGACCCCACGCTGGTTGATGTTGTGCCTTATCGTTCCGCCGAAGAGACGGCATTTCTTGCAAGTGTGGTGGCCGAGAGTACAGCTGGCTTTATTGCGCACTATGGTGATCGTGTCGATGCGGAAGATGTGCTTGTATTACAGGCGTTTGCGCCGAAATGCGGAAAATGGCTTGTCGACAACAGAGATCGGTTTGCACCCGTTCACGGCGATTATCGATTGGACAACCTGCTGTTTGGCAAATCTGATGACGGGGGTGTCGAGGTATCAGCCGTCGATTGGCAGACGCTTGATCTGGGCTTGCCGGGGCGGGATCTGGGCTACTTCCTCGGCAACAGTCTGTTGCCGGGCGATCGTCGAGCGTCAGAAAAAGAATTGGTTAGTGCTTATTACAATGCACTGCTTGGTCATGGTGTCGAGGACTATTCGTTAGAGCAATGCTTTGACGATTATCGATATGGGCAATTCCAGGGACTCATGATCACTGTACTGGCGGCTGTTGGTTTGGCGCACACCGAACGGGGCGATGATATGTTTATGGCGATGTCGTCTAGGGCCTGCGAGGCGATTCGCGATCTGGACAGTCTCGCGTTGCTTGAACGTTAGTGAGTAAACCATGACACCGGTTTTTCTAATAGCTCCGGCGCACTTTTTTCCCAATAGCGTTTTGCGGCGGCATGCATTTTAGTTGATATCGTGAATGCTTTGTCGGCATCTGCTGACTCGATCGCTTCCAGAATGCGCTGCGAGTTTCGGGCATTGGCCAGTCGTAGTTCTTCTTCGTACTCAATACCCGCTCCCTGGGACATGCGATGCAGTGCATTAACCAGAAAGCCGAGAACCAGGTTTTTTGAGGCGGTCGCCACCATCTCGTAGAAACGACGTGATTCTCTGGTGGTTGCTTCTGAATCGCTCGCTGCATCCTGAAGGCTCTGGACACACTGGCGCAGGGCGACAATGTCCTGATGCGTCGCATGCTGAGCGGCCTCGCGAACCAATACCGGGTAAATTGAGCGTCGGGCTTCGAGGACTGATTCGAATGTGGCGTTGGCGAACTGCAACTGCAGGGAAACTGCGCTGGTCAAGTGATCGACGTCCGGCACGCTGACGACCGGTCCACCGCCCGGTCCTGCTTTGATTCTGAGGACGCCCTGCAACTCGAGGAAGCGCAGCGCTTCCCTGATGGTGGCGCGAGCGACACCATACTTTTCGATCATGATGTGTTCCGGGTCCAGCTTGGCACCGGGGCGAAGTCCACCTTCCTGAATTTCGTTAACGATCAGGCGAGCGACACGGGTTGCCGCTCGTTCGTTTTGCGAAACAGGATCACTTATCTTGTCGGGATTCGCTGCCATTGGTTAAAAAAGCACTGAGGCTAACGCTATGTTGCTGGCAACAAGAATAACATGGTTAAACACCGAAGCCTCATAGGCTCGAAACCTCATTACGATTGTTTACCGCGATCACTGTGTGCCTGGACTGATGCGTCACGTCCCTCAGGTCCACTGACTCGAACCATGCCGTCACCAAATGGTTCATCACGGCGACGCAGTGTCTCTTTGAGACCGTGTTCTTTAACGCTGCGACCATAGTTGCGCACTGCCTGGGAGCGATGAGCGCGGGCATCGTTTTCACCGGCAAGTCGTTGCAGCGTTTGCGCGCCCATCAGTTCCATTGACAGATTCGTGATTCGTTTGTTGGCGGCGAGAAGATCCGGATCGATCAGGCTCAATCGATCTGCCAAACCTTCAACTTCGTCTTCAAGCACGTCAGTAGGCACAGCTTTCATGACGAGGCCAATCTTCTCGGCATCAGAACCACTAATGCAGTCACCGGTCATCTGCAATCGTTTTGCCCATTGTGGACCGCAGTGATAAACCCAGAGGTTGTTCGGTAGCGCACCCATGGCGCGTGCTGCAGGAAAGCCGATCTTCGCGTCGTCCGCAGCGATGACAATATCGCATGCCATGGCGAGGTCCGTGCCACCGGCGAGACAGTTGCCGTGTACCTGAGCAATGCTGGGTTTATGCATATCCCAGAGGGCACGAATTTGACGGTTGTTGCGTTCAATCAGCCAGATGTCGTCATCGTGACTGCGACCGGTGCGATAGCCGGGTCGTTTTTTACCACCCAGCGCGGTCAGGTCATAACCGGAACAGAATGAAGGGCCATCACCGCGCAGAATCACGCAATGAACATCCATGTCATCATCGGCTTCCCAGAGCGCATGTTCAAGCTCCTCAAGCAGTCGGGGATTCATTGCGTTGTGTTTGTCTGCCCGGTTAAGGGTAATGCGGGCTCGCCCGTTCTCTATTTCGTAGCGAATCTCTTGGTAGTCTGTGTGCTCACCAGTTGGCATCAATATCTCCTGTAAGCTGTTGTCGTCTTATGCGGGAATTCTTTGATTTAACTCCGCCGTATTGGCATACAAGATCTTTTGCTGAGCATCCGGGGAGATGTTCTCAACCTCTTCTAGAATATCCCGCGGTTTTTCCAGGCCTTCCATGTGAGGCCAGTCAGAACCCAGGATGACACGATCAGCACCCATATGCTCGATGATCTCCCTGATGTCATCTTCCCAGAAAGGGTTCAGCCAGACATGTTGGCGAAAGCTCTCGACGGGATCCTCATTGAAATAAGTTGGCAGACGTTCTTTGGTATGTTCTAAGAACCGCAAAAGCTCGCCCACAAATTCTGACCCGTTTTCAACAGATGCGATACGAACATTGGGAAATCGTTCAAACAGGCGATCGAAAACCAGGCTCGCCAGAAAATCGTTGATGTTCCTTGAGCGGTGGAAATTTGTGACGCTGGGCCTGGGACCCATGCTCAACACATCAATACTCTTCGTGTCGTAGCCGTTACTGTCGTGACGGGTCTGGCCAATGTGGGTGACAACAGTAATGCCAGCTTCGTTAACCCTGGACCAGAAGGGATCAAAATCAGTATGGCCCGGGTTGCGCGGACCGTTACGAGTAAACACTGCGGATGGTCGCATGACAACTGTGCGCGCGTCCTGCTCAATCGCCCATTCTAGTTCCTTGCAAGCCCAGTCAACGTCAGCCAGGCTGATATAGGGTGAAGTGAAGATTTTGTCCTTGTAGACAATACCCCAGTCTTCGGAAAGCCAGCGATTAAAAGCAGTGAATGTTGTACAAAGGGCGTCAATGTCTTTCTTAAGATACTCCTCGTAGAGCACACCCTGGGTAGGGAAAAGCCATGCCCCTTCAAGACCCTGTTCCTCCATTCGCGCAACGCGAGCATCGCGGTCCATGTACTCTGGTGGCATGGGTTCAAGGGATGATCTAACGAGTTCCGCGGTCGTCATGCCACGTGGATTGCCATTGAAATACTCGCGCAGCACACCGGGTTTGGAAATTGGATTAAAGCTGGGATTGTTGGTCCGATCGATTTTACCGCCGATACAGTGGTATCTGCGTCCGTTCTCCAGTTCGACCCACTGGACACATCTCGACTGCATTTTTTTGGGGACGTGTCGGGTAAAGGCGTCATGGGCCTCGTAATAGTGATTATCGGCGTCGAAAATTTTACCGTCGTAGATGGTCATCAGTAAGCCTCCAGGTGATTCAGGTCAGATACGCCATGGCGCATCGCCCCTATGCGCTCTTGCTCGATAAACATTATCATGGTTTGTTGATGCCGCCCAATGTGTATTCTTCCCTACTTATTGGCCGAATCGAATTATGGCGATGTCGCACTCGCGGTTTTGCTTACTTCAACCATCTTAACTATGATACTAAATATAGACTCTTCAAGGAGAGCAGTTAGTGCAGAATTCGGTATCCTTTCGTCACGAAGTTCGGGATTGGCTGGAGGCCAACTGTCCATCGTCCATGAGGACGGACATGCCCGAGCATGAAATTGTCTGGGGCGGTCGCAAACAACGTTGGTTCAGTGCCGATGCCAGGGTCTGGATGGAACGTATGGCAGACCGCGGCTGGACAGTGCCACACTGGCCTCGCGCATACGGGGGCGCAGGTCTTAATGCGTCCGAGGTTAAGATCCTTCATGAAGAGATGCAGCGCATCAATGCACGGGTGCCGCTGCAAAGCTTTGGTATCTGGATGCTGGGCCCTGCTCTGCTGGAGTTTGCCACCGAAGCACAGAAACGACACTACCTGCCACAAATTGCTAGGGGAGAAATTCGCTGGTGCCAGGGGTATTCCGAACCCGGTAACGGCTCTGACCTCGCCGGACTGCAAACCAAAGCAGAAGATTGTGGGGATCATTATTTAGTTAATGGTTCAAAAATCTGGACGTCGTACGCAGACCAGTCAGATTGGATATTCTGCCTGGTACGAACTGATTCAGACTCGCCGAAGCACGAAGGTATCAGCTTTTTGCTGTTTGACATGGCAAGTGAGGGGGTCAGCGCATCGCCCATCCAACTCATCAGTGGCGCATCCCCTTTTTGTCAGACTTTTTTTGAAGACGTCAAAGTTCCCAAGGATCAGCTTGTTGGTGAGGTGAACAAAGGCTGGACGATCGCCAAACGGCTGCTGCAGCATGAGCGACAGATGGTTTCTGTCATCAAGGGTAATACGCCTTTGGCACGATCCAGCAGCCTCAAGCTACACGAACTGGCAAAACGGTACGCTGGTGATGGCGAGCGGATAGGTAATCCCTTGATACGAAGCAAAGTCAGTCGCCACAGAATGGATGGGCATGCTTTCAGATTGACGATGAATCGCAGTGCCCAGGAAGCGCGTATCGGTCAGGCTGATGGCAACATTGCGTCATTCATCAAGTACTACAACAGTGAACAGAACAAGCGTAAATACGAATTGCTTGTGGAAATCATGGGGACCGCAATGTTGGGTTGGGAAGGCGATGGATTCAGTGACGAGGAACTCGATTTGACGCGCCAGTGGTTGCGGTCGCGGGCAAACTCTATAGAGGGCGGTACCAGCGAAGTTCAGCTCAACGTCATTGGCAAGCGCATTCTTGGACTGCCTGACTAGCCTGCTACTTTGAGCTTACCAATTCAGCACAAGTCAACCAGCTGAATGCTCACGAGACAAAATCGAGGAGGAAGAGATAGATGAAACTGGGTTTAAGTATTGGATATTCAGGCGGTGAGATGCGCCTGCCGATCGAAAAAGTACAACTGGCTGAACAGCTGGGCTATGACAGTGTGTGGACTGCGGAGGCATACGGCTCTGACGCGTTGTCACCACTCGCCTATCTGGCAGCAAAGACGGAAAGGATAAAACTCGGCACCGGTGTGATTCAGTTGGCGGGACGCACGCCTGCCAATGCTGCGATGACCATTGCGACCATTGATGCACTCGCTGGAGGTGGCAGGGTTATCTGCGGCATCGGTGTATCCGGACCGCAAATTGTTGAGGGCTGGTACGGCCAACCTTGGGGCAAACCTTACTACCGGATTAAAGATTACGTCACGATCATGAAAAAGATCCTGGCGAGAGAAGAACCGGTTGTTCATGAAGGCAGGGAAATTTCACTGCCCTATGAAGGTGAAGGTGCTATGGGCGTCGGCAAGCCGCTCAAGTCGATTCTCCATATGAACCCGGACATCCCCATCTGGCTGGGCACAGGAATGGAATCCACCGTCAAGTTGACTGCAGAAATTGCTGATGGCTGGCTGCCTTTAGGACTGGTGCCTGAAACCGTTAAAACCTACGAACCCTGGATAGAGGCAGGTCTCGCAAAGGCTGGTAAGGACCATACCCAGTTTGAGACCCAGGCCGGCGGCGCGGTCATGATCACCGATGACGTCGAGGGCGCGCTCAACAGGTTAAAACCAGGTATTGCCCTTTATGTTGGCGGCATGGGGCATAAAACCAAGAACTTTCATAAAGAGATGATGATCCGCCGGGGATTTGGCGAAGCAGCGGAACGCATCCAGGAATTGTATCTGGCCAAGCACAAGCGCGAGGCGATTGAAGCGGTACCCGATGAGTTTGTCGACCAAGGTGCTCTGATCGGCGATCGGGGTCGCATTCAGAAACGTTTTCGAGACTGGGAAGACAGTGGTATTACCGGATTTACTGTCAGTGGTAACGAAGAGGCACTTCGATTGATGGCTGAACTGGCACGACTCAACGTTGATCCGCAGATTTAGTACAGATGAGAAGCATATGAGCACTGAAGAAGACAATCCTAAAGGATACGAACGACAGGAACAGCCACGCATGGTGAAGTGGTCGCCGCCTTACCGTCGTGAAAATGTGGAAATGCCAGAGTTTGACCTCATTGAGATCGAACGCGATGCACCAATCGGGCGTATTGTCCTCAACTCACCGGAAAAGAGAAACCCGCTTGGTTATGAACGCCTGTTGCAGATTGAAATGGCAGCAAAGCTGCTGGAACTCGACGATGATATCAGGGTCATCATTATCAAGGGCCAGGGACCGAGCTTCTCTGCAGGTTACGACATCACCCCGGTTAAGAGGGGTGAGCGCCAGAGAAACATGCCGCCGGGTGGTTACATCAACAAGAAGCGAGATCGACTTTGGCAGTCTTACGATCTCGAGCACGCTCGGGTCTACATGTCGCTATTCGACCTGCAGAAGCCGGTCATTGCACAGATCCAGGGTGCCTGCCTTGCTGGAGGTACCGAACTCGCTGGATTCTGCGATCTGAGGATCGTTGCTGATGATGCAAAGATCGGATGGCCGGTGGGTCGCAATTGGTCCCCGGGTAACCTGCAATACATTCCCTGGCTCGTCGGCATGACAAAAGCCAAGTACTACATGTTCACCTCGGAACCCATGAGCGGCATTGAAGCTGCTCAATGCCAGTGGGCCTCAGAGTCGGTACCAGAAGACCAACTCGAAGCAAGGACTGAAGAGCTGGCTCAACTGATTGCACTCACGCCAACGGATCTCATCATGATGACCAAGCGCAGTATTAATCGTCAGTTTGAGGTCATGGGGTTCAAGACGGGAATCGCAACAAGTGTAGATTTGCTGGCTCTTTCCAGTTTTCGTGACCAGGGACTTTATACACCTCGGGGTCTTGACGGTGAGGGTGGCGACGAGTTCCTGCGTCGGGCCGAACGTGACGGGCTTAAAGAAGCCCTTAAGTGGCGCGAGGAAACGTTTGGCAACAAATACCGGGGAGACGAAGAGTAACGGAGGCGATTGAGATTCATGCACCCGATGAAACGCTGAAGGTTAATCGGCCGGCTGCTCGATAGGCGGGGCGCTTGGCGTGGAAGTTTGTGTACTCGATGAGCCTTGGTGTGAGCGAAACCTCGTAAGCGATTGCCCATTTCAAGGTGGTCGTCATGATGATGTCAGCAGCTGTGAATCGGTTACCGACCAAGTAGTCTGTTTCCCTCAGTGCAGCATCTGCTACCTGGACCTGTGTTTGAAAACCTTCGATCGCTGTTGCGACGGCCGCAGGTGCCTCACCATAGCGCCCAGCAAGATCACGATGTTTACGCAAAACGTAGAGTGTGTGTGCGTCGAGTTCCATCTGGATAAATGCACACCACTCATTGTACCTCGCGCGCTCGATCGTGTTAGCAGCAGGAATCAGCCCTGAATCCCCGCCGTAGGTGTCTCCCAAGTAAGTGACAATAGCGACGCTCTCGGTGAGAACAAATTCGTCGTCTTCAAGCACAGGAATCTTTCCTTTCGGATTTAGGGCTCGAAATGCCTCTGTCTCTGTCTCGCCAGTTCGTGAACCGATCAGTTTGGGTTCATAGTCGAGTCCGAGTTCGTGTGCCATCCAGTGCGCACGCATTGCGCGTGTGCTCGCGCCTCCCCATATCCTAATCAACTTGCTCTCGCTTTTTCGTTCTTGTTTTACAGTGATCAGGTGGTTGGCGTCTACAGTAGTCTCGTCGCGGGGCTTAAGTAGGGCATGGCTCAAGTGAGGGGATGCTTGGACAGATGATTCACCACCCCGTCTGTGTTTCTTCCCCGGGTTAGGTAGGCTAACGTTAAAAAGCGACGCATTGTGGTAACCAAAGTGGCAACTAACAAGGAAGCAGCGCATGCGATTAAAAGTAAACGGAAAGGAGCGTTCGGTTGACGGATCCTGGCAGGACGAAACGTTACTCGACGTGCTACGAGAGCAATTTGGTCTCATCGGCACTCGATACAGTTGCGGGATTGGGCAATGTGGTGCGTGCACGGTTCATGTTGATGGCGAGCCGGTCAACAGCTGCCTTTTGCCTGTCGGTCTGGCCGAAGATAAAAAGATTCTGACCATCGAGGGGTTGCAAGCTGCTGACGGATCACTGCATCCCTTGCAAAACGCCTGGATCGAAGCAGCCGCCCCTCAATGCGGCTTCTGTCAATCCGGTCAAATCATGCGTGCTTTATCGTTGTTACAAAATAATTCGGAGCCAAGCGACAGCGATATCGATGAAGCAATGGACGGTAATCTTTGTCGTTGTGGCTCCTATCCAAGGATCAAGCAGGCAATTAGATCTGCGGCTGAGTCAATGCAAGGGAGCCCATCATGAAGGGCGTGTCTCGCAGGAAATTTCTAATCGGCACCGGCTGGGTTGCTGCCGGTGCAACGGTGATCTACCACATCGCTCAAAGGGCGACTGCGGTTGCCCCAACGTTTATCTTCCCTGACGAACAATCAGGTCTTGCATGGATTCAACTCGCGCCGGATGGGCGTTGTCGCTTTTATTTCCCGCGAATGGATATGGGGCAAAACGCCAACACCGGATTAATGCAAATTATTGCGGAGGAACTCAATCTTGAACCCGAAGCCATCGAGGGAATTGTCGCGAACACGAGCGAAGTCCCCCCGTTTGCAGTGACAGCGGGTAGCATGTCGTTGACCGCTTTCTCGAGACCCGTAGCAGTCGCTGCTGCCAGTCTGCGCGAATTACTAAGAGCAAGAGCTGCGAACCAGTGGGCCATTCCGGTGCGATCGGTGCTAGACCATCCGGGCGGTTTCCGAGCAGATCCAGGTTTCGAGGTATCCTACAAAGCGTTGATATCCAGGGAGGCGCGGCCCCTTACACTCGAATCTCCAAATGAGGCTGCCCACCTCTATACCTTCGATCAAAGCCGGGAAAAAAGACATGTTGGGCATCCTGCGAAACCACTTTTTCTCAGAGAGATGGTGACGGGACAACCCCTCTACGCAGCAGATGTTCGACTAGACTCGATGCTTTATGGGCGTGCAGTTCGTCCCCCTGTAAACAATGCAGAAATTGAATCTGTTTCGTTGGGGGACTTACGGTCAGTGCCAGGCTTCGTGCAGATTGTGAGGGAAGAGAACTTCATCGGTGTCGTCTGCAAAACTCCTAGAGCCGTTGAGCGAGCGATCTCAATGATCACTGTGAAATGGGCTTTGAAGCAACCAATCACTTCTGAAGAAATTGCTCGGTTAGTCGATGTTGATGATGCCTTGTCCAAAGGGTCGCTCGAACACCAACTGCTAAGTAACAACCCCGACCGTGAGGCCGACTGGGCGGTTGACTTAAGATTCGATGTGCAAATCCAGAGTCATGCTGCGCAGGAACCAAGGGCAGCAATCGCACGCTTTAATGACAAGGAGGCATCGCACCGACTCGAGATCTGGACAGGCACTCAAGATCCCTTCGCCATGCGGCGGTTTGCTTCGATGCATACTGGGCTCAATGAGGATGACATCGTCATTTACCCTCATCGGATGGGGGGTGGTTTTGGTGGGCGCGAGCACTACGAAGTCGAGCAAGACGCGGTGCGATTCGCGGCCGCCGTTCGTCAGCCCGTAAAAGTGCAATGGGCACGTCAAGACGAATTTAAGGCCGCGCGAAACAGACCGGCATCGACCCACCGTATTAGGCTAGGGGTAGACGCGGAAGGGGATCTCAAGGACTGGTGGCACGCCTACATCTCGGGCCATGTCGTGCTCGCTCGCGATCGTTTGCCTGGTTGGTTGCTTCCAGTTTCGCGGTTGCGGGACGATTTTGGCGTCACCAAAGGCGGCAAACCGGTCTATGTCTCTGAACGATCATTGGTAGAATATTCTGACGTGGACTTGCCCGTCGACCTAGGCGTCTGGCGTTCACTCAATGGTGCACCTGCTATTTTTGCCATTGAGTCCGCCATGGATGAGCTTGCCATCACCTTGGGAGTTGACTCAGTCGATTATCGAATCGCTCAGATGCAAGACGCCCAGCCTCGACTCAAGCGATGCCTTGAGCGAGTCAGAGAAATGAGTGCTGCTACACCATTACCTCAGGGTTTATCGGTTGGACGCGGCTTCGCCAGCGGCATTTACGATGGCCGATGTTTTGTGGCAGTAAGCGCAGATGTTTTGATCGATCGAGAGAACGAATCCATCAAAGTCCTGCGCATGTGCTGTGCTCAAGATGTGGGTATGGCGGTCAACCCAGATCAGCTCGCGGCGCAAATAGAAAGCAACATGGCCTGGAGTGTAGGCATGGCCCTACTCGAGGAGCTTGAGGTCGGAGAGGACGACATTCTTAGTTCCAACTTTGACAACTACTCGATCGCCAGAATGTCCGATATGCCGGTCGTCGAGAGTGCCATCATCGACCAGCCCACGATACCCCCTGCAGGTGCTGGGGAGGTTGCTCTCATTGCTGGCCCCGGGGCAATCGCCAACGCCATTCGTAGGGCAACCGGCTTTAGAGCACTGAAACTGCCTATCGCCTACAGCGATGTGATACAGCAGGATTCTCGCGACGACTAATTCTCCATCCGTTCGAATGACATGCTCGCACCCCAGAAAAGTTCCTGGAAAGAGCCATACCACGGATCCTTCCAGAGCAACTCCAAAACCGGGTTATTCGAAGCACCAACAAAAACTAGCGTCACAAGCGAGGATATTGATTAATAAACTGGCGGAGGGACAGGAAAACGTACCTAGGATTCATGTGGTCCCAAAAATATCGAAAAGACCTATAACCTGTTGACTATAAAGCATTAGTTGACTTAGTTGTGCTTATACCGTGTCATGCTATCCTGCGTGAAGACGTATATAGAAACGTATATAGATGGCTCAGATCTCTAAGCGACTAACTCAGGCGCGAGCAGAGAAGCTCTCTGATCCCGGTTGGTATCCGGATGGAGATGGTATCGCTGACGTTTATGACAGTGATCGCGATGGTGATGGGCTTGAGGATGCCATTGAATGGGAAATCACTGGGACAGATCCCCTCGACCCTGACACAGATGGTGACGGTGTCATCGATAGTGTGGGACGCGTTCCCACTCGACGCGACAGAAACGCTTGATTCAGACTCTGATGGAGTAGGCGAGAATGCGGACGCTTTTCCCCAGAACGCTAGTGAATCTCTAGACTCGGATGGAGATGGTGTCGGAGACAATGCCGACCTGTTCGATGATGACCCACTGGAGGCGTTGGACAATGATGGAGATGGTATTGGCGACAATGCTGACCCGGACGACGACAATGATGGGTTCTCTGACCTCGAGGAGATTGCCGACGGAACTGATCCCCTCAGTAGGTTCTCCTGTCGATCGGGGTGTTTCAGTTTTGACGTTGACGATAGTGCCGAGGCGAAGGCATTGAGCGACGGCTTGCTGGTCATCAGGCACCTCTTTGGTTTTACAGGCGATGCTCTAGTTAACGGGGCGGTGGCTGACGGCGCGACAAGAGGTGATGCAGAAGAAATAAGCGCATTGCTCTCCGCGGTCGAGACGGAATTGGATATCGACGGTAATGGGGAAGCGAAAGCGTTGAGCGATGGTCTGTTGTTGATTAGGTACTTATTCGGGTTTTCCGGTGACGCCCTCATCGGGGGTGCGATAGGAGAGGGTGCTACGCGAACGTCTGCTGAAGAGATCGAGGACTACATCAAGGATCGGTCGCCAGGGCCTTAGATAAAAAGGATACTATCGTGGATCAGTTGAGCCTCAGGT
>Ga0181574_10001495_pt1 | contig 21906 bp, 16 predicted proteins | sample 101ome_24_FD_145600 | JGI IMG/M metagenome (GOLD analysis project Ga0181574, IMG submission 145600) | Coastal salt marsh microbial communities from the Groves Creek Marsh, Skidaway Island, Georgia - 101410AT metaG (spades assembly) | ecosystem: Environmental > Aquatic > Marine > Intertidal zone... | reverse complement strand
GTTGGGGACTGTAAATGTATTTTACCACATTGGTGTATGAAATGACGATTTATGAACGATGCATGAAATAAAGAGGCTGTTTTTACAAGGCTTTGTCTCTCGAGAGGGACTCTCTGTGGTTTAGGGAATTCGGGAAACGCCCCATCATCACGCGGCTTCAGCGTGCTCCTCCTTGGCTTTACGCTTGGCGCGCTTTTTAGCGTTCTTTCGCGCGTTTTTACCGACGCCGCCGCCCGGTGTCGTCGTCGTCGTCGTCGTCGTCGAAGACGTCTTCTTCTTACCAAAGGCTGCGTCGGCGTAGGACGCGGCGCGAGTCTCAATCTCGAGCTCGTCGTCGTCGTCGTCGTCATTTTTATCGACGACTTTGGATGATTCACGCAATCTCTTCTTCTTCTTTTTGTCGCCGCCGCGCGCAGACGAAGACAGGAACTCTCTAGCCATGCGTCGCGCTCTCGCGCGCTGGTTAGCGTCGATGGTCGCGTCGTTCGCGTCGTCTCTATACGGTGCGAGCTTCTTCAGACCGACGATTTGATTGAGAGACTTGTCATCCATGGTCAAAATATCGCGCGTCGTGAGACCGAACATCTTCGGAGCAACCTCTTTGTACGCGAACCGCGTGGGGGTATCGCCGATGAAATCTTCGGCGTCCAACTTGTAATACTCATCCATCTTTGCCATGAGCTCCTTGCGCCACTTTTTCGCCGCTCTCTTGCTATATTTGTTTTCCTCGAGAGGAAATTCTTCTTGCTCTGCGGCTTCTTCTTCTTCTTCTTCTTCTTCGTCGCTCAAGTCCTCTTCTTTGTCCTCCGCGTCAGGAAAGTCGTCGCCCTCAAAGTCGTCGTCCTCCTCGCCGCCAACATCCCCTCCCTTGAGCAGCGTCGCCAATTCATCCTCCAAATCACCAAATTCAGGTTTTTGTAGTGATCCTCCATCGCCCTCCTCGTCTCCGTAGTAGTCGTCACCGTACATCTTTGCCATGACGGCGTCGTGCGCTTCTGGATCAAACTCTGTCGTCAAATCGGTGGCGCCGTGGACGACATCGTCTCGCACGCCGCCGACCGCAGAGATTTGACGCATCTTACTCTCAATCTCTTCGCGCTTGAGATTCTTCAATCGACGAACTTCCGCGAGGAGTTTAGCGCGCTCCGACTCTTTGCGCTCCTTGACCTTTTTCCGCTTATCGCGGCGCTTGGTATCCTCTCGGCGAACCAATCCCTCGATGTGTCTCGAGTGCGACTGTAAGCGGTCCGACCCGGGCTCTTCAAATCTAAAGTTGTACTTGTGCTCGAATTCCTCGGCGCGTTCTAAGAGTGAGGATGAAGAAGAGGAGGATGAAGAAGAAGAGGAGGACGACGAAGAGCTCCCGTCGCCGTCGCTGTCGCCGTCGTCGTCCATTTCTCTGCTTCTGTTTCTCTCCCTCTTTTTCTTCGCCGTACCCTCGTCCGTCTTCATCCACTGTTTTTCCAAGAGATATTCGCGCAAAAACTTATCCTCAGCGCTCAGTTCCCCTCGTTCGCCTCGCGCGTCGAAATACTTGGACAACTTTTCATTCGCCGCCTTTTGATCGTCCTCACGAAAAGCCTCCATCTTTTCGGCGCGTCTCTTCACCACCAACCCACCATCTTCCTCGACTTCGTCGCCCGAGCCTCCATTTTCGCCATCACTATCGTTACCAAACGCCGCCGCCGCGCTCTTGAACGCCTCCTTGAGCGCGGCTTGCTCCTCTACGTACGACGGACCGTCGCCCGTCTTCATCGATCGCGCTTCGGCTTCGGCTTCGGCGTCCTCCAACGCCGTGGCGCCTCCTTCCAACAACTGCGTCGCCGTCACCTCGCGAAGCGTCGCCTTTTTACGTTTCGGTTGTTCTGACTTTTTACCCGCATCATCATCATCCGCGTCGTCTTCGTCCTGAAAGAGTTTCGTTTCGGCGTCGTAAATCGACGGGTCTCGCTCGCGAATCTTCGTCAAAGCCTCTGCAAACGCCCCATCGAACGCGCGTTCCAAAACCTCCTCCTCATCGCTCTCCGTCGCGCTCGAATCATCATCCTCATCATCTTCACCCTCACCGCCATCACCGCCTTCCGCGCCGGATGCCCCGAGCGCCGAAACCGCGTACTCGCGCTCGAGCTTCGCTTGCAGTCTGTGCATCTCCTTCCTCCGCTCGTTGTGTTCAAACCTCGCCGCGAACGCGAACGCCTCGTTGATTCGAAGTTTATCCTTGTTGTTGTTTTTACCGCTCTTCGTCTTAGATTTCTTGTTTCGTTCCGACGACGACGACGACGACGACGACGAATCATCATCGCTCGAGCCGCCGCCGCCTCTGCTGGACGCACCGCGAACATCATCATCGTCGTCTTCTTCGCTCGACGACGACGACGACGACGACGTCCAGGACGACGAATCCGATCCATCCTCGTAACATCGCCGTCTTCTTCTTCCCACCGCCTCGCGTCATCGATCCGTTCGGTCGACGTCGCGCTCTCGCGCTCTTCCCCAACCGCCGGGGCCCGGCTCGGCTCGGCCCGGCCCGGTTCGGCTCGATCGATGACGAAGAAACCGATCGGTACTTTTCACCGTTCACCATCGACGATCGCACCTTGAAAACCGCGCGATGGTCCATCGATCGATCGATCGCGGGTGCCGACCACATTACTATGTGTAAACAGTGTGCATGTTATCCAAATTCGTCTGCCGCCTTGACGGGTCGAACGTTGCGTCTTCGACGACGACGGCGACGACAGAGACGCGCGTCGACGGACGAACGAACGAACGGAAGAAGGGAGGAACGGTGACTCTCGCGCGAGAACTCGACGCGCGCGCGGGCGGACGGACGGACGAAGCGGCGTGTCGTTCGTGTGTTCTTCGCGCGTGTTTCTTCCAGAGGAACGTTTTATTGATTTCGACTCGGTTGATCGTCGCGACATGGGGAGCTTCCGATCGGCGTTTAGCATGAAGAAGAAGAGGAAGAACGGCGGTGGCGACGATGCCGCTGCTGCCGCTCATGGAACCACCGCGTTGGCCACTTCACCAACCACGTCCGGACCGTTCGACGTCGTCGTCGTCGGCGCGGGCGTCGCCGGGGCGAGCCTGGCGTACGCGCTCGGTAAAGAAGGACGACGGGTTTTGTGCATTGAACGGGATTTGTCGCAACCGGACCGGATTGTTGGCGAGTTGTTGCAACCTGGGGGATACCTGAAGCTGAAGGAACTCGGGTTGGAGTCGTGCGTGGAGGGCATCGACGCGCAGAAGGTGTACGGGTACACGATGTTTAAAGACGGCGAAGTGGCGACGATGACGTACCCGCTCGAAGGGCGTTCGGATGACGTGGCGGGGCGAAGTTTTCACAACGGTAGGTTTGTGCAAAAGCTTCGCGAGGCGGCGATGGCCGTCGACAAGGTTGAGGTGCGCCAAGGGACGGTGAAGAAGCTGCTCAACGCTGAGGGTAACGAGTGGAAGGAGGGCGAAGTCGTCGCGGGGGTGTCGTACACCACGGGGGATAAGTGGGACGAGAAGAGACAAAAAGTGATCGAGGGATCGAGTGAAACCAAGACGGTGTTCGCGCCGCTCACGGTGGTGTGCGATGGGCACTTTAGTAGTTTGAGATCAAAGTTGAGCCAAGCGGCTCCGGATCACCCGAGTCACTTCGTTGGCTTGATTCTCAAGGGAAAACCGAGCGATTTGTTGCCAAACGGAAACCACGGGCACGTGGTTTTGGGAAATCCGTCTCCAATTCTCTTTTACCCCATCTCGAGCGAAGAGGTGCGCTGTTTGGTGGACATTCCGTCCTCGGTCAAGATGCCGAGTGTCGCCAAGGGTGAAATGGCCAAGTACGTGCTCGAGAAGATTGTGCCGCAAATTCCGGAACAACTCAGGCCGCATCTCATCAAGGCGGTCAACGATGGACAATTTAGATCGATGCCTAACAAGACGATGGCGGCCAAGCCGTCGAGAACCCCCGGGGCGGTGCTCTTGGGTGACGCCTTTAACATGCGTCACCCGCTCACCGGCGGCGGTATGACGGTGGCGCTCAACGACATTCACACCTTCAAGTCGATGCTCGACCCGCTTCCGGACTTTTCAGACGGCGAAAGGACGGGCGCCAAGCTGGATGAGTTTTACCGTCACCGTACGCAACCGGCGCTGACGATTAACACACTCGCCAATGCGCTGTACGCCGTGTTTTGCTCGAGCGGCGACACGAGCATGGAGGAGATGCGCCAAGCGTGCTTCGAGTACCTCAAGCTCGGTGGATCCTACGCTCGAGGCCCGATCGCGTTGCTTTCCGGCCTCGATTCCAACCCGCTCAATTTAGTGAACCACTTTTTCAGCGTCGCGCTCTTTGGCATCGGGAGGCTGTTGGTGCCGCTCCCGACGCCCGAGCGCATCTTCAAGGGTGGTAACATTCTCACCGGCGCGTGCAAAATAATCTTCCCAATCGTCAAAGGTGAAGGTTTCGCGCGCATGTTCTTCCCGGCGTGGCTCAAGCGACGTCTCGGGGTCATTTAGTTTGTTTGCGACGATTTATTTTACGGTACCACCACCATTAATACTACAAATCTATGTTTAGCCATTTATGCATTCATTCATTCGCTTGCTTACTCACTCATTCGTCGTACGGATACTCCTCTGGCACGAGCTCGACAAGTTTGACCCTGATGGCAAACTTATTCCCCATCCCGCGTAACGGATCGCCCTCAAAGCTACACGTCGTTCGCATGCGCACCGTCTCGAGCGCGCCTCGAATCGCCCCGCACAGCATGTTACAGTATGCCAACTCCCGGTACCGCGTTGGAAGCTCCACAAAATCCGCCAACGGATTATTATCCATCTCAATCACGCACTCGTCCCGTTCCTCGCTCCAATCTCTCGTTCTCGCCGTCGCGTTTAGAAACATCTTCAAACCAACCTTTGCCGTCATCTCCATCGCCGCCTCGAACGACGCACACGCCCCGCTCGACGCGTTCGTTCGCGCCAGATACTCCTCGATGATTCTCGTTCCAATATTTCGCCCGAGTTGGTCCAGTTTCCCGTTCACCGCCTCGACGTCGTCCTCGTGATCCCGCAGGATTTGTCTCACAAAGGCTCCGTGCGTCAACGCAAACAGTTCCGAGGATACTTTTTCCATCGAGTTCCACGTCGCCGTCGCCAACACTTCCGCTTTCGTCGTCTTCGAGGAGGTGGTATTCGTCGTCGTCGTCGTCGTCGAGGTATTCATCGCCGTGGTATTCGTCGTCATCGCGTTGGACATCTTCTTCGCGCGCCGCGGACTCTGCCGCGTCGAACTTTCGAAATCACAGCCGATTCAAAAGCAGTCAAAACCCTAACACTAAAAGTAAACATATACAAACCACTAGATACGGTAGATAAGTAAGTTACTCGAAACATATAAGCCCAAACCACCAGAGGTCACGTATAGAACATACTTTTAAATCTATCACATGTAAATAGGGTTTAGAAATCCCACAAAAGATAAAAGGGGTAAATAATCAATCGCAAACCGCGTTTACTTTTTCGCGACGTCGACGACGACGCGCACCGCAATCGCGCGCGCGTAGGACGGGCTGACGGACATGTCTCTGACGACGCAGAACCGCCCCGTCGTCGGGTCCGCCGGACGACGGCGAGAGACCCCGCTGTGTGGACGGCGGACGACGCGGACGACGCAGAGATGTCGACGTGTCCACGAGGCGACTGGTGCGCACAACGGAAATGCCGTCGAAATGGTTGCGCGGACGACGTCGACGCGCGGAGGGGAGGGGTTATCGTTGAGCGGTCGACGAGTCAACGCGTGCGTCGTCGTCGCGCGCGATCGTTCGGGGCGAACGCTGCGGGTGCGGACGGCGGCGATTTCGTCATCGACGAGCGGTGAGGATTCTTCCTCTTCTTCAGACGAGTCGCTTCGCGGCTCGACGGAAGGAACGTTTGGGAACCCGGATTCGAGCGGGTTTTCTGACGTCACTTCGGCTGGGGCGAAACCGTTATTTACGGATCAAGACGCAAAGGAGGATGCGGCGGCACGGTTGGCGAAATTGGAGTCGTTGACGGTTTTGAGGGAGCTGTACAGCACGGTGGTGGACTGCGAGGCGAACCTCGCTGATGATTACTTTATTCGTCACGCCGATGATGAGTCAGGGGAGGAGTCTTCAAAGCTGCTCGATGGGAAGAAACTCAGTGAGTTTGCGGTGCCGAGTCCAGAGTTGGAAGAGGCTATCAGCGCGCTGGAGGAGATGTTAGAATCGATGAAGGAGCTCGAAGCGGAGAAGGACAAGTTGCGTTCGGCGGCGACGATGATGGATGGCAAGTGGGAGATTCTCTTTGAAGACGCCGATGCGGTGAGAGATCTTTTGACGCAAAAGTTTTCCGATTGCGCCGATCGTGTGGAGGATCGTTGCAGAGAGATGAGCAACTACCTGCCGTACGAGTCGTGCGAACGTGCGGAGCGGGCACTCCAAGAGGCGCAGAGCGCCCTCGAGGCTGCGCAGGAAGACGCCGGAGAGTCCCAGGTTGGGGCTCGACTTCGTCCGCTCGGTCGTAAGGTTGGTAGAATCACTTCGAGAGGCGTTCGAAGCGCGGGTGTTTTAGGAGAGGGTCTCACGCAACTCAGAGCAAAACCTCGCGAGTCCATCGCAAACGTGGCTGAGTACTCGCAAGGGGTGTGGGCGCGTATCAACGGTCTCAGCGTGGGCGAGACTGGGGTGGTAGAAGTGTTAAAGTCATTCCCTGTGCCGCGCGTGAGCAAAGACAAGCGCGACGCGCGCATCTTGCGCTTGCTTATCGAGGTGCAGGATAGAGACAAGGCGTTGACCGAGGCGCAAAAGACGAGAGACGGCATCATGGCCCAGGGAAGGAGCTCGCTTCTCTCTCGCGTCGCCCTGGGGGACAAGATTCGTGAGTGCGACGAAAAAGTTTCGACGCTTAGACGGGTTTTCGCCGTTCGAACGCTTCAAATGGAGATGGAGCGCATCATCTTGGCGCTCGAGGAAGAGTTGGCCACGCCTCCGGATCGCTTGTCCAAGGCGGAACTTAACGACATGCAGCTCATGGTGGCGGAGTTTGGAGTGATGGATCTCTCCTTGCGTCGATTGATTTCTCTCGTCGATCGTCAAGAATCTCAGCTCATCGACGACGAGGATTTGTCCAAGTTGGCAATGGAAATTCCAGACATGAAGCTCCGCTTAGCCATCAGAGACGACAACAACGCCGCCATGTCCATGGATCTCATGCGTGAGCGTTTCGTTTTAACCATGCAAGAGTCTGGCGCTACCATAAGAGAGGGTGGTACCTTTTTGTTCCGAGGCGTCAAGCTCCTCGGATCAGACATTGGCACGTCGTTGCGCCTCTTCATGCGCGCCGCGTTCGGCACCACTCTGCGACCTCGCGAAGTGCAAGTTGTCCGCCGCACCTTTCTCGATGTTTTCACCTTTGTCCCTTTTATGATCATTCTGATCACTCCCATCACTCCCGTTGGTCATGTTTTGGTCTTTGGTTTCATTCAGCGTTACTTTCCGCAGCTTTTCCCGTCTCAATTTACCTCGAGACGACAAGAGCTCATGCAAAAGTACGAAGAGCTCAAGGAACAGCTCGCTGTGGCGGAAGAAGCCGCTGACGCCGCCAACGAGAGCGAAGCCCTGCGTCGGGCCGTCGCAGCGGTGAGTTCAGTCAAGAGCATGATTAGTGGCGCCGTGAGCGACGTCACTGAGCGACTGGAGTCTGCGAGCGAGCAAGTCGCCGCCGTTGACGGCGCCAAAGAACAGCAGCGTCTGGAAGCGCTTCGCACGGAGATTGATCAAACAAGCGCTCGACTAGCCGGTTCGGACGACGATGACGACGAGGAGAAGGATGATAAGAACGATTAGAGCCCGGCGGTATAGAAAGTAGCCCAAACGCGCGAAAGATAGACGAACGTGCTTTTTTAAACAGAAAACGCGAGCAGCGTGCAGTGAAAATCATAACTACTCGACAACCTGCGGACATCCTCCTCACTCGACGTTGCGCGCGAATGCGCGTCGCGCAAGGAACCCACGCACGCGCGAACGCTCTGTATTCACACAATCGTCCGCGCGTCCCGCAAAGAAGGATGACACCGGCACCGACGCAGAAGCGTCAAAAGACTGGAACGACTGCGCAAGCTGCGAGCGCTCAAACCGTCGTCGCTGGGAACTCTTGGTCGTGGCCGCGAGACACCCCCGTCGGACACCACGTCGTCGGTGAGAGTCATCGGGTGAAAGGGCTTCACTTGACGGATCACTTTATCGCGGTGCGTGCGGTTCGCGACGACTGATAACGGCGACGTGGCTGGTTGAGTGATTAAAAAGTGACTGACTGACGCAAACTGTACTTCGCGCGCAACTGCAGGCGCCTTTGGATTATTATTCCGCGTCAAAGGCGAACATCACCGGTGAGAATGTCGCACCAAATCTGATCAAGGTGTACGTTCGGGAAGTCGTGAGCGCGGCGCGGGGGAAGATGAGCGCTGAGGAGCGGGCGGCGTTGCCGTGTGTGCTGTTTCTGCAGGGCGGCCCCGGGTTTGAGTGCGGCCGACCAGACGCGGATGGAGGATGGGTGGGAGAGATGGTCAAGGAGCATCGCGTGTTTTTACTCGATCAGCGCGGTACGGGGAGGTCGAGCGCGGAGATTGTTAGGTTTAACGAGGATGGTTCGTGTAAGGTGGCCTTTGAGGAAGGCCAGGGGGCGACCGCTGACGTACACATGGGCCGAATGTTGGCGCAATGTTTCAGAGCGGATTCGATTGTCGAGGATGCGGAACTGTTTCGCAAGACGGTTCTCGGTAAAGAGCAAAAGTTTACGCTTCTCGGACAGTCGTTCGGTGGGTTTTGCATCACGACGTATCTCTCGATGCACCCCGAAGGCGTGAAGGAGGCGCTCTACACGGGTGGTCTACCGCCGTACGTGGAGAAGGAAGCCGCGGCTTTCGACGCGTACGTCAAGCTCTTCGAGAGAGTACGCGTTCAAAACGAAAAGTTTTACGCGCGCTTTCCGGGAGACGTCGAGCGTGTGAGGTATCTGTGCGAGTACGCTCGCAAGAATGAGGCGTCGCTGCCTGGCGGAGGAAGGTTGAGCGCTGAAGTCGTGCAGGCGCTCGGATTTTCCAACCTAGGCACGGCGTCCGGGATGGAAAGGCTGCACTATATCTTAGAAAACGTCGATGTGGAACCAACTTTTGCTGTGCCGCTGGCGCACAAGCTTCTCATAGAGATTGAGAATGCGTTCAGACACTTTGAGACGAACCCATTGTACGGCATTCTTCACGAATCAATTTATTGCAATGGTGGTAACGCCTACGGCGGCGCCGAGAAGGCGAAAGCCAAACTTTCCGGAACGTCATTCGACGTCGACGCCGCGCTCACGACGCCTGGGCAAAAGATTTACTTCACCGGAGAGATGGTTTTCGATTTCTTTTTTGACGACATTCCTGCCCTTGCGCCGTACAAAGGCGTCCTCGACTGTCTCAAATCCGGCGACACCGGTCAGTTTCGCCGGTTGTACGATGCCCAAGCGCTCTCTGCGAATGATGACATTCCGGTCGCTTGCGCCAGTTACGTCGAGGACATGTTTGTCGACTTTGATCTTGCCGCAGAAACCGCCAGCCGAATCGCCGGCGCTCGCGTCTGGAGCACGTCGGAATACATGCACTCTGGCATTCGCGAAGACGGCGCGAGAATCGTCTCCAAGCTCCTCTCCTACGTCAGAGACGAGGATCCAATTCGTTAATTTCTCACCACTCGACGAGAGACGCCATCGTTCGATGAATGAAACTACTAACTAAAATGTGTTTAATACAAATTCGCTTGAGAGCTCCTACGCGCGCTCCAACGCTTCGCTAAGACTTTCTTCCATCCTTACCCCCGCTTTCGCTCCCCGTTCCCGCCGCTTTCCGCGCCTCTTCGCTCGCCGCGTTGTAATGCATGAACCCTTTCGCCGTCGTCGCCGCGAACCACGCGCCGGAGACCACCGTCGTCGCGAACAACCCGAGCGTCGTCGCTCGAAAGGCGACGTCGACGAGGCTCGTCTTCCCACTCATCTTTCAAGACGACGCCGCTTGCTTCACGAACACAAAGACACACGAGCGCGCGCGCGAGAAAGATTTCCGCGTATGGATCCCAGTCGCGTTCCGTGACGTTTCTCGCGTTCGCGTCGTCGTCGAGTGACGGATCACGAGCAAAGTTGGCTTTCCAATCTTTGGACTTTTCTTCCAGGCACGTAGCCCCTTGAACGCGATATTGGTTGGGCGGTTTGGATTCGATCACGTCGGTCACGAGGAGTGAGTAATGAGTCGTGAGATTGTATTAAAGAAGGGAAACAAAGAAGGATTGAGTACGGTGCGCTCGTCGTCGTTAATCGTCTCGCGGATAGATGGACGTTGGACTGGATGGAACCTAGGAAAAAAAACAAAGCAAACAAAGCGAGGCGACCTCTTTCCTCATTGAACCGACGCGTCGAGCGACGGTGGTCGATGCTCTCTTCTTCTTTTTGTTGCGATGGTCGTCATCGTGATGGATGATTACCACCCGTCTTCGTCTTCGTCGTCGTCAGACCACGCAGCGTCGGCGACGCCCGCCGTTGGAGCGGCGCTGCCGGCGGCGGCGGGCGCGCTCACCATCATGTGCTTAAACTTGTCTTCGACGGCAATGGTAACCCCACTGTCCGTTTCGAGGACGGCGGCTTGGTGTTGACGACCCTCACGCCAGGCTTTGGCTTCTTCGCGCTCCTTGGCGCGTGCCTCCTTGCCCGTCGCAAAGGCAAACGCGTTACCCGCCTCGAGTTCCATGAGCGCGCGCTTGATTTGCGCCACGATGAACGAGTCGCGATCCGTGTAAAAGGACGTGGAGCGACCAGACATACCGGCGCGACCGGTACGACCGATGCGGTGGACGTAATCCTCAAAGTTGCGAGGCAAGTCCATGTTGACGACGTGCGCGACACCCTTGACATCCAAACCACGCGCGGCGACATCCGTGGCAACCAACACAGAGCAACGTCCCTCCTTGTAATCCTGGAGAGCCGCCTCACGCTCCGCCTGAGATCGTCCACCATGCAACGCGGCAGCCGGAACGCCTTCCGCGTTTAATAACTCGGCAATCTCATCCGCACGGTTCTTGCGCTCGACGAAAACCACCGTCATGGGCATGTCCGAGCCGAGCTTGGTGGCTTCATTCTTCTCCCCAATCAACATGGCAACCAATCTATTAACCTTTTCACCATCAACGACCTTTTCTAAGTGTTGCGACACGTTCGCCGTCGGAGCGCTCGTTTGACCAACCTTCACCTTGACCGGCTTGTTGAGGTACTCGCTCGCCAAAGCTTCAACCTCGCTCGGCATTGTCGCGGAAAAGAGGAGCGTTTGATGACGCTTGGGCAAGTTCATCAACACTTCTCGAATTTGCGGCTCGAAACCCATGTCCAACATTCTGTCCGCTTCATCCAAGACTACGAACGAAACGCGAGCGAGGTTGGTGTTACCCTGTTGCAAGTGATCGAGCAATCGACCGGGCGTGGCGACGATGATTTGCACGCCACCGCGCAACATGGAACGCTGTTCGTACATATTCGTACCGCCGACGATGATGGCTGTTCTAAACCCCTTTGAGCTTCTCGAAAACGTCTTCCCCTCCGCTTCAATCTGTTGCGCCAACTCTCTCGTCGGCGCCATAACAATCGCAAACGGCCCATCACCCTGACGCAACGGCGGTTGGTTCAAACAGTGCTGCACCATTGGAATGGAAAACGCCGCCGTCTTCCCGCTCCCCGTCTCGGCACACCCGAGCACATCCCTTCCGCTCAAAATCACCGGAATCGCCTGCGCCTGAATCGGCGACGGTTTATCGTACTCTCTGTGTCGAATATCCATCATGATATCCTTACTCAGATTCATATCCTCGAACGATTCGATCGCCGACGGTGCCTCGGCTTCGTTCTCCGGAACCTCCACCGTCACCCCGAGCCGGTCACGAATCTCCGTCTTTTGTTCCTCCGTCAGCGCCTCCACCCGCGCGCTCGGCCGCCAATTCGCAAAAACCGCCGCGCCAGAATCTCTCCCACCGCCCTGTCCCCGTCCGCTCATCACCGGCGGCGCGCGGTCACCGGGTCCGTACGACGACCCACCGGGTCCGCCGCCGAAGGATCGGTGTCGGTCTGATTGTTGGTCGTTTCCTCCTCTGCTCCTCTCCGGCGGCGGCGCCGCGCCGGCACCGCCGTCGGACGATCCTCCGCCTCGCAAGTGCGGCGGAACGTACCCCATGCTTCGCTTCTCGAACCGACGGGCGGGCGATCAATGGCGGGCCGGAGAGGCGTCGCCGCGACGAAGAGGCGCGATTTTCGTGCGGATCCCACGCGGGCGGTCCAGTTTTAGACTGTTTGTGCATATAAAATGAACACACGCGAAAACGTCGCGAAAACCACGTACATCGGACTCGAGCACGTGTAGTATGTGAGCCCGATGTCGCAATTGTATGGGTAAACAGTACAATCCTTTTGTGACATCGTCGCTCAGCCTTCGCACGTCTCGGCTGCCCATCGCGCGCGCTCCGTCTTTTCTCGGCGCGTCTCGAAGGATACGACGATCAACGATGGCGAAGGGTGAACCGACGAGGTGCGTGTGATTTACTCGCCTCTTTCGTTTTTTTTGTTCGTGTTAGTCTCGGCGTCGGTTGGCGTGGATGACGACCGTCGCGTCGTCGGGACGTTGGATGGGATTCCGCGCGCGTTTTGGGGTTTCGGTGGAGTCGCCACGCGCGCCTCGAAGCGTGGGATCTGGCGGACGATCGCGGACGACGGCGACGAGGAGACGCTTTGGATGGATGGTGACGAAACGTTTACGTCGCTTTGACGTCCTGGATTCACCGTCGTCGTCCTCCGTCGGGTCCCTCGGGCGCGTCATCTTCGTTGCGGACGCACCGGGACCCTAGAAATGCGATCCGAACGAGACCCGTCGCGCGGTGTGCGCGCGCGTCGCGCGCGGGTGGTTTCGACGGCGAGCGCCGGCGGGAACGATCGAGACCGTTCACTTCACGTCGGTTTCCGTCGTTCGTGGTTCGGGATCGCGATCGACGACGCGGTGACGGGCGGTTGGTTTGCGTCATCCACGAGAGAGGGTTGGAGCGCTGAGAGAGGGACTCGTTTCGCGTGAGAGAGGGAGCGGACTGACTGACTTTGTTTTCTTTTAAATTCAAACGTAGACTGTACGTCCGCGGCGTGATTCTTGGTTACAAGCGCGCGCGCACCAACCAATACAACCACACGTCGCTCATCAAGCTCGAGGGCGTGAACGACAGCGCGGCGACGTCCTTTTACGGCGGTAAAAAGTTGTGCTACGTGTACAAGGCGAAGACGAAGAAGCAGGGGACGGCGTACCGCACGATTTGGGGTAAGGTTATGCGCTCGCACGGTACCTCTGGTGTCGTCCGCGCCAAGTTCAAGAAGCACTTGCCGTCCAACTCCATCGGTGGTAAGGTTCGCTGCATGCTCTTCCCGTCCAACATCTAAGGTCGCGCGCTTTGCGAGGGAAGAGTTGCGCTGGCTCGGCGAGACCGCGGGTCGACATTCATAGTCCAAACATCAGTATTAGTGATTAGCGTTTGATGTAAAAATCGATCGTTACTTGAACCAAACCACCTCCGTCTATTCGTTTTTCGTTCACCCACGTGCATGCGCTACGCTACGCTATGATTACAAAAGCTAGTACGTCCCTCGAAACGCGCTCCACGCGACGGCGGCTTGCGTAAACAACGGCGGTCCTCCTCGAGCGACGGCTTCGTCGAACGCGTCGAAATCCTTCGCCTCGAGCGCGTCCAAATACCTCCCCACCGGAACCGCCTGCAAGAAGAACGGCTTGGCATCGCTCGGAATCCTCTCCGCCATCGCCCGAGCGCTGTCCAAATGCGCCTTTGCGACGGTCGCCACCTCGTGCGCGACGTCTCTCGCGCCTTCGCTCGGCTCGAGCCGATAGACGCTCTCCGTGCTCACCCCGCGTCTCGCGCACGCATCGCTCGGAAAGTAACACCGCCGCTGTTTCGCGTGTGCCGTCGTCCCACGTAATAACGCGCTCAATCCAATCGCTTTACCGAGATGACTCGCCGCGTGATCGGCGTCGGCGTTTCGAATTCCGCACGCGTCCAACGCGAGCGTTAAAGCGCTTCCGTGCGCGTCGCTCGCGTACCTCTCCAATTCCATCACGCTCCCGGGTGGTCCGCTCGCGCTCGCGTCGGTGATTCTCGCGTCAATCATCCTTTTCATCCACGTCTTTGCGCGCGCAGAGGGAGCGTTTCCCAGCGCCGCGCGGAGCGCCACGAGCACCGGATGTTGACCGCCGGCTCGAGCCTCCTCCTCGGCGTCGTCGTCCAAACGAGTCAATCCATCGATCGCTCTTCGCCACCACATCAACCGCATCCTCGCCGCATCGACGGAATCAGCGCTTCCGACGACGCTTCCACTCTCCGCGTTGAGCGCGCGCACGGCAAACGCGATGGGCACGAACGGTTTCGGGAGATGAAGCGTGCAAAGGTAGGCTTCGTAATCTCTCAAACGAACCACTTCGACGCAGTGTCTAAACGCCGCGCGCAGTTCGCTGACGTCCGGTGACGACGACGCGGAGGTTCCGGAGGAGGATCTCGCGCGTGCGGTGATGGCTGTCAGCGCAGGTTTTATGGACGACGCGCGGTGTCGAGACGTCGTCATTAACGTCATCGTCATGAATGAATGAATGCGACGCGACGCGCCGGCGTGTGAGGAGAACGCGGGACTGAGTCGGATGGTTGATCCATCCGATGGTAGGAATGATTGGAACGCGCTTGAGATCATGTGAGGATGCAGAAAGTGTGTGCGATTTAAAAATCTGTATCCAAGGAGGCTAAAACATCGCGAATGGCGCAGACGTCTGGATGGTCGTCGCCGAGAAGCGCTCGTTGTAAATCCAACGCGCGCTCTAATAACGGCCGACCGCGAGAGTTGTCCTCGCGGTCCAAGTGACAAATGGCCAAATCAGTGAGCGTTTGTACCGTCTCAGGATGGTCAATCCCCAGGACGGATTCCTGGATGGCTAGAGCGCGTTCAAAGAGGGATTGCGCGCGGTCAAAACGTTCGCTTTCGCTGTAGAGCGTGGCGAGATCCGTCATGGCGGCGGCGACTTCGGGGTGGTGTTCTCCGAGCGTCTCGATGCGACGAGTGATTTCTCGCTCGAGTGCGGACGCAGATGAAGCGAACTCCGGGGAAATGTCACCACGAACGTCTGCTGCTGTGGTCATGGTGGTTCCGTGATGATCTCTAGCGCCCGTCGGCGAGGTGAAAGACGATTGACCAACGTCGCGTTTTGCGGTGGACGTTGGGCTCGTCGCCGACGCCCACATTGCGCTCGATGCCGTGGGCGATCGCACCGTCGTACCTGTTCGTCCACGAATATTGTATGGATCTTCGAGCTCGTCAATGGCAGTCTCGATGACGTCTCTTATGGCGCTCTTGAGCGTTCTCGGCAAGTGACTGCGGACTCTAGAACCGACAATGTCGACGCAAGCCAATACGACTTTCACCGCCATCCCTCGCGCCTCGCCGTTGGCGCTGTCGAAACACCTCGATGCGAATTTCATGACGTGTTCGAGCGCGAACGACTCATCCTTGCGCGGCGCGTCCAATCCGTACGTCGGAATAAGCTCGACCATGAGCGTCAGTCTCCCGGTTAACACGCGCCAAAGACTAAGCTTTTGAACCGGTTTGCACAAGGCGTGCGCGAGGATTGAAACCCCACCCGGAGCGTCGCCAGCGAACGCGTGTAATGCTTCCCTAATGCTCTCGCGAAGACGCGGATTGGTGTCGCCCAGCTTGTCAACTAACAATGAGATTGAGTCATCGACGGCATCCTTGACGTCTCTGGCGGAGACGTGGGCGGCGAAAGCCTTTGCGGCGGATGCCAACGTGATGGCGGCGGCGCACGTCACATTGGCCACCTTGTCGTTGAATAATCTATCACCCAAAGTCTTGCAGAGGGTTTGAAACGTCTCGCGCGGATCGACACCGAGAACTTTTGAAGCGTCTTCGCTCTCCCACGCGGCGATGAGACTTTTATTGATGGATTGTAAAGCGCTCTCGCGATGCATCCACGCGTTGCTGTACAACTTCATGACGACGTCTTCGCCGAAGGTGGCGATGATGGGGGCGGCGTTGACCTGCTCGGACGGAGAAAGCGGTGGCGGTGGCGGAGCGTCGTCGTCATTTGCTGAAGCCGCGGCTGCCTTCTTGGCGCTCTGCACTTTGTCCTCCTCTTCTTCTTCAAAGAACGCCGCAGCTTCCGCCTCGAGCTCCGGAGGAACACGCCTACCGGTGGCGACGGCGGGAACTTCATCATTGCTCATCCCAGCCGCGCTGACGTCGTCTTCTCGGAATGAGTTTGGCTTTTCAATCTCCAACGGCGCCGGACGCCTGGGCGGTGGCGGCGGTGGCGCTTGAGCGCTGTTGGACGCCACGCTTGGCTTTCGCTCGTGCATCACCGCTGCGGGCAGCTCGGATGAAGAAACTGGTGGATCATTCTCGTGCGCTAACTCTCGCATCGCGTCCGCGTGCTTTGAACGGATCGGCACATCGTCAAACGAAAACGCTTTTCGCGTCGTCGGCGGCTGCGACGTCGGCGCGTCGTCGGCGCGAGTCTCGACGACTGGCGGCGAATGCACCGAAGTCGTGCCGCTCATCGAGCGTGCACCCGAATCACGCGGTGACAGCGAACCACCAAAGGCATCCTCGTAACCGGTCGCGCGAAGTCTATCAATCTCAATCTTCAACCTCTTGGCTTCGTCGTAATCCTCAATCTCCACTGCGCGCATCTTTTCCTCCTGCAGCGCCTTCACCTTGACTCCAAATTCACGCAATCGCGAGATGACGTCTCTCAAGCGCTTCGCCTCGTCGTAGTCTTCCGCATCCACGGCGTGCTCCTTCCTCGCGATCACCTCTCGAAGCTTTTCCTCTGTCATGGCGTCGACGCCTCTGCCAGCCGATGATCCGCCGCCCGTGCGATGTCCAAGCAAAGGCGCCCTCTCCGCCGACGCGCCGTTCCCAGAACCGCTCATCCTTCGTTGTGGCTTCTCCCCCATGGTCTCACCGATCAACGTCAACCCCATCAACCCGATCTGTCGTCCCTCGTTCCTCGAGTTTTCGTGACACCCCGAAAACTCCAATCGAACCTCGACCGCATCCTTCACGTTGACATGCACCGTCTTCAACTCCCTCGCCTTGTACCCACACTCCGAGTTACTCTCAAATCGCAACGTCCCCAACCGTTTCACGGTTCGTCTTCCACCGCCATCCAGTCTCGTGACGTATACGTGACACTCGCTCGCGATTTTACACTCGTGCGAGAGCAACTTCAACTGCCGCAACGCGCTCGGCGCGTCCAATCTCACCGTCGCGTACGCCGGGAACCCCGCCCCGCGCGCCGTGAGCCATCCCCGCGATTTGTTCTCCCCGCGTATGTGTAATTCACTCGCCGCGTGTCCCGGTTCCTACGTCGTTCGTTCGGTCGTCAGTCGTCACTCGCATCAAAAGTGTTTGTTTCAAATTTCATCTTTCAAAACGTAAACGCGAACGTCGCGTCGTGCGTCTCGCGTCGTCACCACACTCACCTCGGACGAGCGGTCTACGACCGTATACGCGAGTTCACGCGACTGCGACGTCGGCGCGCCTCGCGCGTCGGTACCGGCGACGACGAGCGGCATTTTGACGACGACTCGCCAGTCAACGGCCAAAGTCAACGAAGAGCAGGTCCTAAAATGACGAGTCGTGAACCTTCAAATGAGATTCATCAAAAGTCTAAAATGTTGCCTAGTGTGCTACTACAAACTACGAGTTGAGCCACGTCCACGCGTCGGCGAGCGGATTCTTCGTTCGCGCGCCGTTCGCGCGGTCGTCGGAGTCTATGTCTGATGTCGTCGAAGATATCGGTAGATGGCCTGTTGTCGCCGGACGCGCGTGGCGGTGTTCGAGAGCGTGGCGGTGTTCGCCGTAATAGTTTGGGATTTCGTCTTCGTCTTCATCGTCCGTGTCTGGGACGGTGCGCACGTCGAGGTTTGAGAGCGCTGTCGATGCGGCAGCGGCTTTCGCGCGGTGGCGTGAGCGGGTTGTGAGATCGATGTCGTCACCGTCGTCCGCGTACTGGTCTTCGTCTTCGTCTTCTTCGTCCTCGTCTTCAATGCCGAGAAAGTTGCGGATGGAGCGCCAACCGCGTCTCGCGCGGGCGCGCACGCGCTCGTCGTGGAGGAGCGCGCTCACGGCGTCTTCCTCATCCTCTTCGTCGGATTCGCGATCGAGTTCGTCGTGTTGGATCCAGGCGCTTCCACCGGCTTTCACGCGGTCGTGAATAGTCTTGACGGCGGCTTGATACGTTCCCGGAATGTGGTCGAGCATCATGTACGGATCGAGTAAGACGTCGGTGAACGCCGTCGGATGCTTGTATTCAGCCGTCGGGGCGCTCGAGCGCACGTGTTTGAGATGGATCACTCGACCCGGTTGGACCATAAAGTCCATCGCGGAGTGGTCTCGAAGCTCGAGACCGACGACGTCTTCGAGGTCGTTCCAGTCTCCTTGACACGTGCGCTTACTTCCCTTCTTCTTGCGAGCCGACGTTGGCTTGAACTCTTCCGCAGTAGGCTTAACCGGCGATGTGATCGGCGTTTCCGAGTCGTTCATCGCAGAAGACGACGTCAGCGGCTGCGAGGCTTTGTCCTCGTCCTCGTCCTCATCCGTCGTTGCCGCGGTCAAGTCTTGTTTCGACGACGGCCTGTCTCTGCCGCCGAGAACGGACGAAACAGCTCGAAGCATCGCGTGAGACGGCGCGGCGTGGTTCAACCTTCGCAAGAGGCGGCGAACAGAGGCGTGGCAGAGTCTAGGAACCACATCGGCGCCGGCGACGACGCACGTGATGTACTCGCTTGCCTTGTCGCTCAAATTCATGCTACTCACGCTTGGCGCGGCGATGCAGACGCATTTACACGCGGCGAGTCGCGTCAAAACCTCTCTCTTTGCGTCTTCCTCAAATGCACCGAGCCCTTCCAGCGCGAGTTTCTCTATATCACTGTCCGTACTGTGCATTAACATGGCGATGCACGCGGCGACGCCGCCACCCATGCTGTGCCCCGTGACGAGAAACTCAAACGATGGATTCTTCGCCAATGCCGCCGCCGCCGCCGGGATCATTCGCTTCACAACCTGCCACGCCGAGGCAACCATCCCAGCGTGAGCCCACCCATCTAAAAACTCTACGCTCTCGCTATTCACATCCGTCAACGCGTCGTGAAGTTCCCACGTCCCGCGCACGGACAACGCCACCTTGCCTTCCACCCGATCGACGGCAACGAATGAACTCGGCGAAAACTCCGTCCCGTTCCAATCCGCATCAATCACATCCTCCGTATCAATCTCACAACTCTTCGCGCACGCCTCGGACGCCAACGCGTGCATCCTTTCGTAATCCTTCGTCGTCGCTCCGCTCGCCGCGGCGTGCGTCTTTAAACTCTTCAATTTTTCTCTAAAAGACGCGTCGCTCAACACCGAAGAAGCCGTCCCGTACGCCCCGATCGCGTACTTCACCGCCACTCGCACCGCTCGCAACGCGTGCACATCCGGTGCGTTCACCGGATTCGTTCGCGCGTCACCCTCTCCGTCCGGGTACAACTCGCGAAGTCCCCTAGTTTTGTTTCGCTCGGCTTCGCGTTGTTCATTCCACAAGACGAATCCAGCCATGGGATCGAACGTCGCCATCCCGACGACACCCAGCGGTTTGAGCTCCGCCATGACGGACGTGTAGACGGTTCTCAGTGCGCGTTCGAGTTCGAGCCATCCCGCGGTGACGGTTTTGATGCGTCGCGGCGTGGACGTCGACGGTAACGATGATGTCGATGCGCGTTCGTCGTTCGTTTGTCGCACAGAAGATTCTTCTTTTGAATCGCCGCCGTCGCCGCCGCCGACGGTTTTCGTTGGGGTGTCCATGATGCGAGACGACTACGACTACGACGAGCGTGACTGTGCGTCGTCAGACGTGATTGTCACCGGACTCGCGCGTCGAAGTGAGGCGACGCACGAATGAAATTGAGTTTTGTTCTTACACCACTGTGGCAACCGTCATCCCGTCGCTTTGCGCGCGTTGAGGATGAAAGCTTTGGCTAAAACCGATCGCGATGAACGTCTCAATCGCGCTAGACGATGCGACTAGGAAAGATTTACGAGCGCCGAGACGAAGTTCGACGCGACGACCGCGACGCAGTCGCGTCTCGGCGACGACTTCGTGCGACGATAATCTAAGAGAGTACGAAGACGCCGCACCGTCGCCGGTGAGTTTGAGGGCGTACTTGGTGAGCGGGATTGAAAATGAGACTGTGGTCTTCATCTTGGCGGCATTCTCGCGAGAGGACGTCTTGAAATCGCGGCCGAGCTCGAGCTCTAGTCCGCGCGTCTGTCCCGCCTTGTCCAATTTGGACTTTGCGATGATTTGCGCGCGCGTTGTCGAGTTTAATTTGGCCCGAACGGCGAGACGAACGGCGTGCGATTTCACGATATCTGACGTGGCTCGAAACTTGACGTCGATCGCATCGCGTAAAGGGTGAGATGATTCCGGGTTCGGCGAAGGAGGCTTGGAATTCGCCGTGACGACAGCGCGCGCCGACGCCTTTTCAAAATTGTACGCGTACTGCGCCTTGGCTGCATTCGTTCGAGGCGTCGCCGCCCTCTTCTCAGTCTTCCTCTCAGTCTTTGCCTCGCTCGGCTCCGTTCCCTTTGGCTTACCTTCCTCGCTCGAGTTCACGCCGTGAAGTAGCCGAAAGGCGTCGTACTGCTTGGTCGGCGTCCCGAATGAAAACGAAGCCGATGTCGCTCGCGTCGCGGTGACCAACCCGCGATCCAGCCGACCCTTCACGCTCTGCCTAAACTCCATCCCAAACTCCTGATGCACGCTTCCGAGTTCTAATTCAACTTCCTTCGTCAGCGTGTGCGCGTTCACCGTGGCGTGAAACGCCTTGTAGTCCTCATCTAAACCGTCGGCGGTTGCGAATCGCCGCTCCACGTCCGCCTCCACGTCCCATCTCGACCGCACCGGATCGCCCTCGGGCTCACAATCGCTCGTCGCTTGCACCACACACCGTCGTCCACGCCCTAAGTCGTGCGTCGTCACCACAGACATTGCCGCGTCGTTCTTTTTAACCTTTTTCGATCCGCCTCCGTCCTCGACTGACGTAGACGGCTCCTCCTCCCCATCCTTCCCGCCACCGCCACCGCCACCGCCTCCTTTGCACCACTTTGGCACGTACCGCTCCGCACACGCGATCGCACTAGTCCGATCCGCATCGCCGACGAACCCAACGCGTCGTCGCGTCGTCGTCGTCGTCGCCGCCGCCGCCGCCGTCTCAGAACGCCGAGCCTCCAGACGCGCGCGGTGTCGCCCGCCGCCGCCCGCGCGAACGCTCACCCGTTTCCCGTCTTCCCCGCGCGCGGGACGAGACGCGTCGTCGCGAAATAGCGGCGCTAATAAATCCGTCGACCGCACCGCTCCGTCGTCGTCAGGTGTCGTCATCGCCACCACCACCCGTCATGTGCGTAACGAACGAACGCGGTGCGGTGTTCGTTACGCACCGCACCGCGCGACCGCGCGACCGCGCGACCGCGTCCCCGACGACGACCGACGAGACGAACGAACGAAACCCACCGAACGACCGCCGTCGGTTCGGTCGATCCCCCGCGACGTCGCGCGACGTCGCGTCGCGTTATCGGTACCCAAACACGCACGCACACACACATCACCTTCCACAGAAATACCATCAAGTCATACACGCGTATATACCCTTAAAACACACACAACACGTACCATACATATAAAATACAAAACAAGTCCATCAAACACACACACAGCCCGCGGTTGAA
>Ga0181574_10001490_pt1 | contig 21926 bp, 18 predicted proteins | sample 101ome_24_FD_145600 | JGI IMG/M metagenome (GOLD analysis project Ga0181574, IMG submission 145600) | Coastal salt marsh microbial communities from the Groves Creek Marsh, Skidaway Island, Georgia - 101410AT metaG (spades assembly) | ecosystem: Environmental > Aquatic > Marine > Intertidal zone... | reverse complement strand
CAGTTGTTAAGCGAGGAGTGAGAACTCTTGCTTGGTTTGTGCTAGTTGGATGGGCTATCTACCCGATTGGATACATGTGTATGCCTGGAGGTTGGTTGAATACCGCGTTCGGATGGGGATCCCAAAATGTTGACCTGTTCTACAACATAGCGGATGCTATCAATAAGATCGGATTTGGTTTAGTGGTGTATAACATCGCGATAACTTCTTCTGAGAAATAAATACTAAGTGTTCATTTGCCCCCGGTCTTTTGACGCGGGGGCTTTTTTCGTTATGTCAAAAGCTGTTTTTGTTTTTCTTAGTGCAGTCCTACTGTTGATGCCTTTGATTTTGATGGTGGATGACTTTACGATACAAAAACAACTGATATTCTGTGCTCCATTTATTTTAATCTTGGGGATTCCTCATGGGGCGATTGACAACCATCTTTTTCAAAAAGAGAATCAAATTCGAACATCTAGATTTATCGGAATATATCTGGGAGTTGTCGGTCTGTACGTGCTTGTTTGGTTGATTAGTCCCGTTACTGCGTATTTGTTGTTCCTAGTTCTATCTGCGTATCATTTTGGTCAATCACAATTCTCACATTACTTTAAATCACAATCCAAATTAAAAGCCGTTTTGTACACTATTTGGGGAGTCTCACTAATTGCAGGACTGATACATCTCAATATCAACGAAATAACATCTTTAACGGGTGAATTTGCCGAATTTTCTGTGTTACAATCCTTCCATGATCCGCTTCTTTTTGAAATGCTTTTTACAGGCTCTCTTGTTTCATTGGTGGTGACCTGGATTGTTTTCATCTTGTACAAACAGTTATCAATCCAGCAAGTAGCAATGGAAGCACTGGTGCTAACACTTCTCCTGGTTTCCTTCTTTGTTACACCTCTTCTGATAGGCTTTACTCTTTATTTTATAATTCTTCATGCTTTTCAGGTGATGCAAGAAGAATATATATATCTGCGTTTACACCGACGTGTTAATAACATAGTTCAGTTCATCAAACTATTGTTACCCTTAACCATTTCATCTATTCTAGGTATCTTACTGTTATTGGTAATGGTACATTTTGGATTGCTTGATTGGTCATACGGTTATGTACTGCTCGTTTCCATCTCAGCAATTACTGCTCCTCATGTGTATGTAATGAATCGTTTCTACGCTTTTTTCAAGGGGTAATGTGTTAAATATACTGGGTTTATTTTCTGGTAGCGTCCTAAATCAGGTTGAAAATATGGGGCAGTGTTTTAATTTGCACCGAAAGATAAAAAACATGGAACAACTTGGCATCGGCACAAGAATAAAGCATGAGCAATACGGACATGGTATTATCTGCAACATAGGTATTGAATACATTTCAGTAAGTTTTTTCGAAGGTGGATTGCGTGAAATAGAGCGAAGCGATATGAGTTTCGAAATTATTGAAGCGATCGAACCTCAAAACAATATGGTAACGATGGATGAGGTAGAAGACATCCTCTATCGATTATTGACGAAACACAGTGATACCTCTGAGGTCGTTGAACTTGGTGATCGGTGGAAAGGAGGACTTTTGGTGTTAGAACCAGCTGATGAAAACCTTCAGGTAAAGGAAATACCTATCGAGACTTTCTTTCATAAAATTGTGATGGTGCGAGATCGCCTTCGAGTTCTCGAGCAAAACATAAATTCACATAAAAACCTGTCAGACGAGGAGAAGGTCAATCTTCAACAATACATCACAAGAGCTTACGGCTCACTTACAACTTTTAATGTCCTATTTAAATCAAAGGACCATCAGTTTAAGGGGGCTGGTAAGTAATCTTCGGAATAGTTCTCCCGAGTTACAACCTCAACGATTTTAGGATTTGCTCGTGAGAAGCGCACCAAAACCCATCGTTGTGCTTTGTCGTAAATCGCTTCAGACGGAAGCGTCATGTACTTACTTATGGAATTCTCCATGCCCATGGGTTTGAATACAACATTTATTCGATCCGCATCGATGAACGAAAAGTCTACGACGGCATACTTACCGTAATGATTGAGATGGTAAGATTTTCGGTAATGATTTAGAACAGGTAGACTAACAATTCCGATGATTAATACCGTGGCCGCAATTGCGATGCTTCGCTTGTCGAAGTTTGGTCCTTTGCGTGTTTTAATGAATTGATAGCGCAGTTTTTCATACAGATCTGCATAGAATTTTGCGCACCCAAGTAGAAACGCTATCCAAGCGGAGAATCCAATAATGTGATCGTACGAATCATAGTTCACAAACCACCGACTGTAAATCTGTGACCAACCCAGGAGCAACAACATGCCCCAACCCAAGACCCTGTGTGTGTAGCTTAGTTTCGCATCTTTCTGGCGGTAGAAGCTTACATCGTGATTCATCTTCATACGTGCTCTGCGCATTTGACGGGCACGAATTTCTTCCGGTGATGTAGCTGGTCTATACCTGTCTCGTCGCGCTTGTTTAGGTTTTGGAATAGCAAAGTCCACAGGCATAGATAAAGCCTGTTTGAGTTTGTAATCGTGGTATTGTTTTGTTTGATCGTCGGTAAGCGTGTCATACGCTTTGGAGACTAATTTAAACTGTTCAGCGTCAGATCCTGCACCTACATCCGGGTGAAGTGTTTTGGCCAGTCCGATGTACGCTTTTCGTACCGTTTTCTTATCTGAGAAATTGGGGATGTTTAGAATTTGATAACAATTTACCACACTATGGACTGGTTTTTGATTGCGTATTGTTGGATACTTGCCCGTTCAAACGCTCCCTGCGGGATCGATAGAGAATTGGGTGTGTAAAATGAATTTACTTTCACAACGTTAATACATTAATCGTATTGTCATTGATAAGGTTTGGTAAGACATTGATTTTTGTGCTGGCATTAGCCTTCGGAGCGAACGCTCAGCAAATGCAACCTGGAGTTTTTAACTTTGGGAAGGTTCAGCAATGGAATAACCCAAAAGCTGTTTTGAAGTTTACCAATACTGGTAACACTCGTGTTCTTTTCCTCCCCGTGCCATATCAAAGAAATTTGTACGTCCACCTTCCTCAGGGTTATATAAGTCCGGGTGAGAGTGTTGAGATTGAAGCAATATACTACACCGAAAACCTAGGCAAATTTGAAGTGAATCAGCCGCTCTATTTAAGCGGATGGTCAGAGCCGGTTTACCTGAGACTCTCCGGAAAGATTCAGTCGTTTCATCCGGATGCTCATATTGCATGCCCTAACATGGGGCAGCGACAGAAAGTCGAAGCGAGTAATGGTATCACGCAGTTGATCGTCAAGGACAAAGAGACAGGTGAGCTGTTGAACGGCGTGGATTTGTTAATCCAAGGAAATCGCAAGAATTTTTTCATCGAGAAAACCAGACAGAACACAGTACCACTTAAAAAACTCCCCATAGGCTTGTATCAAATTGACGTGAGTAAACCGGGGTATCAGACCAGACAAGAAATGGTCTACATAAATAAGAACACGAATACGGTTATTGTTGAGCTGGAGCGTAATCCCTTTAAGTATGATGTGATTGAAGAAACCCCAAGTGACGGTGAGGACGAGATAGTTGAAATAGAAAAGCCACAAGACTCAGATAAAGATGCGATTGAGCGCCTCCGAAAAATCATGGATGAAAAATTCAAAGGCCGAACTATAATTGAGAAGGATGTTATGGTTTTGAAAGAACCTTCGGATAGTTCTACAACCGATGAGGAGGAACCTGAACCTGAAGACTCAGGTGAGATTGTTCGTTTTGACCCTAATCCCAAACCATCGGTTATAAGAGAAACTGAAACTTCTACTAGTGACACAGCCTCAGTACCATCAGAGCCCAACCCACCGGTAGCCGATTTTAGTACAACAGGCGAGCTAAACCCGGATAAGTATGCCAGCAACAACGTGGTATTCTTGATTGACGAGTCGTCGTCGATGATGTTACCGGGAAAAATGGATTTGCTTCAAAAATCCATGAAAGTGTTGGTAAGCGTGCTTCGTAAAGAGGATATGGTAAGTATCATTGTCTACTCGAAATCGGCAGAGGTAAGACTTAAATCAACGCCTGGAGATAACAAGGATCTCATTTTTGCCGTGATTGACTCATTGGATCCCGGAGGTAGATCATACGGGTCAAAAGGCTTGTCGATGGCATACGGATTAGCCAAACGAAATTTTATCGCATCCGGAAACAATCAGATTATCCTTGCGACAGACGGCTTATTTAATTCCCCGGAATATTCGGAGCGAGATATGTATGGAATGGCTCAAACGCACGCATCCATTGGAATAAAAACTACAGTGGTCGGATTTGGACGAGATAAAGATGCCATTTTGTTCATGGAAAATCTATCATCAAATGGGAAAGGGAGCTTCATTCGAATCAAATCTGAGGAAGATGCTCGAAACGCACTATTGCAAGAAATCATGTCGAACGCGCTCCGTTAGATTTTTGTCAAATCCCTAGGAACTGTTCACACTTCTTTTTTAAAACGATGTACCAAGTACTTTTGTTGGGCAATCATACATTATGAAAAAAGTACTTACTGTTTTAGCTACGTTGGCTTTCGTGCTTGTATCGGTGAAATCTTGGACTTACAGAAGTGGTCCCGGTGGTGGATTGAGTAACGCGCCCAACGAAGGGAACTGTACTTCATGCCACAGCGGAACGTCTTTGAACGGCGGAAGTGGTTCAGCCTCTGATATCACATTGTCCGGAGATTTCACAGGTGGAGGATATATACCGGATTCTACGTATACACTCACATTGAAATACAAGCAGTCTGGTATCAGCAGATGGGGATTCAATTTAACCGCATTGAATGCGAGTGACGACTCTCCGGCTGGTACGTTTGACAACCTCAACAATAGGACTCAAAAGAAAACAAGAACAGTTAGTGGTAAGACTCGACAATACCTTGAGCAAACTTCAACCGGTTCGTCGTCTACTGGAACGAATGAGGTGGAGTGGACGTTTGAGTGGAAAGCTCCCTCAAGTAATGTGGGAACAATAAAATTCTATGCTTGTGTAAATGCAGCGAATGGAAACAGCGGAACAAGCGGGGACCAAATCTATGCTCGCGCAATTGACGTTGTACCGTCAAGTCGACTACCTGTTGCAACGGCTTCAGCGAAGGATACAGTGGTTTGTTCCGGTGAAGTTGTTGAAATGATCGGTTCCGGAACTAACAGTCCAACTCAATACTCTTGGGTGTTCCAAGATGGATCTCCTTCTGTGAGCACTGATCAAAACCCGAAGGTTTCGTTTTCGGGCTTTGGTAAGAAGAGTGCGATTCTTCGGGTAAAAAATGCCAAAGGTTGGAGCGATGCCGATACTCAAGTTATTGAGATATTGAGAAATCCAACAGCATTCATCTCAGGAGGAAATGCCCGTACCATTTGCAAAGGAGACTCGTTAGAACTTGTAGCTCAATTTAGTGTGGGTAACAGCTACCTTTGGTCCAACGGTGAAACAGGTAACCGCATAACGGTTAAAGATTCAGGTAGCTATCACGTAACAGTAACCTCCGGAAGCTGTTCAAGAATTAGCAATACGGTTAAGGTTGGATATTTTAACACACCAGTTCCAACGCTTAGTTCATCTGTAACTGCTGACAGCATTTGTAGAGACGAAGTAATTACGTTGTCTGTAAACAGCGGTTTTGACAGCGTGGTGTGGTATGATAATGCGATGGAACTCGCAACCAACTCCAGCACCACATATGCCACATCAGTAGATTCGGGTTCAGTTTTTACTGCTCGTGGTTATGATGGAAATGGATGTTTGAGTGATGCGAGTAATACAATCACCTACAAGACCATCAAAAAGGATATCGCTCCTGAAGTCAAATGTGCGGATAAAGAACCATTCTCGGTTACGTTCGATTGGACCGGGGTAGCAACACACAATGGTGTTCAAGTGAGCACAGATGGAGGAAAGTCTTGGAAGACACCTTCTTCCGGTGCAAGTGGACTTTCTCATAAACTAACCGGACTAGATCCTGAAACAGATTATGAAGTTTGGGTTAGAGCGATAACCGATGCGCCTTGCTACTACAGCGAGATTACGAAAAAGGTATGTCGCACCGGTAAATGCAGCCCACTAGACGTATCCGTAACGGCTGATAGCGCGATCTGTAAAGGTGAAGAGGTAGATGTAGTAGTGAATGGCTTGATGGGAGAGAATTACTCCTTAGCCTTTGAAGGAGGTGGAAGCTTTACCGATACGTCATTTAGTTTCTCACCGGTAACTTCTGGTACCTATGTGATTGAGGTTACGGACAGTAATAACCTGGGATGCCCCGCCAAAAAGCTGAGCTTTGATGTTCGGATTGATGAGATTTCAGATTTGAGATTTAGAACAGACAGAGCGAGTAATACCTTCTGTGAGAACGATTCAATTGAGTTTACCGCTACGAGTGGAAACGACATTTACCGCTTCTATGTAAACAACAATCTACGAGCAACATCTACAGATAGTTTCTATTACGAGAATCAATTTAACGATGGAGATTCGGCCTATGTAGAAGTAGAAAAAGGAGCATGTTCGGCGAAGTCTGAGAACATCTACCTAATTGTTGTACCTACTCCAAATGCAACATTTACATACAGCAATACAGGTAGTGACTACGATTTCGCACCAGTAAACGAGAATTATAAATCCTATTTCTGGAAATTTGGTGATGGATTTACCAGTGTTCTCATGAAACCTCAGCACAACTATAAATCAAGTGAGAATACAACTGTTACGGCAAGCCTAGAGGTTACGGATAACAGCGATTGTGTGGCTAAATCAGCACAAGATTTGGATATACCTGATTTCAGCTCAGTAATAGACCTCGAGAAAGCGGGTCTTGCAATCTTCCCGAGTCCGGTGCAGGATAAACTGTATCTCAAGTGGAACAAGCCTGCTGTTGGCGAAACCATTGTAAAAATCTATACACTGGATGGGCAAGATGTGGCAATGTTTACAAATGAAAGTGCAGAGTTCTCGATTGATTTGATGAACATTGTAAAAGGAATCTACATCATTGAAGTAGAGAACCATCAGGAATTGGTAAGACAACGACTGATTAAGAATTAATCAAAGGTGAAATATTATCATCGCCCGGGGGTGGAAGCATCCTCGGGCTTTTTTTTACCCTTGTTTTGCTTCTTCGAGCATTTTAGCCGCTAAATCTTTGCCCAGAAACTTGTCAATTCGATTGTGAATGACATACAGAAAAGGTGTGAGAACAATTGCCACGGTAAACTTATATATGTAATTCACTACACCTATACCCAGCACCAGAGCCCAACTCCAACCTTGTCCAATCTGAAATGCAATTATCAAGACCACAAATGAATCGATGAATTGAGATACCAGTGTAGAACCCGTTGCTCTCAACCAAAGCTTTTTCTCTCCTGTTTTTCGTTTGATAAATTGGAAGGTCATAACATCGGCAAACTGACCAATTAAAAAAGCAACTATGGACCCGGCAATAATCCAGAGACCTTGGCCAAATACATATTGGAAAGCCAAATTCATATCGCCAATACCATTAGCTTGTTGAGAAGCGATATAAAAATCAGCCGGTTTTAGTCCTATCGCGAAGTAAATCATCAAGAACGCATAAGAGATTATTATCACGGCAAAATAGGAGAGGAAACGCACGCCCTTCTTGCCGAAGTACTCGTTTATTATATCTGTTAGAATGAAAACAACGGGCCACAGAAGCACGCCGGCTGTGAGGTTGAACGATAGTTCATTGCCCCAAATGTTAATGATGGTTGGCTCCAAACCAACACTTCTTTCAAGTGAGAAAATTTTGGCCCCAATCAGTTCGGCGAGCAATGCATTCGCTAAAAAAATGCCACCGAGAATCATAAAGAGTTTATTCCGTTTCGACTCCATCACTCAAACCTACAATAAAATGCCTCAGATAGTTTGTATGGAATTGTAAACAAGTTTTTGCGGAGATAGGAAAACCACCTGGTACAATGTTTGACGGTTCGTGATCGTACCAACAACTTTGTATGCTATGAGAAGTTTAATTGTCTTACTTGTTTGTCTACCTACCTTGGTTTTTGCACAAACGGCTGAAGAGTGGATCGAATCTGCCAACAAAAAGATGTCGGAAGGCAACTCCCTAGGAGCCATCAAGGATTTCACTGCTGCTATTGCATTAGATGATACAAAGGTGGATGCGTACTATGGAAGAGGAAGTGTCTATGCCGAGCTTCTCATGTACGACGAAGCTCTTGGCGACTTTAACAAGGCATTGGAGCTTGATTCTACTATGGCATTAATTTATTTCAACCGAGGGGTAGTCTACAATGCTAAAGGATACAAGTCTTTGGCACTGAACGACTTCTCCAAATATTGTGATATGCGACCGAATGACCCTCAAGGATATCTGGCGCGTGCGGAATACTATGCCCAGAATGGTATGTCGAATGATGCTTTGTCCGACTATAAGAAAGTTGCAAGTTTAGAACCTGCAGATGCTGAAGGCTACATTAGTAGAGCGGAGGTGAAGCTATTGTTGAACGATACGGTTGGAGCAATTAAAGATATTTCTCAAACAATCGAGAAGCAACCTGAATTGAATGAGGCCTACTTATTTCGAGCAAATTTATATGCCGCTTCTGGTCAGCCAACCTTGGCTTTGGATGATTTAAATGTCGTTATTCTCAATGAGTCCAATAATTCACAAGCCCTGGCGCAACGCGGTTATGTTTACTTCAGCACAGGTGTAGTAAAAGCGGCACGTGATGATTTTAAGCGATCATTAGATATCGAGAATCAAATGCCTGAATTGTGGTTTGATTACGGCATAACGTTGTTGGATACGAAGGACTATGAATCTGCGATTGCAGCCTTCCAAAATAGCTTAACTACTGGTTTTAGAGATGCAGAGTTGGCATATTACAACAAAGGAGTAGCCGAGATTAATGCGAAACAAAAAGACGCTGCTTGTAAGAGTTTTGCTCGCTCCGGATCACACGGAGAAACCTTCCTTGCTCAGCACTGTCGATAAAACTAGTGGCTCTTGCGCTGAAAAATCTTAGACGATAAGATACCCCATTTATTGAGGCGATACGCGATACTAACGCGAATCACACCTAATCCATAAATCGTACTTCGTTTGAAGTTGATGGAAGATGCATCTTCAAAATACTTTGTTGGACAGGTGACTTCTCCAATTTCGTATCCGGCGTAGCATATCTGAGCGGACATTTCGTTGTCAAATACAAAATCATCCGAATTCGCCTCAATATCAATTACATCAAAAATGTCTTTCGAGAATGCACGATATCCTGTGTGGTATTCAGATAGCTTTTGTCCCATCAAAATGTTTTGCCCTAACGTGAGAAGCCTATTTGCGATGTATTTATAGATTGGCATGCCGCCTTTTAGCGCTCCTTTACCTAAGATGCGTGAAGCATATACCACCGGATAGACTCCATTCGCGATAATGCTCGCCATTGCCCGAATGAGTTTAGGGGTGTATTGGTAATCGGGATGAAGCATTACAATTATGTCGGCATCTAAAGACAGTGCTTTTGCATAACACGATTTTTGATTTCCACCATAACCGCGATTGGACTCGTGTTTTACGATGTGCTCAATGCCCAGTTTTTTAGCTGTTTCAACCGTGTTGTCTCTGCTGGCGTCATCAACCAAAACAACTTCATCAACAATGTCAAAAGGAATTTCCGCGTACGTCATTTCTAACGTTTTGGCGGCATTATATGCGGGAAGTACGACTGCTAGTTTCTTACCGGCAATCACGTTAAGCGAAAATTAAATAGAAAGTAAGTGCACCTGCTAAGTACCCTATAATCGCCAACCAAGAGATTTTTCTCAGATACCAACCAAAATCAATACGCTCTAGACCCATTGCTGCAACACCAGCCGCGGAACCAATGATTAATGAGCTTCCACCTACTCCGGCACAATACGCAAGGAATTCCCAGAATGTACCGTTAGCGGCAAACACACCGGTTGGCTGAATATCGTACATACCTTGAGCAGCCGCCACCAAAGGCACGTTGTCTACAATCGCTGATAACAGACCAATCATCACATTGATGACATAGATGTCTCCAACACTGTTGTCCAAGAACACAGCGAGTTTGTTCAAGTGCCCAAACTCTTGTAATGCAGCAACGGCCATTAATATCCCTAAGAAGAATAGTACACTTGCTACATCAATTTTTTGAAGTACCCCGATAACAGAAAGTTCGTGTTTATCTTCCTTATTCTTGGCACGGTGAATGATTTCAGTAACGACCCAGAGAACACCTAAACTCAACATCATTCCCATGAAAGGTTGTAGGTGTGTTACGGTTTTAAAAACGGGTACGAATATCAGACCCAAAACACCCATGATAAACACAAGGTTTCGCTCACGTGGAGTGGTTGGATTAATGTAGTGCTCAACGCCTTCGGATTTCATCGGTCGCTCCAATTCGTTGCCACGAAGTGAGTAACTAATTATAGCAACAGGGACAATCATTGCGATTAAACTCGGTACAATCAAGTGTTGAATCATTTGTGGCACATTAGGCAATTGACCTTTAATCCAAAGCATTGTGGTAGTCACGTCTCCAATTGGCGACCATGCACCACCTGCGTTCGCGGCGATAACGACCATACCAACAAACAACCAACGCATCTTCGTGTCTTTTATCAGTTTGCGAAGAAGCGAAATCATCACAATCGTGGTGGTTAAGTTGTCCAGAATTGCCGAGAAGAAGAATGTCAGGATACAGATAATCCAAATGAGCTTTGCCGCATTTTTGGTTTTAATTCGATCGGTTATTACCGAGAATCCCTCGTGCGCATCCACAAGCTCCACGATGGTCATGGCACCCATCAAGAAGAACAAGATGTTCGATATCTCGAATAAGTGGTGAATCAATCCGTTTCGGTACGAAATAGACTCAACACCGTGTTCAATGATGTGCTGTAAATCGTGGCCATGTGCGTCTAAAGAGAAAACATATAGCGCCCAACATAGCATACCTGTTACCAAGGCTGCGGCGGCTTTGTCAATCTTTATGTTGTGCTCTAAAGCAATCGCAACATAACCCAGCACAAATACGATTAAAATTAAGATGGCCATGACTAAATTTTGCGCAAAAATAACCTAAATGGTAAGACTATCGTACGATGGAATAGTGTTAAGAAATTCGAAAGAATTATCGGATCTGCGCAATTTGCAGCAGATGTGTTTTTGACCATTTGAAACGAGTAGATATGGTACCTTGAGGTTCACATTGTAAACGCCAATTTGATTTAGCGTAGCCTGACTAATCTCGATGTGTGGCGCTTTACACTCTACCAGAAAAGCGGGCGTTCCATCTTTATATATCAAAATGTCAAAGCGTTTTCTCTTCTGATTGTAGGTGATTTGCTTTTCGACGGCGAAACAGGCTAGAGGATAACCTAAATGAGTCCTCATGTAGTGTATTAGCCATTGCCTTACCTCTTCTTCGGGTGTCGCAACGAAGTAGTCCCTTCGCACTGGATCGAGATAATACACCCTGTTTTTTTCAACACGTGTTTTAATACCGATATTTTCCCATTTAAATTGCACCTTCAAGCGTTGCGTGACTAGTGGCAAGTATAGCAGAATTTCAACGAATAGAATCAGATATACGTAAAGGTGTTTATGCCCCGGTGTATTTCTTGGAAGGCGATGAGCCTTACTTCATAGATAAGGTCGCTAAGTTGCTGGAATCCAATGTTCTAACAGAAGCTGAGAAGAGTTTTAATTTTCAGGTGTTTTATGGCAAGGAGTCGTCTGTTGACGATGTAATCATGGCTGCCAAGCGGTTTCCGATGATGTCCAAATATCAACTCATCATGGTTCGTGAAGCGCAATACATGAAGAAACTTGATGCCTTGTTGTCGTATTTAGAATCACCCGTTACCAGCACTGTGTTGGTATTCCTTTACAAAGGCAAGAAAGTTAGTAAAGCAACTAAGTTGGGGAAAGCACTTAAGAAGTGTGAGTTGTTCACGTCTGCAAAACTATACGAGAGAGATGTGATGAGCTGGATGCGTTTGCATGCAGAATACATGGGGGTTAAAATTCAACCAGAAGCGTCTCAATTGCTGCTTTCTGCCTTAGGCTCGGATTTACAAAAAATTGCGGGCGAGTTGGATAAGGCTAAGGCAAATCTTCCAGAAGGAGTTGGTGTAATCGGGCCGGATGAGATTGCCAGTGGCGGTACAATTGATAAAGCATACAATGTCTTTGAACTCACTAAAACAATTGGTAAGCGCGACTTGGCGGGTAGTTTGAGAATCATCAACTACTTTAATCAAAATCCTAAGAATAATCCGTTCGTATTAGTGTTGGTAAACTTGTTCAACTATTTCAAAAAGGTTCACATGGTTCACTTTCAGCAGAGCAAGGACCCGAAGGCTGTGGCCAGTGCCATTGGTTTGAGTCCTTATTTTGTTGGGGAGTATCTAACTGCCGCCCGTAACTATGGTCCGGGGAAAATCAACGAGGTATTCGATACGTTACATGAGTTCGATTTGCGCAGCAAAGGAATGGGGAGCGGGTATACCTCCGATGGTGAACTTTTGACAGAATTGGTAGTTAGATTAATTCAGTAATGTATAGATTTGTCAACCTCATTAACATTCAAGTAATAGAGTAAAAACAATTTAGTATGAAAAGAGTGATACTTTTAGGTGCAGTGATTTCGGCGGCGTCGTTCTCATTTGCGCAACAAGCATCAGACCTTCACAAACCAAGCGCTCAGCAACTCGTTGAGAAAGGTCAGTTCGATGCTGTGGAATCTCCACAATTTGCTAACCCGGTTCAAACGACATCTCCGGAAAAAAGCAGCCATGGAAAATACCGTTCAGAAGTGTACGACTTTGTTAAAGTTGGTAACACATTCTATGATCTTCAAACCAACGCATCCATAGGTAGACGAACAATCCTACACAGCGATGGAACTATTTCAGCAGCATGGACTTTCAGTGGTACTTCAAGTACAACATGGCCAGATCGTGGATCTGCATTGAACTACTATGACGGTACGAATTGGGGCTCTATGCCAACAGCTCGAACTGAGTCCGTTTTGAGAACAGGATGGCCTTCTATCGGAGAGTTGTCTGATGGAACTATTTACACCATTGCACACGATGCTGCGAACGGTGGACTTCAGATGGTTCGAAATTCAGGTAAGGGTATGACCGACTGGTCTGATGATGCGAATAAAGTAGTTACCAACCCTGATGGAAACCTTATCTGGAACAGAACTGCCAACATTGGTGATACAATGTTTACCCTAGTAAACTTCTCCGCACAGACAGATGATGATGATGTAATCATTGGAGGTATCACTAACCCTACGTTATATGCGCGTTCTACCGACGGTGGTTTAACTTGGACAACTCCAGGTTTGTTGCCAGGATATGACTCTGCACGTTACCTTAATGGCGGTGGGGATACATATGCAATTGACGTAAAAGGAAATACCGTTGCTATCGTAATCGGTGGTCGTTTCAAGGATGTAACACTTTGGAAGTCTACTGATCGTGGCGACAACTGGACAAGAAGCATCATCGATTCTTTTGCTATTCCTCGTTTCGAATGGGGAACAACATTGATTGACCCAAATAACCCGGTTACATGTAACGACGGTGCGCTAGACGTACTAATCGACAACAATAACGATGTTCACGTTGCAAGTGGGCGAGTGAGTTACAGTGACGATGATACTACGGATGACTTAGCACGTTCTGGTAGCTTCTTCCACCTTTACCACTGGAGTGAGAATGAGCCAACATGGAAAATTGCTGGTCGTTTGATCAACATGGATGGCAGTAAAGATGTTACTACAGGAGCGGACACTTACGACATCACAGCAGAAACTACAAATAGCATGGGATCCGATGGTAACCCGGCAAATGGATTATCTTATGCAGCGCGCTATGGGGGAACGAGTATATCTAGTCACCCTTCACTCTCTGTAGATGCAAACAATACGATTTACGTCACTTGGGATGCGCCGATAGAGTTAACTTTTAACGACTATTTGGCGAACTTCCGTGATGTACTCATTACCTACTCTGAAGATGGTGGCGCAACTTGGGCTACTACTCAGAATGCAACTCAATTGCGTTCTAAGGAGTGCGTGTTTGCGTGCATGACCAAGGTTACTAACGACTTTGTTCACTTCATCTTCCAAGAAGATGTTCACCCAGGTACAAACTTGCAGAATAGTGGAACAGGTAACTTGCACCCAAATGTTGAGAACACAATCTGGTATGCTGCAATTCCTGTAGAGGATTTGAAAGACAGTATGTTGGGACAGAACAACTTGAATGTTGCTCCAGTGTCAAAAGAAGCTACTGTTTTTGTTGTGAGCCAAAACCAACCAAACCCATTCAACGAATCAACTGACGTAGTTATATACCTGCGTGCAGGTAGCGATTTGTCTGTAACGGTTACAGATGCTATGGGCAAGGTAGTTGACGTACAAGAAATGGGTTACAGAAATGCAGGTAACCACAAAATCACAATCGACGGTACGAACCTAACATCTGGTGTATACTTCTACACATTGAAGACAGCAGACAGCGAGGTGACCAAGAAAATGCAAGTTGTGAAATAATCTTTCACCTTTATAAACTAGAAAGGAGCTTCAATTTGAAGCTCCTTTTTTTTCTCGATTGCTACATACACTGTAGCTTATTTACAAGTGGAAGAGCCATGACTTGAAAGCTTCGAGTTTAATTAGGCGCTCTTTGAGTTCAACTGAGAGAAACCAAATGGCTCAAGATCTGTGATTAAAGTTTGAGGTGTTTTGTTATGGTGACAAGCTTGGGTTCTTGTGATTAAGGGTTGAATAATATGAGCACAAAAGGGTAGGCCTGTCAGAAAGGCGGGGGCGGCGCAGGACAGAGGGTGGCAGCTTCTTTCTGACTTGTCTTTTTGGTTACTTTTTGACTAAGAAAAAAGTAAATGGCGAGCAAGAGAGGTTTCGGCCCTGACGATTTAATATCATAACCTAAGTTGATACAGAGTCAGTCGATAATTGCACCACTTTCTTCGCATGATAAATTCGGTAAAAGTGCGCCGTAGTGAAAACATCAAGAAAAGTGAAATAAAATGTTGTGTAGTAAACAACCAAACTCTTATTTTTGCACCCCAATTTGAGAGCTGCGGGTGTGGTGAAATTGGTAGACACGCTAGACTTAGGATCTAGTGCTTAATCGCGTGAAGGTTCGAGTCCTTTCACCCGCACTTTTTTCTTATCACCACCAACACAAAAACTTCAGAATACGTGAACGTAACATTTGAGGAAAAGGATGCTTTAAATGCATTACTAACAATCGAGTTAAATCCAGAGGATTATCAGCCAAAGGTAGACGCCGAGCTAAAGAAGTACCGCAGTCAAGCGAGTGTTCCAGGTTTCCGTCCCGGTAAAGCACCGCTAAGTGTAATCAAAAAAATGGTTGGAAAAGCCATGTTGGTGGATGAAATCAATAAGCTTGCAAGCAATACGTTGATGAAGCATCTTGAGGATAACAAAATCGATATCCTTGGTCAGCCACTTGCTTCAAAAGAGCAGGACGGAGAGATGAACTTCGACGAGCCAAAAGACTTTACGTTCAAGTTTGATTTGGGTCTTGCACCTAAGTTTGACCTCAATATCTCTACAAAAGATAAGCTTACTCGACATAAGATCGAAGTATCCGATGAAGAGTTAGAGAAGGAGGTTGACAACAACTTGCGCCGATTCGGAACAATGTTGGAAATCAAGGAAACTGAGAACGACCAAGATACCGTTAAAGGAATGCTCACAGAGCTGGATAAGGATGGTAATCCATTGGAAGGCGGCGTTTCCGACAAGGAAACTACCGTACTTCTCGAGATGGTGAAAGACAAAAAAACGCAGAAGTCACTCCTAGGAAAGAAAGTAGGGGATAAGGTTCAAGTAGACATCTTCAAGTTCTTTAACGACAACGAGAAAGTAATGGCTTCAACTGTTGGGTTGCCGGCAGAAGGAATCAAAGACTTGAATAAAACATTTGAGTTGGATATCACCGAGATTAAGCGATTCCAGAAGGCTGAGTTAAATCAGGAACTATATGACCAAGTATTTGGTAAAGATGTAGTGAAGACTGAGGAGGAATTCCGTACCAAGCTTCGTGAAAACTTAGAGCAATACTACGGTTCAGAGGCTGAGCACCAATTGGATCACTCAATCAGCCATTTGATTATGGATAATCATAAAATGGAGCTTCCAGATGAATTCTTGAAGCGTTGGTTGATTCAAACATATCCAGACAATTACAACGAAGAAAACATCGATGAGCTTTACGGACGCGAGTCAGATTCGCTTCGTCGTCAGTTGATCATGGAAAAAGTTGTTGCCGATTTCAAACTTGAAATTACCCAAGAAGATATCAACGATGTATCTATTGGGTATACGGCACAAATGCTGCGTCAATATGGAATGGGTAATCCTGATTTGGAGACTATTCGCTACTTCGAGCAAAAGAACCGCGAAGAAGATCCAAACTACCTACGCAGAGTTGGTGACATCGCAGTTGATCGTAAAGTAACCGATCAGGTAAAATCGATGGTTACCATCAAAGAAAAGAAAACCGACGTAGAGGCTTTCTACAAGATGATTGAGAAGCACAACGCTGAGCACAATCACTAATCTCTAATTCACACGAACACCTTTTTAGTCACTGCGGATAAAATCATCCGTTATTTCGTTGTACGCCCTGAACAGAAGTGAAAAAAAATCTGTTGTTTTGGTGTAAAATAGATACAAATGGATTTCGGAAAAGAATTTAGAAAATACGCAACGAAACATATGGGCCTCAACAGCATGCATGTAGATCACTACATCGAGAGCAGTTTGCAGCCTATGGGACTCACCCCAAACATTATAGAAGAGCGTCAGTTGAACATTGCTTCAATGGACATCTTCTCACGTTTGATGATGGATAGAATCATCTTCTTGGGAGTTCCAATCAATGATCAAGTTGCCAATATTGTAATGGGGCAGTTGTTGTTCCTTGACTCAACTGATCCAAACAGAGACATTCAGATTTACATCAACAGTCCGGGAGGTTCTGTGTACGCAGGACTTGGTATTTACGATACCATGCAAATCGTAAGTTCGGATGTTGCAACCATATGTACCGGAATTGCTGCATCTATGGCAGCGGTGCTTCTATGTGCGGGTACAACAGGTAAGAGAGCAGCTTTGAAGCATTCTCGTACCATGATTCACCAACCGCTAGGTGGCGCACAAGGACAAGCTTCTGATATGGAGATTACGGTGAATGAAATCAAAAAGCTTAAAAAGGAGCTTTATGATATCATTGCTACACACAGTGGTCAAACCTTTAAGAAAGTAGAAAAGGATTCGGATAGAGATTACTGGATGACGTCTGAAGAAGCGAAGGCTTACGGTATGGTAGATGACATTCTTCAAAAAGCTAAACCAACTGCTAAGTAGTGAGCGAAGAAGGCGTAAAGTGTTCATTTTGTGGCCGTAAAAGCGGCGAGGTAGACCTTTTAGTGTCTGGTATTGACGCTCATATTTGCAATGAGTGTATCGAACAAGGACACCTAATTCTTAATCAGGAAGATCACCGTAAGTCACGCAAGCGCGCAAAAGATTTTGAGGTTGATTTACTCAAACCGAAGGAAATTAAAGAGCATCTCGACGAATATGTTATCGGCCAAGATGAAGCTAAGAAGGTCCTTTCAGTTGCCGTATATAACCACTACAAACGCTTGATGCAAACGGTGGAAGATGATGCTGTTGAGATTGAGAAATCAAATATTCTCATGATTGGTCAAACCGGAACGGGCAAAACATTGATGGCCAAAACGCTCGCTCGCATTCTCAAAGTTCCCTTTTGTATCGCCGATGCTACTGTGCTCACCGAAGCTGGGTATGTTGGTGAGGATGTAGAAAGCGTGATAACACGGTTGCTGCAATCAAGCGATTATAATGTGGAGGCTGCAGAGCGCGGTATCGTTTACATCGATGAAATTGATAAGATTACGCGGAAAAGCGACAATCCAAGTATTACCAGAGATGTTAGTGGAGAGGGCGTTCAACAAGGGCTACTCAAGTTATTGGAAGGAACAGTAACCAATGTTCCTCCTCAAGGTGGCCGTAAGCACCCGGATCAAAAGTACATCGCAGTAGATACCAGAAATATTCTGTTTATATGTGGCGGAGCCTTCGAGGGAATCGAGTCAATTATTGAACGACGAGTTGCAACCACAAAGCTAGGTTTCAAGAGTAGGTCGCAACAAGACATGGTGAAAGACCGAGATCAGGTTATGCGATTTGTGTCGCCATTCGACTTGAGAAGCTATGGCCTAATCCCCGAAATAATTGGGCGATTACCGGTATTAACCAACTTGGAAGCTCTAGATAAAGATGCATTGCGCCAGATACTTACCCAACCTAAGAATGCCCTTATCAAACAGTACACAAAGTTGTTTGCGCTTGAAGGGAAACGCCTGGTAATATGTGACGATGTAGTTGAGTATATCGTTGACACAGCGTTGAAATACAAATTAGGTGCTCGAGGTTTGCGCAGTATGTGTGAAGCACTGTTAATGGACGAAATGTTTGAGAGTCCCTCGCGAGACGGTGGCGAGGTCAAGATTACGCTTGACACAGCTCGCATTAAGCTGAATAAGTTTCAGATGCAAGCCGCATAATTAATTTGCGAATCTCAGGGGAGTAGGTTTCTTTTGGAGAACCATGCTTGTAAAAAACGACCCTAAGGTTATAAATGGCTGGGCTTTCTATGATTGGGCCAATTCTGTTTATAACTTGGTAATAACATCCGTAGTCTTTCCAATGTTCTACGCGGCACAGACTACCGATCGGGTGCTGTTTTTTGGACGGGACTTCAATAATATGGAGCTATACTCCTATGTGTTATCAGCGTCCTTTGTAATTGTATCTCTTCTGGTTCCCTTGCTCAGTGGTATCGCGGATTACTTAGGGAATAAAAAGCGTTTCATGCAGTTTTTCTGCTATATGGGCGCTGCTGCGTGTATCTCCTTGTTTTGGTTTGATGCGAATCACTTAGAAGTGAGTTTGTTATCTCCATTCTTTGCGAGTATAGGGTTTTGGGGAAGTTTGGTTTTCTATAATTCATACCTGCCAGAAATTGCAACGCCCGATCGCCACGATAAGATAAGCGCTCGGGGTTTTTCGCTTGGTTACATCGGAAGTATTCTGTTGCTCATTTCAATCATCATTGCGCTTAAGACCATCACGTCAATTGAAAGTGAATTGATTACTCGTTTAGGCTTTGTGGCTGTTGGATTGTGGTGGGCCGGATTTGCCCAGATTACCTATGTACGACTACCGAATAACGTATACGATAAAAAGCCGGATAAAGAAGCCGGCTATATTTACAAAGGTTTCAGAGAGCTCAGGAAAGTCTGGGGAGAGCTACAAGACCAGAAACGTCTTAAGCGATTTTTGGCTGCATACTTTACATACAACATGGGTGTGCAGACCATTATGTTGTTGGCAGTGGTTTTTGCGGAGCGGGAAATTAATTGGCCTATTGTTGATGGCAAACCGGATACCACAGGCCTGATAGTTTCCATCATTTTGATTCAACTCGTTGCTGTGGTTGGAGCTTTCGTAATGTCTCGACTCTCACGGAAGTTAGGTAATATCAATGTGATTCGAATATCAGTGATTATCTGGATGGTGATTTGTTTGATAGCCTACTACATTACCGAACCGAGTCAGTTTTACACTTTAGCGGCAATGGTTGGATTTGTAATGGGAGGTATACAATCCATGAGTAGATCTACATATTCGAAGATGTTACCGGATACTACTGACCATGCTTCATACTTTAGTTTCTATGACGTGCTTGAGAAAGTAGGACTAATAATTGGTCCATTTCTCTATGGGTATGTGACAGGGAATTTCGGAGGGATGCGCAATGCTGTGATTATCTTAGGATCAATTTTCGTAGCAGGGTTTGTGTTATTGTTCTTCGTGCCTAAGCTGAATGACAAAAAGCAAACGGATGATCACTTGATAGCGAACTAAATCAATGCAATACTTTTATTGTCAGTCGGTTAATGGTCAAGAGGCTTCGTTGTCTGAAGACGAATCCAAGCACTGTATTCGAGTACTGAGACACGCTGTGGGTGATCAGATAAATGTCTTAGATGGACGAGGCAATCACTATAGAGGAAGTATTGTCGAAGCGGGTAATATCGTTCAACTAACCAATCTGGAATTGGTGCGATCCGAAGAGAATCCAACGTGTCAAATTCATATCGCCGTGGCGCCAACCAAAAGTGGAGATCGCATCGAATGGATGCTAGAAAAATTAGTTGAGGTTGGAGTGCACAAAGTCACTTTTATACATACCGACAATGGAGAGAGGCCTCGGGTAAATATGAAGCGAATGAATAAGAAAGCTTTGTCGGCCATGAAGCAATCCGGTAATCTTTGGCTCCCCGAGATTACAGACACGACTAAACTCACCCAACTGATTACTCAAGAAACGGCAGAAACAAGATACATCGCTCATTGCTATAATGAGGAACGAGCAGTGTTTACGTCAGCTGTAAAAACGAAATCGGTTGTACTGCTCATTGGACCGGAAGGAGATTTTTCTCGGCAAGAGTTGAGTCTTGCGGAAGAACATGGTTTTACTTCTTTCAGTTTGGGCAAAAACCGACTAAGGACGGAGACAGCTGCAGTGGCTGGATGTACGCTGATCAACCATTTTTGCGTTACCTTAGCAGAGTAAATGAGAGTACTGAGATTTATAGGAATATTAGGACTACTTTTAGTCTTTACTTCAGCTAGTCAACGACATTCATTTCAGATCGCCAAAGTGAAGTATAGTGGTGGAGGAGACTGGTATGCCAACCGTACCGCGCTACCTAATTTGATTACCTTTTGCAACAAGTATTTGCAAACGAATATCGACCCTCAAGACCAAGTCGTGGAACTTTCGAGTGCGGATATTTTTAACTACCCGTTTATCTATCTGACGGGCCATGGAAATGTAGTCTTTACAGATGACGACGTCGATAATTTGAGGAAGTATCTACTTGCAGGAGGATTCCTCCATATTGATGATAACTATGGTCTGGAGAAATTCATTCGGCCACAAATGAAAAAGGTGTTTCCAGAGCTTGATTTCGTGGAATTACCGTTCGAGCACCCGATCTATCATCAGAAATATGAATTCCCCGAGGGTCTTCCAAAGATTCACGAACACGACGGTAAACCTCCCAGAGGTTATGGATTGATTTATGATGGAAGATTAGTATGCTTCTTCGACGTTGAGTGCGATTTAGGAAACGGGTGGGAAGATTCCGGAATTCATAATGATTCAGAAGAAACGCGACAAAAGGCATTGAAGATGGGGGCAAATCTGTTTCAATATGCGTTGACCAACTGATGAAGAAGAAACTCCTTTTCGTTATTAACCCAATATCAGGTGGACGAAGGAAAAGTCAATTCCCGAAAAAACTTGCAGAGTATTTAGATCACGAGCGATTCGATTACGAAATCTTTTGGTGGGAAGAGGTGAATTCCTTGGATCCTGCCTTATCCAATTTCGTTAAAAACGGTGGTGATGCGATTATAGCGGTAGGCGGCGATGGCACAATCAATCACATTGCGAAATTCATTGTAACCAAATCGCCTAATATCAAACTTGGTATAATACCACAAGGAAGCGGAAATGGATTATCTCGCGGTATTCAAATCCCGATGAGGGTGCACAAAGCCATCGAGGTGGTTAATCAATTTAAAACTGCTTCATTGGATATCGGCTTAATGAATAATCGCGTTTTTTCAAACGTAGCCGGATGCGGTTTTGATGCACTAGTGACGCATAGCTTCGCCGATTCTAAGAAACGTGGTTTCTGGTCATACGCAAAATCA
>Ga0181574_10001489_pt1 | contig 21928 bp, 22 predicted proteins | sample 101ome_24_FD_145600 | JGI IMG/M metagenome (GOLD analysis project Ga0181574, IMG submission 145600) | Coastal salt marsh microbial communities from the Groves Creek Marsh, Skidaway Island, Georgia - 101410AT metaG (spades assembly) | ecosystem: Environmental > Aquatic > Marine > Intertidal zone... | reverse complement strand
AGCACCGTGCGCATTGGTGACCGTTGCACCATACGTGAAGGCGTAACGATTCATCGCGGCACCAAACCCGACACCGAAACCGTCATCGGCAACGAGTGTTTTTTTATGGTGAACAGCCACATTGCACACAACTGCGTGGTTGGGGACCGCGTCATTTTCGCTAACGGCGTTTTACTCGCTGGCTACGTAACCATTGGTGAGGGGGCGTTCCTGAGTGGTAATACCGTAGTGCACCAATTCTGCAAGGTGGGACGTCTGGCCATGATGTCAGGATTGAGCGCGATCAGCAAAGACCTGCCCCCGTTTTTCGTAACCCGATCCTCCACCGTAAACGCCGTCTCTGGCATCAATAGCATCGGTATGCGCCGCGCCAACCTTTCGAGCGATGCACGCAGTTCTGTGAAAAACATATTCCGCAAAATTTATCTAGGCACCCAAAACATTGGCGACGCCCTGGCCCAACTGGAGGAAGAAAACATGGGGCCCGAAACATCCGAGGTCATCGACTTCATCAAGAACTCTGAACGCGGAATCTGCAGTTATAACGGGTAGTTTTTTGGGCTATTTGAGCCACCGTTATGGACACCGGAGACTGTCAAAGACGGACTGGAAAGCAAAACGCTACTTAGTTTCAAGGCCTCATCCCGTATGGATAATCACCATCTCTCCCATTCTGAAAACGAAACCGAAAGGGGAGGCCGACCACATTCAAGTGTTTGCTTGCAAAGCTACCACTCCGCACGACGCAAAGGCAGCGGATCAACCGTGGCCGCCAATCGATCACTCAACATACAGAGTAAATCGATTTTAACACCTGCATATTCAGGATTATTCCACTGATTTACGGTCTCCTCAGGGTCAACCACCATGTCGTAAAGTTCACCCGTATTCTCGCCATGCGCAACGGCCAGTTTATGTGTCGCGGTACGTACTGCCGACGTCTTACCCCCATCAATCTCACTCCAACACATCGCATCAAAATACTCGCAAAAGATATGGTCTTTATGGGTACAGGTTTTCCCCTGCAACAGTGGACGGAGTGATTTGCCTTGCATCCCGCAATGACTGTCCAAACCGCAAAGGTCCAACAAGGTTTGTGGCAAATCCATCAATTCCACCAAGGCATCAGACGTTTGCGACCTGATTTTTCCCGGCCAGGAGATCATCAAAGGTACGCGAATTGCACAGTCGTAAAAGAACGGCCCCTTCAAATAAATACCGTGATCACCAAGCATCTCTCCGTGATCCGACATAAAAACGATAATGGTATTATCGTATTGCCCTGTGCTTTTAAGAGAATCAATCAATCGCCCGACCTGATCATCAATCAAATCACACATCGCGAAATACGATGCTCGAACGAGGCGATGTTCGCGATCACTGAATTGTTCGTAGCCGAACCACTGGCCGTGATATGCACCATCATGATCACGTTGCTGCCACCTCGGCTTATCCGTCAATTCACCCGGAGAGTAGTTCGGCAAAGGAATATCATCAACGACATCGAGATACCGCGCCAAATACTCTTCGGGTGCATCAAAAGGGTGATGCGGATCGAAAAGATTCACTGAAAACAACCAAGGCGAATCGTGATCGCCCTGAATAAAGTCGATAGCTTTTTCTGTGCACCAAGTCGTCTGGTGATTTTCGGGCGAGGGTCCAATCGTAATTTTATCGGTTTCCGGATGGGGGCGCGCGGCACCATCCGCCCCTCTTTCTCGCAACCACTTCCAATATTCGTTGTGATCTCCCCATACATCCCACGGATCATGAGACCAATGAAAGGAACTGTATCCATCATCGATCCGACGCTCCATTTCCGGGGTAACCGACGGGTTACAAGCCGACAAATGCAATTTACCCGACAATCCGCACGTGTAGCCTGCGTCACGAAGAAGTTTAGTAACAAGAATCTCGGTCTCGGGAATATCCTGTCCATTCTGACGACAGCGCGTAGTGGACGGATAGCGACCCGTCAGAAAACTGGAACGACTAGGGGTACACACCGGAGATTGACTGTAGGCATGATTAAAAAGGGTGCCACTCGCCGCCAACTCATCGAGCACCGGCGTGCGAACATATTTATTTCCGTAACAGCCAAGGGTATCCCAGCGTTGTTGATCGGTACATATCCAGAGGATGTTGGGTTTGGACATCATGCAGGTTGTCTCCCTTTATCCTCCATAAATCGCAAGAATAAAACATTATGCTCCGTCAACTCGAGGCTACAATAAAGCGCGTTCACCCGAAAATCAGACCTCTCAACTATCCAGCATCTAACGGCCCTCACTATCGCTCACGCGCCCACTTCAATGGCGGTCGCTTCCGGGCTTTCCAATCAACCACGTCCTGCTTCAGGACACGGATTGCTTTATCGAGTTGTTCATCCTTGCCGGCCGGAAGATCACCAGGGTCCGGCCACAAAAGGAAGTCAGGATGAGCACCATTCATTTCCATGTCTTCCCCTGTCCCGGCAACGAACCAACCACGACGGGGAATACTGAGGTTTCCGAAATCAAGAATCTGCCGGGTAGGCTTGGAAATGACCCCGCCCTGGGTAGGTACGCCTACGGACTTGCCACGGTTCAAAGTCCTGATTGCATGTGAGAAAATCTCACCATTGCTTCCGGTGTATTGATTGTGCAGGACCACGATCGGTTTATCCCAACTTGTAAAAGCAAGATAACCACGAGGGTAACTCTCTTCTCCGCCACGCGGTATCGTATACGCATGAAAGTTCCGATTTAAAATCATGAGCAGATGATCAGCAGTTACCCCACCCCGATTATTGCGCACGTCGATTACAAAACCATCTTTGTTATAGCCCAATGCAAAGATCTCCTGCTCAAATCGCTCGAACTCGGGCCACATCATTTGATCCACATGCAGATAGGCCAATTGCCCCCTACTCGCCTTATCTACCGTCTTGCGATTGTTATCGATCCACTCCTCCTTGACCAATTCACGCGCGGCATCGTAACTAATTGCACGCACCACCACTTCACGAGTTTCACCTGTGACATCTTGCACCTCGAGGAATATGTCTCGCTCATAGGGGCCGTTTAAAACCAAGGTCAGATCCATACCAGGGAATACCTTCTTACCATTTATGGACAACACCACTTCACCAACAAGTACATGACTTTTTGCCAAGTCAGCGGGACCACCCGGCAACACGTGTTCAACCATCAGGCCGGGGCCCTTATGATTGGCATCAAAATGGAGCCCCAGGTTTGCAGTTCTAACCCGCCACCCCTCACCGGTGGAATACTTTTTCCAATACTTGCCATCAGAGGTTCGGAAACCCGTATGCGAAGCATTCAATTCTCCCTCCAGCATACTCACTACCCGAGAAAAAACAACCGAGTCCGGGGCTTTAGCGGCCGCCTCTTCGTACTTGAGACGAAGCGCATCCCAATCCTTATTATTGAATTTCGAGTCGTAAAAGGAATCCTTGAGTGTGCGCCAGATCATGCGAAACGCGAGTCGCTGATAGTCCTCCAGATGGGTTTCCTGGTAACATTTCAGACTAAGCTTCTTGGTGTACAAAGTCGGCAGGCCACCAACAAGCCAACAGATTTTATTCCCATCCTTTATCCACTTTGGATAGTACCCTGAGTAATTTGTCATGTACTCTGGTTTGAATTTGTTAGGAAAATGCACTTTATATGTACCGTCTTTACCATCGATTTTCGCCCGGAACGCAAGCGCCTTACCGTCGTGGGACCAGAAGAGATTACTCTCACGAGCATCGGCGATCTCGATGCGCTTCACACGCTCGTACAACCCATCAAAATCGATATCTCCCTCACTGAGTTCACCCGTACCACTACGACTCTCCGACCGGCCATCTTCCGAACTTTCCGGACTTTCCGGACCATCAAACACCTTGGACAGCGGCACATTTTTCATGGCGTCGATCGCCTCATCAATTGATCGGTCACGCGTGCTGGTTTCGTGATCTTCCCGACGCAAATACACATAAAAGATATCGAGATCGCGAGAGCGACCCCGCTCCCCCACGAAGGCAATTTTTTTGCCATCTGGCGACCACACCGCACTCGCATCATAATTCGGGTGACGACTTAGATTATATGGTTCGCGTTCACCCGTCGTGGACAGAATCCATACATCCCAGTTGTCGTAACTATCTTTAAAACTGGCACAAATCCACTTGCTGTCAGGTGACCAGTCGTAATACGGCATGTCTACGGCATGATACAACTGGCGCTTGTTTTTCCCGTCGACTTCGCAAATCATGAGATCCATCTTATTTTCTGCAAAAATCAAATGCCTCCCATCGGGAGACACATCAAGTTGGGACTTAGAGGTGTCAGTATCCGTGATGGGTTCCAATTTGAATGACCGGTTCTGCCACCAGTGTCGACGATCATCGATCCGCGTTGCCCTCCATATGTTCGCACGATGTCCTTCATCCCGTAGAAAGTACACACAACTGCGATCGGGTGCCCAAACCGCCTCCGTTTCATGCGTCGCGGTTTCGCCACATACAAGGCGAGGTTCGGTAAGCACGGTATCCATAACCCAAAGGTCACCACCTGCGGTAAACACCATCTCCAGACCGTCATCTGTCCAATCCAATGTTCCGTAATTACCGTTATTCCATACGCTGTTGTAATAGCGACGCCGGGTTTTCTTTACCCGTACATCATCATCGACCCAGATATCCATCTTGGCTGGTGCGGCATCAGAGGTAGGATCGAAGCAATAGAAATCAAATAGATGTCGAAAAACCATGGTCTTTCCATTGCGCGAAAGTCCGGGGAGAATGACGGAGGCATCCTCAAAAAAAGTCAACTGGCGACTCTCCTTACTCTCCAATATGTACTCCCACACATTAAACGATCCACTCTCCTGACTAACGTAATAAAAGGCCTTCCCGTCCGGTCGCCAAAGAGGCGATCGTGCGCCACCGGGCAGACGCAGCATTAATGCGTGCTCTTTTTTCACCATGTCATACAGCCAGATTTGACTGGATTTGCTGCCTTGATAACCCTTGCGATACAGGTTGCTGCCCTCTCTGCAGTACAGGATAAACTTACCATCGTTCGAAAGGTTGCCCCGCTTGGCGTACGCATCAAAGAGCAATTCTTCCGCTTTTCGCTCGGCCATATTGACCTTGAAAAGACGCTCACCAATCAACCCTCCATAATCCCTCCAACCCCTGGCCAGGACGTGCTGACCATCTGGAAAAACGTCACTCGGAGTGAGTCCCTCGGTATGATACGTCATCGGTTCTGGAATACCACCAGTGATAGGCATTCTGAAAAGTTGCTTAAATCCGTTGCGGCTGCTCTGAAAAAATACCTGCCTGCCGTCTGGAGAAACCACTGGCCAATGGTCTTCGCCGGGGTGGGTAGTGAGTGCTTCAGCTCGGCCACCAGTAATTGCTACCGACCAGATATCCCCATTCCAATTAAACACCAATGTTTTACCGTCTGGGGTCAACTTTGGAATAGCACCCAAAGTAATTTGCTGGCGGGCGGAGCCAATACATACAGCACCAAAGATGACGACACAAATGACGCAGAGAGTTCGAATCGTGCAAAACATGACGCTGAAAAAAATACACGGGATCGGCCAGAGTAGCAACGCGCTTTTCAAGGGTATTGCAGGCAATCAGACAGTAAACGTGTTTTCCGGAGCCGAGCTCAAAAAACGACCAGAGAAAAAAGCGTAATCTCTACCGGCGCGTTGGGTTGCCACTAAACACACATATCCAATTTGACATGTGACTTCCTGTTGGAATCCCGTTGTCAAAGCCTCACAGACTTGTAAGGAATATCGGCAAACAACAGAAATAATACTATGGATATACCACTTTTACCCACCGTAAATGCCAGTTTGAACTTCACCGCGGCCGTTCTTTTGTTCCTCGGCTGGAAAGCCATCAAATCAGGCCAACGCGATCAACATAAGCGATTGATGATCTCTGCGTTTTCAGTATCTGCAGCGTTTCTTGCCTGCTACCTCTACTATCACTACACAAAACCAGGTGCAACCGCATTTGCCGGACCGGAGTCCCTCAAACCCGTGTACCTGCTCGTGTTGATACCCCATATCGTACTGGCCACCCTTATGGTACCGTTCATCGTGACCATCCTCGTGCTCGCATGGAAACAGAACTTTGAAAAGCATCGCAAGATCGCAAGATGGGTCTGGCCGGTTTGGATGTACGTTTCGGTAACAGGAGTGATGGTCTATCTCCTACTCTACGTCATCTGGCCTCAGCCGTAACCGCTTTTCCAGTGGCGGGCTAATATCGCCCCCACTTTTCACGGCTATCATGACGACTTGAATGGCGTACTTGTTCGCACACGGCGGACACACGCTAAGACGGTCGCACCAGCGTACCCTTTATGACCGGCGTGTCATCAGGCACCATTTGCACGAGCATACCAAAAGGATGAAGCCGCGCGTTACCTTGTTGCCATTGCACTAGCAGATTCGGGAATCAGTATAACACATAGCTCACGACCCGCCGCCCTGAAACGCTACAACGGAGCAATAGGAGGACGACTACAACAGGTCGAGGAGTTCCTTGGCCTTAGAGCGCGCTTCAGTCTCAGAATCAAATGGCTCCGCGTAATCCACCAGCAAAACCACTCGCCCATCCAGGCGTACTTCCAAGGTACCCTCACTAGCGGCATAGTTCTGCACGGTTCCGGCATCTAATACACCCAAACGACCCGGGCGCAGGGCAGCGATCATGGGCACATGGTTTGCGAGCACACCGAATTCGCCCTCAACGCCGGTAGCGTATACGGCGTCGGCAGTCCCTTCAAAAAGGTTGCCCTCTGGAGAAATAATCTGGAGAGAAAAATTAGCCATTAGAGGGTCTTCGCCTTCGCCAATACATCGTCGATTCCACCTACCATGTAGAATGCGGCTTCAGGCACATCGTCGTGCTTGCCTTCGAGCACCTCTTTAAAGGAGCGAATAGTGTCCTCGAGTTGAACGAATGCACCATCCATTCCGGTAAACTGTTTCGCCACGTCGAAAGGCTGTGAAAGAAAACGTTGTACCTTTCGGGCTCGGTCAACAGTCAGTCGGTCTTCTTCAGAAAGTTCATCCATACCAAGAATCGCAATGATATCCTGGAGTTCTTTGTATTTCTGCAGAATCTCCTGAACGCCACGAGCCACGTTGTAGTGTTCTTCACCCACAATTTCCGGAGCAAGAATCGTCGATGTCGATGTCAGCGGATCTACCGCAGGGTAAATACCAAGTTCAGAAATCGGGCGAGACAATTCTGTGGTCGCATCCAAGTGAGCAAACGTGGTGGCCGGTGCCGGGTCGGTATAATCGTCCGCAGGCACATAGACCGCTTGAATGGAGGTAATGGAACCACTCTTCGTTGAGGTAATTCGTTCCTGCAAAGCCCCCATATCAGTACCAAGAGTGGGCTGATAACCCACCGCAGAAGGAATACGGCCGAGGAGTGCCGACACTTCAGAGCCAGCCTGGGTAAACCGGAAGATATTGTCTACGAAAAGGAGTACATCCTGATTCATCTCGTCGCGGAAGTGTTCCGCCATGGTAAGGGCAGAGAGGGCAACACGGGCACGCGCTCCGGGAGGCTCGTTCATCTGGCCATAGACCATTGCGGTTTTGTCCATTACCCCCGCTTCGCCCATCTCACGGTAGAGTGCGGTACCTTCACGAGTACGTTCACCAACACCCGCAAAAACGGAGTATCCACCATGCCCTTTCGCAATATTATTGATCAATTCCTGAATCAATACCGTCTTTCCTACACCCGCACCACCAAAGAGACCAATCTTGCCCCCTTTCTTATATGGAGCGAGCAGATCTACTACTTTGATGCCGGTTACAAGCACGTTGTCCGCAGTATCTTGTTGATCGAAAGCCGGCGCGTCGCGGTGAATCGCAGCATGGCTCTCAGTTTCTACGGGGCCCTTATGGTCGATTGGATCACCAAGCAGATTCATAACCCGTCCGAGACAGCCGGTACCTACCGGCACCTTAATCATATCTCCGGTGTCGCGAACAGGCGCTCCTCTTACGAGACCATCGGTCGTGTCCATGGCGATACACCGCACAACGTTGTCACCAAGGTGCTGGGATACTTCCAAGGTCAGGTTATCTTCTTCCTCGCTGATCGTCGGATTTGATAACTTGAGCGCGGAAAGAATGTTCGGCAAATGGCCGTCGGCAAATTTCACATCGATAACCGCACCCATGATTTGTAAGATCTGGCCGGTAGCGTTTTCAGTTGCAGTGCTCATGCAAGGTTTCTCCTGTTTCTATACAATCAGAGGGTTACAGCGCTTCTGCGCCGGATATAATTTCAATCAATTCAGTGGTAATAGCAGCCTGACGCGCACGATTACGCAACAGAGTGTATTCGTCGATTAAGTTGCCGGCATTGGTCGTCGCATTATCCATCGCGGTCATGCGCGCGCCATGTTCGCCAGCAGAATTTTCCAGTAGTGAAAAGAAGACTTTGAACACCACGAGACGAGGAATGAGGTTGTCCAGCAACTCTGCCAAGCCCGGCTCAGTGATGAAGTCATCAGCCCTTACCGCATCGGACGCGGCATCGTGGTCCTCAAGCGTGCCCAAGGGCAAAGGTATGAGTTGGTCGATCTGCGGTTCTTGCGACAAGGGGCTGACAAAATGGTTATACACCATATGTATCTCATCGAATTCCCCACTACTGAATGCTTCTTCAAGTTCAGCGGCAATTTCTGACGCATCACGGGAATGCGGTGCTGCGGTAACTCCGGCGTAGTTTTTCCACACCTTTCCCCGATTCGCAAAGTACAGATGCCCCCGGCGGCCACAGAACGCAAGGCTTACATCCTTACCCTCGGCGGTCAATTCGGCTGACTTCGTGCCCACAAACTTAATCAGGTTATTGTTAAAACCGCCACACAGCCCCTTATCGGACGAAAAAACGAGTAACAGTACGCTTTTCGCCTCTTGGCGCGGCGTCAGTAAAGGGTGCATCCCCTGCTCGACCGATCCCGCGATTCGATAGATCAGATTATTCACCTCATGGGCATAATCCTTGGCACGATTCTGGGCCTCTTGAGCACGACGCAATTTACTCGCCGACACCATTTTCATGGTCTTGGTGATCTTGACCGTGTTCTTAAGACTGCCGATCTTGCGGTTATATTCTTTGATACTCGCCATCAGATCTTCCGAAGGGTTTAAGCGACTACACTACTCAGCAGAAAAAGTACGACTAAAGTCTTCCAGAGCATCAACCACTTTTTGCTTAATGTCGTCGGTGATTGCGCCCTCCTCCTTGATCTGCTTCAGCACGTCAGCGTACTTTGAATCGAGCGCTTCGTGCAATTCGGCCTCGTATTTACTCACACTGGCCACCGGCACATCATCCAGGTAGCCATTTGTACCCGCAAAGATGATCACGATCTGTTTAGCCACGTCGAGTGGCACGTTGACGCCCTGTTTGATCACTTCCATCAGACGCTGACCCCGCTCAAGCAACTTGCGCGTAGATTCATCCAAGTCAGAAGCGAACTGAGAGAAAGCGGCCAGTTCACGATATTGTGCGAGATCAAGTCGCAACGTGCCGGCCGTCTGCTTCATCGCCTTAATCTGCGCATCACCACCCACACGGGAAACAGACAGTCCCGGATTGATCGCGGGGCGCTGACCGGAATTAAACAGATCAGATTCCAGAAAGATCTGCCCGTCAGTGATGGAGATCACGTTGGTCGGGATATATGCCGAAACGTCCCCATCCTGAGTTTCAATGATTGGAAGCGACGTCAAACTACCTGCGCCCTCCGCATCACTCATTTTCGCGGAACGCTCCAACAAACGAGAATGCAAATAGAATACATCACCGGGAAATGCCTCACGTCCGGGTGGGCGGCGCAGCAGCAACGATAACTGACGATAGGCCTGCGCCTGCTTGGTCAAGTCATCGTAGATAATTAAAGCGTGTTTACCATTATCACGGTAGTACTCAGCCATCGCGGTACCTGAAAACGGCGCAAGGAACTGCATGGGGGCCGGATCCGAGGCGGTGGCTGAAATGATCGTGGTATACTCCATCGCACCGAATTTCTTCAGCGTTTCGGCAACCTGTACGACCGTCGAACGCTTTTGACCGATGGCCACGTAAAAACAATGTACGTCCTCACCGCGCTGGTTAATGATTGTATCAATCGCAAGAGCCGTCTTACCTGTTTTGCGATCGCCAATAATCAATTCGCGTTGACCGCGTCCAATCGGAGTTAGTGCGTCGATGACCTTGATACCGGTCTGCATGGGTTCGTGTACATCTTTACGTTCAATGATCCCCGGTGCCTTCACCTCAATCTGACGCTCTTCAACGTCCTGCAGCGGCGGACCACCATCAATCGGCGCACCCAGCGCATCAACAACGCGACCGGTCAGTCCGTCACCAGCGGGTACCGCCGCGATGGTTTCGGTTCTCTTGACTTCGTCACCTTCCTTGATATCGGTATCGGGTCCGAAGATCGCGATACCCACGTTGTCTTCTTCGAGGTTCAGCGCCATCCCCTTCATGCCGTTCGCGAACTCAACAAGCTCTCCGGCGAGGACGTTCGACAGTCCATATACGCGTGCGATACCGTCACCTACACTGAGGACCGTGCCGACTTCGTACTCGGTCGCACCGCCTTCGAAATCCTTCAGCTGTTGTTTTAAGATGGATGAAACTTCATCGGGCTTAATGTCGATAGCCATGATCTTGCCTTTATTACGTTTATCTCGTGTCAACGCGTCCTACGCGTTGATCGCCTGTTGTTCAAATTGTTCTAACTTCGTGGCGATGCTAAAGTCCTGAATGGTATCGCCAACTTGGATTTTAAAGCCGCCGATCAAGTCGACGTCTTTGCTTACTTCTGCTTCAATCTGCTTCCCATAACGGGCACTGAGCTTTTCCTTCATCGAATCCAACTGTCCACCGGACAAGTCGTGCGCAGCGGTGATCTTCACCTTCAGAATACCCGCATCGTCGCAAATGCGTTGTTCGAGCAAAGCGCACACGCCCCCTAGTTGATCCAACCGCCCTCGTGACACGAGGAAGCGTATGAACCGCAAGGTTGCCGGGTGTGATTCATCGGTAAACAACGAGGTTACTGCGTTGTCCGCAACCCCCGCCGGAATAGTCGGATTATTGACAAATTCTGAGAACTCATCAGAGGACTCGATCAATCGGGTGATCGCCTGGCAATCACTGCGAACAGCGTCCAGTGCATTCTCTTCGGCCGCGTAATCATACAAGGCCTGTGCGTACCGCCTGGCGACAGATGAAGATTCCATCGAACTACTAAAGCTCCTTGATCAGCTTTTCGGTCAGCGCCTGGTTCTTACTATCGTCCAGGTTCGCATCAATCAGTTTACCAGCGAGTTCACGCGCCCATGCAGCGCTTTCCGCTTTCAATGAAGCCTCGGCCTTGGCGCGTGCGGTTTCGATCTCGCGATTTGCATTCTCCGAAAGGATCTGTGCTTCTTCGCGTGCCTTTTCCTCAATCACCTTTGCCTGCTCCTGCGCTCCCTTTCGGGCAGCATCCAGAACGGACTTGGCCTTGTCATCAGCCTCAGAGATGGTGGTTGAACGCACCTCTTCGATACCCTCAAGCTCCTCCTTGATCTTCGCCGCGTTATCAATGGAATCCTGGATATCTTTTTCCCGCTGATCGAGAACAGCGAGAATGGGCTTCCAGGCCACCTTATAAAGGATCACCAACATCGTCGCGAAAATGATCCACGTCCACATGACCATTTGGCCATTGATCTCAACCGGGTTTACCGGGCCGTGATCGCCGTGTCCGTGTTCCGCGTGCGCAGTGGTAGAATGCGCCCCTGCGTGATCGTTGGCTTCTGCTTGATCGTCGGATTTATGCGCCGGATCTGCCATGCGTGCTCCTAGGTTGGCGGATCCACCAAATTGGTGAATCACCGATTCCGAATCAATTAACCGTTAGCGAGCAGACAGATTACTGCACCGAAAAGCGCAACACCTTCGATCAGAGCTGCCGCGATGAGCATATTCACCTGAATCTTCGAAGTGGCTTCCGGTTGGCGAGCGATGCCATTCATGGCGGAAGAGCCAATCCATCCAATACCTAAGCCTGCACCGATCGTCACCAATCCTGCACCTACAGCTGCAAGTGTACCAGTCATTTTCTTTCTCCTGAGTATTTCTAGTTTATGTTTATAGTCTAAAACGGCTAAAGCGCCGTGCATTAACAACCGATTCGTCTAAGACAAAGCTTATTAGTCGGAAAAATCGTTTTTGTTCACATCAGTGTGCCGGGTGATACATTTGGCCAATGAACATCGCAGACAAGAGCGTGAAAATGTATGCCTGCAATAGCGCGATAAATATCTCCATCATGTTAATCGCCAAAGCCATGAGAAATCCCGGCGAACCCGGCAATCCAAAGGTCACCACCAGTCCCATCAGTGAAAACACGATGATGTGACCCGCGAACATATTGGCAAACAAACGTATGGTGAGAGCGATACATTTAATGAGTACGCCCACCATCTCAAGAGGAACAATAATTATCAACACCGGCCAAGGGATGCCGGACGGAATAAATGTTTTGATAAAGCCAATTGGCCCGTTCACGTAGATCGCTCCGAAGACCATGAAAAGGAAGGTCACGGTTGCAAGCCCCAGGGTTACGTTGATGTTGCCCGTCGCCGTGGAGAATAGAGGAATCAACCCCATAAGATTCAACGTTGCGATGAAGAAGAAAAAGGTCAGGAAAATCGGTGCCATTTTACGACCGTCTTCTTCGCCGAGATTAGCAATACAAATGTCGTCACGCACGAACTTAACCACGGCTTCCAGAAAGTTAGTCCATCCGCTCGGTGCCTTTCCTGGGCGGTATCGGCAAAGCACACCGAATACAAACAGCAGAATGGCTGAGCCCACAATCAGCATGACCGCATTGTTGCTCATCCAATCAGGGAGGTGAAAGTCAATGCCAAACGGCAAATGCCACGCCTGTGAATCGGTAACGTGATGCATGATCCACTCGTTAACGATCTTACTACGCTCGGCGGTTATCGACGCCGCATCCGCCGCCCCATCGATGACGACGTTGCTTACTTGACTCGCTTCTTCTATTTCTGCTGCCATTTTGACCTTAGCTGAAACTATCGATCCTGGTTCAACTTACACGGGTTCCTTCACTCCTTTGAGGTAAGCTTCAGCGCTCTTAACGACTGCATGTGGAGACTGGCGACCTCACCAGCCAGAAACACCAGATACCCGAAAATCGTCACGGAAACAAAGGCCCGAAAATTTAAAAATTCTAATTTTGAAATGACCAAGAGCAGGATCAGAAAAACACCGATTCGCGCACCATTGATCAACATGGACCACACAAAAAATGCCGTGGGGCCACGTTTTAAAGCCTGATTGGCGATAAACCCGCCGACGTATGCATTAATAAAAACGAGTAGCCAACTACAAAGTAATTCTTTTTTCAGGATTTCCTGAAAATGAAATTTCATGATCAACCATGAGCCGATCACAAAGAGTAAGGCGGACACTGCCATGCCCCAGCTCCATACCCTTATTGCAGTTTCAGGAATGGGTTTGGTCACCACCATCCTGCTCCTTCCGTGCTTGCAAATCCTCATCTGCGATCCGCCGATTAGCCGCCGAAACCAACTTCCATAATTCCCATCCTCCGAAGACAAATCCCAGCAAGACACCGACCAACGTAAACCAAGGGCTCTGGTCATATCTGGTATCCAACCAATGCCCTCCGATTGCAAACACGGCCATTCCACCGGCAAAACTGGTGCCAAAACCTATTGCGGCGTTTGATTTACGCCGTTCGGTCCGATCACCGGGCAATCGCACCATCAGGCTTTCCTTTCCCGCAGCCCGATTACGAACAAACTGATCCAACCAAGAATGAGCAGCCCACCCCCAATGGGAGTAATCGGTCCCAACCACCCCACATTGACTGAGGGCAAAAGCTCCTTGCAGGACAAACCGTAAATCGAAAATGAAAACAAAACGATACCAACAATAAACAACCAGGGCGTCAATTTCGGAACTTTCATTTTTTCTGCCCCCCCCGAAAGAAAGAGCAGAAGTAAAGCGTGCCACATCTGATAGCGCACACCCGTTTCAAATGCCTTGAGCGAGTCAGGATGGAGGCGAATTTCCAAGGCATGGGCACCGAAGGCACCAAAGATAACCGCAGTCAGTCCAAAGCCGGTCGCAGCGATGTAACAGGTCCGGTTCACAATTTATAATTTACCAAGTGATCCAGTGTTTTCTCTATATCCTTAAAGCGAAAGTCGTAGTCAGCATCAACCAACCTTTTGGGAATGACTTTTTGACTGGCCAACAGAGCCTCATCAGCCATCTCGCCCATAGCTAAGCGCAACATGCGCTCCGACGCACCCATCATGGTCGGTCGATGCATCGCCTTGCCCAAGGCCTTGGTAAACTGGGTATTGGTCACTGGTCCAGGACTCACCATATTAATCGGACCCTCGACCCGATCATCGTGCAACAAATCCGATATGACATAATAGACATCCTGCAAACTGATCCATGACATATACTGATCACCGGAACCGAGTTTCCCCCCCATTCCTCGATTAAACACCGGCATCATTCTGGCGAGAACACCGCCCTCCGTGCTGAGTATGATACCAAAACGCATCAGCACAACCCGTACTCCGACGTCGACGGCAGGCTGAACGGCAGCCTCCCAGTCACGACAGACCTCCGCAAGAAAGCCATCACCGGAAGAGCTACTCTCGTCGAGAATTTCATCCCCACGGTCACCGTAATATCCAATGGCGGAAGCACTGAGCAAAATTTTTGGCCGACGTTTCACCTTGGCAATGGCTTCACAAAGAATGCGAGTACCCTTCACACGGCTATCGTATATGAGCTCTTTACGTTCTTTCGACCAACGCTTATCCACGATGGGCGCACCAGCAAGATGAATCACTGCCTGCTGCCCTTCGAACTTTCGCATGTCGACGGTTCCCTCCCTCATGGAAATGTATATATCAGGCGCACGATCACCACGCCGGCGGCGAACAATACGTACGACATCGTGACCTTCGCCTTTCAGTTTATTACGCACGTAGTCACCGACCATCCCGTGCGAACCTGAGATTGCTATTTTCATAGGGCGGATTAAGCTAGACGAAGACTCGGAGAAAACAACCATGGATTTCACCCCTATACGCATGAAACCGGTGTACGTCCCTCCCGGGGGACCACCACAGCATATCGCACCCAGCCAAGAGATCTACGCGCTCATGGGGGAAGAGAACATTTTTAAAATGTGCGAAGACTTTTATCGGAAGCTTGAAGGTTCGGAACTACGACCGATGTTTCCCCCGGATATGGTTGAAGCCTCCAAGAAACAAGCCATGTTCATCGTTGGCCTGGTCGGCGGTCCACCTCTTTTTGCCCAGGCTTTCGGCCCACCGATGATGCGCAAGAGACATATCCCCTTCGAAATTGATGAAGCCGCCCGACAGATCTGGCTTACCTGCTTCACAGAAACCCTGAAAAATGCGGTAGAGGACTACCATTTTCCGGCCGAACACCTCGACGGCTTCATAGAATTTCTGATCGGTTTCTCGGCATGGATGGTCAACACTGACACGGGATGCCCAGGATCAGGGCAGGATACAGGCGCGTCCTAGTCCGTTGCCCTCGGACGATACTCCACGCGGGTTCCGGAGAACATTTCAGACCAGTACGTCTATGAATCCAACAGCGAACAAGGCAGGCAGATATATGATGGAGGCCTTGAGCAGATTCCGTGCATCACGCTGCGTGTGATGCACCACAAACTTGATACCGACCAAGGTAAAGTACACCCCTAAAACAACGGCACCAACGAGGTACAACCGACCAACCATACCAAATGCCACAGGGACCACAGAAATAGCGAGCAGCAGCAACGAGTAGAGAATCACTTGGATGAACAAACGATCTCCGTTTTTATCCACCACAGACAGCATTTTGAAACCTGCCTGTTCATATTCATCGCGATACATCCATGCGATGGCGTAAAAGTGAGGATGCTGCCAGCAGTACATGATCGCAAAAAGTAACCACGCTTCAATACCGAAACTGCCAGTCGCAGCAGCACAACCACAGGAAATAGGCAACCCACCCGGAATAGCGCCAATTGACGTGTTCAGCCAAGTTTTTCGCTTAAGAGGCGTGTACACCAACACATAAAGAAACGATGTAAGTAGCACCAGAAATGCAGCCAGAAGCATGTCTGTCATGATCAATAATCCACAACTCAACATGGTAAGCAGCACGCCAAAGATGAGCGCACGCTCTGCATCAACCTTTTTTTGGGGAAGTTCGCGATTCCGGGTGCGGCCCATCAGGCCATCGATATCGCGTTCGAGGAAGTTATTGAGTACGGCCGCTCCGCCCGAAGCCATTCCTATACAAAATATTGCGATCAGGAACTTACCCCAATGATCGACGCCCCCACCGGCAATGATGTAGCCGAACGCTGCGGTAATCATGACCATCCGCAGGATACCCGGCTTGCATAGCCGGTAGTAGCAGGAAACCGTCTCGCTATTCATAGCAGACCTTATTCCGTGTCAGCGGGACCGCTTAATTCAGCATGAGGATTCAGCCAACCCGGTTCGACAGCGATCCAATATCGGCTAGCAATATCCACGACCGGATAGGCGAGCAGGATAATCAACCACAGAAAAGTACCCGCAGCCACCAGTTTCACAATCCGGGCCGCTTCACGCAGGTGCATGAAAAAGATCAATACAAGAGAGGCTTTGCATATCGCGATGGCCAAGGCCAGAGTAACATCCATGTACCCACCGAGTTTGATCTTCGAGGCAAGTACAGTAATCACAGTTCCGATCAACAGCCCGACAAAAACGAGCCAATAGACCTTCATGTGGTCGTCGTGATGGTCGTCGTGGTGGTCTTTTTTTGCTTCTGACATGGTAATGATTCCGTTCTAAAAACTTAGATCAGGTACAACAATGGGAAAAGGAAGATCCAGACGATATCCACGAAGTGCCAATAAAGTCCGAAATACTCAATGTACGGGTGATACTCCGAACACCAGGCACCTCGCTTCGTCTTGACCAATAACCAGATGCCGATGCCAATTCCGATGACCATGTGCAGGGCATGTGTGCCGGTCATGGCAAAATACAGTCCAAAATAAAGTGCGATGCCCAACGGGGCCGTTGCATCTGCAGGCAATGCATGACCGCCATGGTCACCATGATCTCCCGCATCACCGTGTGCGCCCTCTTTCGCGTGATCATCTTCACTTCCGTGATGCTTATCCCCACTCTCGTGATCATGGCTTTCGTGACCCACAAGCTCATGTACCCAATCGATCCCCATACCTTTAAACTCGGCATATTTTTCAGGGTGAGCCGCCATCTTTCCCATCACGTAGTGCGTGTCAAAATTCTTGCCCGGGAAAAGGTGGTGATCAAACTTACCGGTGTATTCCACGTACTTGATCCCAAGAAACGCTGCACCCAGTACCATTGTAGCGACCAACCACCCCATGATGCCCTTATCGCTGCCCTTACGCGCAGCCATGACCATCAAGATAACGGTAAAGGAACTACAAATCAGAACCAACGTGTTGATGAAACCCAGGTTTACATCAAGTGTCGAAGCACCGGCAACCCAAGCTGCTGGGTAGGAGAAGCGATATGCCATGTATGCGGCAAACAAGCCGCCGAAGAACATGATTTCCTGAGCCATAAACAACCACATCCCCATCATGGAGGACTGGTTTTGTTGCTCCATGGAGTCAAAATGATGCGCCTGGTAAGGCGGATGATCGTGATGGTCTGCAGACATTATGCTCTAGCCTTATCTTCGTTGGTGTAGATCGACTCGTCTTCGTAGTCGTATGCTTCACGAGTGACTACGGGATCTTCTTCAAAATTGTGAGTGATCGGCGGAGTCTGGGTGTGCGTCCATTCCAAGCCGAATGCGTACCATGGATTCTGAGTCGCTTTTTCGCCACGGAACCAGGAGTGGGTGAAGTAACAAAGCGCCATCAAGAGACCGAGTCCCATAATGGATGCTCCGAGCGTCGACATCTGGTGAAACACTTCAAACTCTTTCGGGTAAATGTGGTATCGGCGAGGCATGCCCATGTACCCCATAATAAATTGCGGGAAGAAGGTGAAGTTGAACCCCGCAAACACGAGAATTGCGGACATCTTCGACCAGTATGCGGAGTACAATCGACCGGTCATCTTAGGCCACCAGAAGTGAACACCACACAACCAGGCCATCATCATTCCTCCCACCATCACGTAGTGGAAGTGGGCGACCACGAAGTAGGTGTCATGCAGGTGGACGTCCAAAGCCATGGTAGAGAGGTACAATCCAGTAAGGCCACCGATGAGGAACAGGCCGATGAATCCCAACGCATAGAGCATAGGCGCTTCCAACCAAACAGACCCGCGAAACATGGTGGCCGTCCAGTTAAATATTTTAATCGCGGTAGGAATACCCACCAGAAAGGTAAGGAAAGAAAAGACCATACCTGCGTAGATAGACTGACTACTCACAAACATGTGGTGGCCCCACACAAAGAAGCCAATGACCGCGATGGCCATACTGGACATCGCCACAAATTCATACCCATAGACCCTTTTCCGGGAGAAACAGGCCATCACATCGGAGATCACTCCGAAACCTGGCAGGATCATGATGTAAACAGCCGGGTGAGAATAGAACCAGAACATGTGTTGAAACAGAACAGGGTCACCACCCAACTTCGGGTCAAACACACCGATTCCAAGGCCGCGCTCAAGGATCAACAAAAATATGGTGATTGCGAGTACCGGAGTCCCAAGAACCATGATCAGGCTGGTTGCATACAAAGACCACACGAACAGCGGTAAACGGAACCATGTCAACCCTGGACAGCGCATCTTATGCACGGTTACGACGAAATTCACCCCGGTCAGAATCGAAGAGAATCCTGTGATAAAGACACCCAGAGCGGCCATGATCACATTGGTATTCGCATACGTACTCGAATAGGGTGTGTAAAACGTCCAACCCGTATCCACACCACCCATCAGCACCGCGACCAGAGTAAAGGTGCCACCGATCATAAAAATATACCAACTGGCCAGATTTAATCGGGGAAACGCTACGTCTTTTGCGCCCAGCATCAGCGGCAGGAGAAAGTTACCCAATACCGCGGGTACAGAAGGCACCAGGAAAAAGAAGATCATCACCACGCCGTGCATGGTAAAGAGCTTATTGTAGGTCTCGTGCGACAGCACGTCTGCCTCAGCAGTTGCCAGATCCAAGCGGAATAAGGCCGCTGCCGTTCCGCCAATCAGGAAGAAGAAGACGATGGAAAATAGGTACAATAGCCCCACGCGTTTGTGGTCTAATGTGAGCAACCAAGACTTGATCGTCTTGAGCTCGGTCAAATAGTTTTCGTGATGTTCTGCAGTAGCGGTTGCCATGATTAACTTCCTGCCGCGCCGGTTTTTTGTTCTGCGGTCTGTTCTCCGCCTTTCAGCGACTTAATGTATTCGATAAGCTGCATAAGCTGGGTTTCGGTCACCTGCCCTTTAAAGGTGGGCATGATATTCTCGCGATAAGGCTTTACGATTTTTGCATTGGGGTTGACGATCGATTCGAGCAAATAGTCTTCATCGACGATTAACTTTTCGCCGTTATTCATCTCTTCCTCACGACCAAAAGCACCGACCAGACTTGGCCCCTGTAACGCCGGAGTTTCCGGTTGCGTACCATTGTGATGGCATCCGATACAACCGAGGCTGCTGAACAGCTTCTCTCCAGCCTCCACCGGAGAGTCACCTGCCATCGCACCTTCACCGGTAAGCCAGGCTTGGTAATCAGACTCGGACATAATGTAAACTGTGCCGACCATGGCCGAGTGCTCGGTACCGCAGAATTCCGCACAGAACAAATGAGAGTTCCCCACTTTGTCTGCCTCAAACCAGACCCTGGTATAACGACCAAACAGTACATCCTGCTTGATGCGCAAATTCGGAATGTAGAAGCTGTGTATGACGTCTTCTGATGTCATGGTCAGTTTGATGGGCTGATTGACCGGAACATGAAGTTCGTTAATCTCTCGCTTGCCGTTCGGATGCTGGACTTTCCACATCCACTGCTTACCGGTGACCAAAATCTCCATGGCATCCTCGGGCGCGATGCGATTATTAAAATGCAGCTTGGCGCCCCAGAAAAACATAACCATCGCGAGGAAGAACGGGATTACCGATCCGGTAATCTCCAACCATTTGCCTTCATGCTGCCATGGCACTCGATCGTCTTGACTCTTACGCTTGTATTTCGTCACGAACACCACGATCAGCACAGTGACCAAGATCGTAAAAAAGAACGTGACAGCGTTCAGGTAAGCGTACAACCAGTCCACCTGCTCGGCGTACTTGGATTGTGCTTCTGGGAATGTCGGAAAACTGAAATTCATCTTAGCAAATTCTAGCAGTGTGATTAGGCACTTGCGGCTTCTGTGCTCTGTGGGTTAGACCCGAGGGCATTTCAACTTCCACCAGTGGTATCCGCATCTTCTTGGGTTAATGACTTGTGCGACTTCAGGTCGCGACGAAATAAAACAAAAATGAAACTGCCAAACACACCAACCGTTGCGAGACATGCATAACGGACAGTGCTCATGACTAACGCGGAGTACTTCCGTGTCTCTGGGTCGTACTGAAAACAACGCAGAAAAATCTTATCGCTCAGGGAACCGATCTTCCCTTCAGAAGCCTCAACCAGGCTAAGGTGAAATTCACGCTGTGGATAAACCACGCCCGGCAGATAACGGGCTACCCGGCCCTCTGGCGTCAGCATCATCAGACTGGAACCGTGGGAGTACTCCCCGGTTTCCTCCACGTACTTGTATCCATATCCGACGGCATCACCAATCTGACGACTGACCTCTCCTTCGGCGACGGTAAAGTGACAGCCGTCAATCTCCATCTTTCGCCCGTATTTCTCCAGAAACTCTGCCTTGTTCTCCGCAGCCAACACATGGGTTTCTTCGGGATGAAAGCTGACCACAAGTACATTGTAATCTTTACCACATTCCAACTTCTCATTGGCTACCATGCTGTTGACCAAGCCATTCAGGATCTCGCCACAGAGCATCGGACATCCATAGTACACCATCGCCAAGATAGTCGGCTTGCCATCGATAAATTCCGCGACCGTTTTCTTCTCATAACGATCATTTACCAACACCAGATCCATCGGAACCTGGGCATTCAATTTTTGCGTCACACCAACATTCATGTATGGTTCCGCTCGCGGATCGCGAATATCGACCTGTGCAAAGGCTGCTGCCGCCCAAAAGGCGCTCAACAAAGAATATGTAGCACTGCGCATCATCGTTTAACTTACTCGACCACCTTCAAAATGGAATTCATCGTCCGCCAATGACCTGGGAATGTACAGATAACCACATAGTCGCCGGCTTTCTCTGGCGCTTTGAATTTTAATTCGCCGGTTTGATTTGGATTCACCAGACCCAGTTTGTGCATGATCTTGGGAGAATCGGGCATATAGCCGGCAGCAACGTATTTCTCAGCAGCTTCGACCATCGCCTTGTCACCCAAACCCCCGATTTCTTCTTTAGAGCCCGGTTCAGCAATCAAAAGGTTGTGTGGCTGGACATCGTCGTTGATGAAAACCATGTGGATATCCTCACCGGCCTTTGCCGTATAGCTGGGCTTATCAAATTTCATTTGAAATTTTACAGGCCGAACCACAAGTTTACCCTCGTAGGGATCAACAACGTCTTTTGCTTTCAAAAACCCTGTGCCGAGTTTGCGGTTGATCGCTTCATCGATTGGAATGCGAACTTTCCCTGCCGCCTGATTCACCCAACCGTAA